>Ga0247610_10000920_pt1 | contig 38510 bp, 49 predicted proteins | sample 174DNAGHGhighgp2_FD_193483 | JGI IMG/M metagenome (GOLD analysis project Ga0247610, IMG submission 193483) | Sheep rumen microbial communities from Palmerston North, Manawatu-Wanganui, New Zealand - 1742 DNA GHGhigh gp2 | ecosystem: Host-associated > Mammals > Digestive system > Stomach > Rumen...
GTCCGGCATAATGAAACTGCCAAACTGATTGATAGTGTCATTGGCAAATTTCAGCAGAAATTCAGCCATTTTTTCTTCATCGAGGTTGATGATTTTTTCGTAAACTGTCATTTCCATCGCTCCTTTAGTGACTAAACATCTGTGCCGTCCGGCTATCGCATTTCTCAATAAAACCATTACCATTTTTGGCAATTACTTTCAGCCGTTCGATCTCTGCCTGTTGGGATTTCAGCAGTTCAATGGCATCTGCTACCATGTGCCTTGATATTCCATCGTGATAGCAATCCTTTTCATACGGACATTCCTTGCACTTCCGGTTAAACGGGTTGCAACAATTCCACGCTTTGATTACGTTCTCAACATCAGCCATCCCCGTCACCGTCCTTCTGGTCAGTATCAGAATCGTTCGTCAGATCAATTCTCACCATATTGTCATTCGGAAACGTGACGCTGATATGGTCGCACTCAAAGGCTTCCGTGATTAAACTATCAAGATGTTCCATGATTTCTTTTTTGCCCCACTTGTTCATTCGCTATCCTCCTATTTAATTTTAAGCCTCTCTTCCAACCATTTCTAAATATAAGCGCCTTTTGGCCAACTCCTTGTCCATAAAAGCTTCAATAGGCGTGAAGGAAATCGTGATAGACGACGCATCCATTTTAATCTCTCCGCAATACCTTGGCTCTGACGGAACATGATCAGAAGTTTCCTGATGAAATATCAGGCTGGAACCACAGTATTCACAGTTCACGTGTCCGTATTTGGCAGGCGCACCGCAGTTCTTGCAGTTGGCCCGGATCATGGAAGGCTCGCCAGGATCTAACATAGTTGCATAAGGAGTATCGCCGGCATATAAAACGGTAGCCATTTTTTCACCACCAATCATTTCTGTCGCCGATTACGAAAATAATAGCTACGGCAATAAATCCAACACAGAATACCGCCAAGACAAGAAGAAATAGCCTGATTATTGTGTCAATTATGAGTCCGAGCATTTTTCCTTGCCTCCTCTTCGTATCTTGCCAGATCAGACATATCGGTGTGACAGTCTGCACCGCATTCCGGGCAATGGGCATAGTAGTTTCCGTCCACGTCCCTTACTTGTCTGAATCCGACAACAAACCGGCATTCACAGGACTGGCAATCAAATGGGATTACGCGGCCTTTTTTGACAATCTTCATGCTTTTCTCCTTTCTTATGCATGCAAATCCAGTTCATCCCGCTTGTCGGCCTCCCGAATCGCCCACAGAAAGTATTCTCCATCTTTTGTTGGCCAGGCGGAATAAACGGAAGAACCGTGTTCCGTGAAACCGGCCGCATCCAGGGAATACATAAGGCATAAATATAAGTCATCATTGTATTCCGATCCGCCGAAGTATTCTTCGTGTTTTTTCCTGCTGGCTTCAAGATCATGAATGCTCGCCACCTCGAGGTAATTGGCAATAACCCGCATGGCGGCATCCGGGCATCCACATCCGCACCAGTTGAGCTTTTCGTACCAGTAATACTTGAGAATCAATGTCAGCCCGGATTCGTAGTTCAACCAATACTTGGGATCCTGGAATTTGGGGTCGTGGGTCTTGATGTGCTGGATGATCTCATTTAATTTGTTCTCATCGATCGGTTCCATATTTTTCTCCTTTCTTTTTGAAAAAATATAAGGAAGCGTTATGCTTCCTTATATGCTTCCCTGTATTCTTCTTCAGTTGCAAACCGCCGTTTGGTTCCATCCGGCATAAAGCCAACATAGCTATAGCCTTCATAATATCCTTTCATAACAGTTTACCTCCTTCATAAGATGGCTTGTTTTGGTTGCGAGAAAAAAGAGGGGGAGAGCTATTAAAGCTCCCCGAACTCTTTCATCATCTTTCCAACCTGTTTGGGCAGGTCATTGACCATTTCTTTGTACATTTTTCTGGTTTGCTGGATCAGGTTGTTATTGACATCCATGTCTTTCCGACGCTGGAGTTCGATTTTGTATTCCTCCATAGCTACGGCATCGACATTGCACATGGAGTTCTCTTTAATAGTATAAAGATGTTCCATGCGTATCTGTCTCATGACGCAGATATGATTGATTACAACAATCAGTACTCCTACAATCAGGAGCATGGCGCCAATAGCACCCAGTACAGAATAATCCGTCATAGTGTAGTTATTCATGATAACGCCTCCTAATAAAGTTGTATTTGATTCCATTATGCAGTTTGCGATTCTTGCGAAAAAAAAAGAATGCATGCTTTGGAAGGGTTCGATAATTTTGCTATAATCATCTCATCCCATATCTCATCCAAAGGGTTCAATTATTTAGCGACCTAATAAATCGTCATCACGTTCTATTAGGGACGTCCTGCTTCGTTCACGCAGTCTTTCGCGATCGAACATTTATTGATCAGTTATTTTACCTGGGCTTATGATTAGGGATGTCTCCCATAGCCACTGGGTCGGGTGTGATCGCCGTCTACGATCATTCACGCGTCCTATAAATGTCTTTAGCTCCATTAGGAGATATGTAAAATTTGCGAAAAAGAAAGGGAGTCTGCTTAACGCAGATCCCTCTCTTCTTGAACAAAGGCTTTCTCTGTGTCTGAAAGTTTGTTCCAGAAGACATTTGCATTGTCCAGGAACGCCGACCTTATTGGACAGCTGGCGCACTTCATCGCGCCGCCAACGCCTGTTGTACAGCATAACTCGCAACTTCTCATGAAGTCGTGTTTTGCCTGAACAAAGTTGTTGGCGTCGTACTGACGGGTAACGCCTATGCGAATAAACTTGTGGTCAGAGTATTCCGATTTAAGTGTAATAGTCTTCATTTTACAATACCTCCTTTACAGGCTTTGAGCCTGGTTCTTTTCATTAGAAGGTATGCAAATCTTGCGAAAAAAAGCAGAGCCATTGCTGACTCTGCGATTTTGATCAACCTTTTCCAAATATGCCGAAGTTTTTTACCATGTTTATAAGGTTGCTGATAAGGTTCTTTTTCTGCCCGGTGAATATATGTCCGTCCGTTTCAAACTTTGAAACACCGTAGCCGACGGCCAGAGTGCCGCCGATACCCAGAAGGGTCTTCAGAATTGATCCTTTGTCTTGCTTTGAAATCCGCCGAACACTTTCGGCTTCATTTCCACGCAAGTCAATTAAGGTCTTCAACTCCGCTGAGATTTCTTTGTATTCCTGGCTGCCGATTTCCAGTCCCTCCAGTTTTTCACGGAACCTCGCGATCTCACCATTGTAAAAAGAATTCCTTTCGCGTCCTCTTTTCCAGAACATAGCTTTTCGTCTCCTTTCATAGAAATTGGTTTCACTATATGACTTGTTTTTAGTGCGAAAAAGAAAAGGCCGGCTTATTCAGCCGAACCTTCTTTATGATGTTTCCTGTAATGAACATAGGCCATTGTAAGTATGCCTGGAATTATAATAAACCATAAGTTTGTAAGTAAAATAACCCATAATATTGCCCCCAAGCAAGATCCAAAAATTGTTGTAAAGAGATTGCTTATACCATAATTATAATAGTATAAAGTTTCCTTAAACACGGTCCTGTTGGATAATGTAATACTGGTATACAAGCATGTGAAAATAATTCCAGCCATCAGATTTACGAATAGAATGAACCATATTGTCATTCAGATCACCTCCTACAAGAAGGCCTGTTTTACTTGCGAACAACCTTGACTGTCATGAACACCTGCTGGCCATCCTCAAATTCGGCGGGATCAGCATCAAAAGCAGCATACACGCCGCCCTGGTCTGCTGGCTCAGAGGGATTAACAAATAACTCGCCGACACTTTGCTCAGCGTCCTTTTTTGCCATTCTTCCACGAATATAAGCGCTCAGAAAAGACACAAAGAACAGAATCACTGCCAGAGTAAACCAATTCATTGTAATCATAAAAATATAGCATGACCTGAGCCATGCTTCCTCCTTCTTATACAATTTTTTGAATAAATATGCAAACTGAGAAACTCTTAATCAGGGTGTCCAGGGTTCGAGCCCCTGATGGTGTACAATGCTTCCAGACTTCTGGAGGCATTTTTCTTTTGTTAAAATGTTCCAAAGTCGGTCTGAAAAGTATCACCGAAAGCGTTGTGCCGTAAGGGTTTTGGTGCATTCCGGAAGTATTCTGACGTTCCGCATAAATATGCGAGAAAGAATTAAGAGGCTGTTAAAGCCCCTTAATTCCAAATGGAACGTAAATAACAAGTTCCGGGCATCCGTCCTCACGTTCTCTGACATCTACTCGCACGTATTTCCAGTCCGGCTCTTCTGTGGTGTTTGGTAAAATGTCTTCTGCTCTTTTTTTGCACCACGGACCAGCGGACATTGGAACTCCTAACAGTTCGAATGTCTCCGCGAGAGTTAATGGATGATCCATCATTTTTCTTCACCTCCATTAAGAGGTCTGCGATAGTTGCGAAGAAAGCCATTCGTCATACTCTGCCTCCGCCAATTCAGTCTTATTAACGTTTTGCTTCGTATAGACCTTTATGGCGAGATCCGGCGTTTTATGACGAAGTGCTCCCTGCAAAGCTTTTGGATCGATCCGGTCACAATGAGCATTCATCATCGTGGCGTACGTAGCCCTGAATGAGTGCGATGTCGCCCCTTTCAGGTCAATCGCCTTCCCTATCCGCTGCCACATCTTGGTAAACATGCTCTTTGTGATTGGCTCAGACGGTCGATCTTCGCTATATGGAATGATGAAAGCGCCGTCTTTACCCCGTAAAGGTTCAATCCTCCTGGCTAACTCAGACTGTAAATGGACTATACCGCAACTGTCATCTTTTGGATGGTCTATTACGGCGTCATTTGCCCCATTTGGGTAGCTGACAGCGGTATGGACGAAGATTTTGCCATCCCGAATGTCGCCCCATTTGAGAGCCAGGATTTCACCTCTGCGAAGGGCCGTGAAACACAAGAAGCACATATACAAATAATCATTGCCTTCCAGTTTGTCAAGCTGCTTGATTACAGCAATAAGATCTTCATCCTGCAGGACCACTTTCTGTCCTGTTTTACGGGAATGCTCGTACTTAAACTGCATTGGATTCCGCTCAATAATCCCGTTACGGCATGCCCGCTCAAATATGCTGGACAGAATCGCTTTGCACTGATTACTGACCGATTTGGACAGATGCATGATGCTGTTAAAGAACATCTGGATGTCATCCGGCGAAATATCAGCCACTGTTTTGTCCTTGAAGAATGGTTCGATCCTTCCAGAAAGCAGTCCACGATAGCAGGCATTTGTGGCGGCCGAACGTTTTTCTGCCATTTTGATCAAATACCAGCTTTCCGCATACTCATTGAATAGCGGGCTGTCCTTAGCAGCTTTGAACTGGTCTTTGACACGGTCAATCAGGTTACGGACAGCATCTTCAGCAGTTGCTCCGGTCGCCCATCCGCCGCCGTACTCTTTTGGAATGGGGAGTTTGATTCTTTTCATACTTTTTTCGCATGGCTCAGGTATGCCGTTGTCAAGGTTCGCCAAGGCGAGCTGAAGCTCGTCCAGTGTATAAGTTCGCTCCACTGCTTTTCACCTCCTTTATTTGCGGTTAAGTTTTTGCGAAAAAAGAAAAGGGCGTTTAGCCCTTATTCTTTGAAGAGACTTCTTTGTACCACATGTATATGTAAACCAGTAATGCCAAACCAAAGAGAATTATGAAATCGATGCAGATAGTTTTTGCATAATCGGGTCCATTAAGAAACAGTCTTAGTTTCTCTAAATTGTCCCAAGTTAAACCCTGCAAATGCAGTTCCTTCGGCCATGTAAGCCATGTAATTAATGTAAACATATATTGAGCCTCCTTTTTATTCAGCCTCTTCACTATCGGCTATGTAAAAAATGCGAAAAGGCCAAAAAAGAAGAGGACTTGCTGAAAATGCGAAGTCCTCTATCTGTCAGAACCTTGGAAACTGATTCATGATCTGGCTGAGTTGATCATTCGAAATATTCCGTGTCTGCTGAATATAGCGAAGAACCTGGTTCGGATCATTTGCGATGTCCTCCGGTATATCGGGAAACTGCTGCCGAACGAACTGAGCCGGATTATGCAATGCCTGCATGATCGCGTTGGCCTTCTGAATCGGGGTCGCGAAGCCCATTTGCGGACGTTGCTGGCCTCCTATCAGCATCTGATACAGCGGGTTCAATGCTGTTCACCCCGGTTTCTTTCCGGATTACTCCCATTTTGATTATTTTTCAGGATCATGGCCCGGAGCTCTTTCTTGAGCTGATCCAGGTCATCCTTTGTGACATACGCGGGAGTTTCCTGAGGTGCCGGCTGGGACTGTCCGCTGATTCTGGCCTGCACAGGGCTTTCCTCAATTGTATACCTCAGCTTCTGGGTGATCCCGGGGGCGCCCATCTGGTTAATGCTTTTCAGGTAGATCACAGTATCAGTGCTGTCCCACAAAGCAATCGGCACATTTACCGGCCAGCCGACAGGCATCTGGAACGCCTTGGCTCCAACCTCGCCCTCCACCCATTCCATCTGCCGGATCTGGGGCTGGGTCTGCTGGATCTGAGGCGTCTGTGCCTGAGAGAAGTAATTGGGATAAGTCGGGCCAAAATACGGATTGTAATTCATCGGCATAAAGCATTTACTCCTTTCTTTATTACCTTACTTTCCAGAAAAATGTAGGAGTTTCCATTCCGGAATTCCAGCTGTCGTAATAGTTTCCGTCGATTACGGCAACGGCGTGGCTTCCGGTTCCGATAATATAAACCCCAAGTGGATAGTAACGGCAGAACTCCGCTATCGTGATGCACCTGGGGCATGCGGAAGGCAGCAGGAACGGTTCGAAACCCTGGAGGTAAAGATACTTACCCCAAACCGAATCAGCACTTGGCATGTTGCATTCGTCCCGTCCGATCGAACACAGATCGTCGTAAACATCATACCATTTCATATCAAGCGCTATGGCAATTGCCCGAACCACACAGTCCGGTACTTCTTTACCTTTCGGATTGGGGTTGCACCTTATCCACATTGTTTCTCACCGTCCTGCCATCGTCATTCAGTGAATTTCATTCTTGGATAACTGATCGTATGTGATGTGCTTGATCGGAAGCTTCTTTACTTCGTCCATCAGCCGTTTGGCAGTTCCATTTCCACCAAGCTCCACATACGGCTCATACAGGTACTTGTTAAGGTCGCCGTATTCATCGTCGCTGATCCATCCGCGTTCAATGTAGCGCAGTGATTGCGAGATAATCCGATCCCGGGCCAGACCCATCAGGATCCGACTCTGGGGATCTTCTTTGTTTTTCTTCGCTTCCTTCTTGGCCTGCCGGTTATTCAGCCATGCCCAAAAACCGGAACTCGCCAGGACCGTGCCCACAATCATGAGCAAATTCTGCAGCCAGGGTTCCATCTCGGTCTCCTCCTTACTCTTCATCGTCGGGAAGATCCGTCCAGGGTTCCTCGTAGGTCATTGCACGGTCACTGTCTCCGATACCGGCGGTCGTCGGGTCAACCAGAACACCGATAAGACCCAGGAATGTCAGCACCTGGTTCACGACGTTCAGGACCTGGTTCTCCGTAATCGGAGGATAGATGTCAAACAGCTTCAGAAGGTTGAAAGCAAACCCGATGATCAGGGAAATGAACAGCCCCAGCCAGGTTTTATTATGGAAACGAACTTTCCAGTTAATCTTTTTCATATGGGGATTCCTCCTTATCCTGCCATTTTGATTACTTTTTGCGGGTTTTCCGTGCAGGCTTCACGGCCATGAGCTTATTCCAGGTCGGCTTGTCCACGATGCCGGTTGCGGGCAGTCCATTCTTCTTCTGGAAGGCCTTGACGGCGCTGAACATGCCAATGGTATAGGTCTTCACGGGTTTGATGGTGGAGCCGGCCAGGACCAGTTGCTTCTGGATCTCATTTACTTCTTTTCCGGCATAGCCGATTCCGATTAAAAACTTCTTCATAGTGTTTTCCTCCTCACTTGATCGTTAAGTATTGTGCCTGCATGTACCATCCCTTACGGCGTCCGTAGCAGATCTTGGCCCATTCTTCCCCGGGCTCAAGGATCGTCACGACAGCGCCGACCGGAACCTCATCATAGAGAGCACAAAGCTTGGAAGGCTTGGCCCGCATCTTGACGTACTTTCCTTTGGGGGCGGTAACAACAGCAGTTGCATTGGGTGTCGCCACAGGTTCGGTAATAACAGGAAGCTCCTGCTGAACTTCTTTGCCGGCCGCTTCCATCAGGGGTTTGCACTTTCCGCTGTAGCTCCATTTGCCGAGCTTGGTGTCGACTTTGACAGTTGGAGACGTCATGTGGGTAATATTCAAAGGGTTGATTTGGGTGACTACCCCCACATGGTAGTAGTCTTTCAGGTCGCCGTTGTAATATGAGTTTCCGGGTTTGTACCGGTCTGGCAGTTTATACTTGGATTCGCCGGCTTCACGTGCTTTGTAGACGATGTCGCCCACTTCCAGACCGCTTTCGGAGGTAATCCTGTGCAAATCGATCGTCTGGTATCGGGCGGCGTAATTGCTGCCGTGGATTCCGGTCCATTTAATCCCTGCCCGGCGCAGCGCTCCGATGATGAGGCCGATACAATCGCACGTGCCGTCGCTTCCATCCCCTGGCTGCTTGTATTTTGGTTTCAGCGACTTGATCTTAAGGACCATGGCAATGAACTTCAGTATAATCGACATATGCTTCAGTCCTTTCCACTCCCATTTTGATGAAAAAGAAAGAGGGACGGTAAAGGAGTAAACCCGTCCCTCTGCGCCTCTTCCCGCCAGCCGGCGCAAGCTGAGTACAACCTTGCGGGAATAGGTTGCAGTTGTATTGAAAATACCGAATAGTATCTGATGTCGTGATTAAAGGGAGGCCGCCTGGAAAGACGACCTCCGGCCGATTACCAGCCCGGGGTGGAACGCCACTGGGGCTGCATCGGATAGTGACCGGAATTGCCGTTCTGCATCTGGCTCATGGCTTCCGAGTATCCGCGGGAGTAGCCTTCAGAATAGCTGTTTCCGCTGTCACGGGAAACATACCGGCCCGTCATGGGACTGCGCCCGCGGGCTCCGCTGAGGTTCTCCTCTTCGTACTCTTCCGCCTCATGCATTGCCCTGTAGGTGGCCAGACTCTTCAGGGCATGAGCCAGTACGTCAATCCGCTTGAGATCTGCTTCGGCCAGTTCAGAACCGGCCGCCATGTATTTGTCCTCAAGAGTCTGAAGCTCTTTGCACATCTTTTTCTCGAGGATTTCAAACTTCTTTTCGCCCATTGTTACTCTCCTCCTTATGTGCTTAAGCCAGTCTTGTGACTTCGACGTTCAGGTTCCGAAGATCCAGCGCCGGAGCAGGAACGGTTGCCGGTGTCGGGGATACGGATGCGTTCTCAACAGCGATCGCGTAGCAGCATCCGACCGGAACGTCGACGATCGCGAATCCGCTTACATTCCAGTACGCGCCGACAGCCGTGGGTGTAGCCGCGGCAATACTGGACTGCACGACTTCGCCGTCAATCGCGATCGCCAACTGGATTTCGCCGGCCGTACCGCCTTCGGGAATGGCAATATTACCATCATACGCAACCCTGTAGCGGGCAAACCGGGCGCAGGGATTATTCACAATACCCCGAATCGTCAGGATGCCACTTCCGGGGCGATGGAGCACCAGCCCGCGATTGCACGGAATGGCGTCCGAGAGGAGTGCCGGAGCCCCGGGCTGTACAGTCTGGACTTCGTTGCAAATATATTCAGCCATTTTATGACCTCCTTCATCAAGATTAGTCACGAGGACTAAAAAAGGGACTGTATTCTCGCGTGCAACGTTGCAGTCCGGGGAACCGGAGGGTCGTTACTTGGTCCGCTGAATACAGCCCCTATATGATTATGGAAACGGGAAAACCAAACTTATGCAGTCAGCCCGCCGCACCCACCAAAACCAAAGTTCTGGGCACAGCAATTGGGATTCTGGACAATATACGCAGGCCGGGGAACCGGAGCAAGATACTGTTCCAGTGCGGTAGTCTGCGCTTCATTGTTCGCCAGAATCGCGGCCGTCTGGGCACCCTGGCTTGCGGCGAAATGAAGAGACTGGTTCTCGGCAGTAGCGGCAGCAAGCTGGCCCTGCAGAACACGGAGCTGTCCTTCGTAATTCTGCTTAACACCATCCAGTTCGAGCTGGCAAAGCTTGTCCAGGATCTTCTGGTTGTTGTCATTGCAGTTCGCACGGGTAGCCGCGGCTTCGGTGGCAACGGTATACTTCAGATCCGCTGTGCCGAGACGGTTCTCACAACAGCAGTTCTGAAGAGCAGACGCCTGGTTGGCCAGGGTGTTCTGAACACCGGTAAAGCCGTTCATGACGGCATTCTGGTCAAAACCACGCTGGACTTCGCTGCCAATGCCGTTTCCACAGTTGCCGCCAAAGCCAAAGCCGTTGCCCCAGCCCAGAACAGCCAGCAGAATGATGATCCACCAGGCACCGTTTCCTCCGAACATGCCATCTCCTCCGCCATACGCGGGAGCAACGGGCATGTACATGGTTCCGTTTTCTCCTGTCATAGACAAAACCTCCTCAAAAATAAAAAATTATCCTAAGCATCCTTCTTTCTTCCTGATGGCCACTCAGAAGTCCGAAAGATGTTAAGACCTGATTAGGTACGTTAGCGAATTATTACTGTGGTTCCTCCTGCATTCTGGATGCATATGTGGACCAGTTAGTTGCTGTTTTATAGGCTTCAATGACACTATGATCTTCCGAATATGGTACGTAGATGATGGTGTCGGGCAAGATGTTAGTGAATGCGTTTACATTAGCAAGAGTTGGCGGAGTTGTGGATTTGAAATGATAATCGAATATTCCATAACAATTATTAAACGCATTGCTTTCAATACTCGTAACACCATCTGGAATAGTTATGGATGAAAGCGAGTAACAGTTCTGAAATGCACTACTCCTAATACTCGTAACACTATCTGGAATAGTTATGGATGAAAGCGAATAACAACTATAAAATGTATTAGATCCAATACTAGTAACACCATCTGGAATATTTACGGATGAGAGCGAGTAACAACTCTGAAATGCAGTATTACCAATACTAGTAACACCATCTGGAATAGTTATGGATGAGAGCGCGGGGCAACCCTGAAATGCACTAGACCCAATGCTTGTAATATCATCTGGAATATTTACGGATAAGAGCGAGTAACAGTTATAAAATGCGTTAGCCCCAATATTCGTAACGCTATCTGGGATTGTTATTGACTGTAATGAGTTACAACTACTAAACAAACTATTTCTAATACTCGTAACACTATCTGGGATTGTTATTGACTGTAATAAAGAGCAGCCACTAAACGCACTATTACCAATACTCGTAACACTATCTGGAATAGTTATGGATGAGAGTGAATAACAATTCTGAAATGCACTATCGTTAATGCTCGTAACTCCATTTGGGATAGCTATAGATGAGAGCAAATAACAAGCATTAATTGCGCTAGTCCCAATACTCGTAACACTATCTGGAATAGTTATGGATGAGAGTGAGTAACAACCACTAAATGCATTAATTCCAATATCTGTAATATCATCTGGAATATTTACGGATAAGAGCGAGTAACAGTTATGAAATGCATTAGATGTAATGTGCACATTACTTCCAATATTAATTTTTGTTATTGCTTTTGAGTATAGTCTTGATCTAATCCTATTATTGTTTGACACAATTAAACACGACGAATCACTGGAACTTTTCGTATAAAATGCAAAACTTCCAGAAACAACTTCTATTGAAATAACATATTCTCCAACACTATCATACACATGCTGACAATAAACAACATTTGAAGTTGACGACCCAGTCATTGTATCCGGAGTCGAGCCATCCCCCCAATCAACGGATACGGTACCATTTACAGCAATTGCCAAATATGGAGACAATGCGTCCGGATCATCCAGCGTAATATAAATTCTTGTCTTGCCATCATCGGTAATATACATCTGACCGACGTTGACTGTTGCGTCCGGATAGTCTGTCAGATAGGACTTGATGCTGGCAAGGGACCAGTTCCAACCTTGAGCTGTCAGACCGGTGTGAGTTGGGTTGGCAGGAAGAGAAGAAAGAGCGAGAGCCTCAGCCGTTGTGAAACTCTCGACCAACGTTCCGTCGTAATCATAGAAGTTGAGGGACTTTGTTTCTGCTCCGCCACCGCCTCCTGAAGGAATTGCTCCAATAGCAGATACGAAGCCGGACGGAAAAGAAAGAGGAGCGGAAGTTCCGCCCCTCGTTCTTATAGCGTTCGCAACGGATGTTAAATCGTTCGAATTGGCAATGTAGTCCATCAGAAATTCACCCCTGTTGCACTCGGTAATTCGGCAGCAGCCCATTCGCCATTGACAACTCTCAGGACTTTGCCATTGTCAGAAGCGGTAACGGTTGGAACCCCTGGACCGGTATCGCCTTTGGGTCCCTGAGGGCCAGTGGGGCCCGTTGCACCAGTATCGCCTTTAGGTCCCTGAGACCCCGTAGCTCCGGTCTCTCCCTTCGGACCCTGAGGCCCTGTTTCACCTTGCGGCCCCTGGATAGCTGGAATGCCAACCCATTGGCCATCTACTTTCACTTTTAGGATGTCCAAATATAAGACCGCCTTTCATGCATTATTGGTTTCTTTAGCGAATTAACTCTGCGGTGCTACATCAGACGGAGAAAACACCCAATCATACCATCCACGGGCACAAGTGATTTCCCCTTCATCTTGATTGAAAATGTTCTGATTTGTGCCATCGTTGTTGATCAGCGAATAGTATGCTTTCTTCGCCGTTCCTGTCGAAAAATACGAGTTATCCGATGTGGTGCTATAAGCAAACGATCCAAGGTCAACATCATCCATGTGCGTGAGCATGATGTCCCCTGTCGGACTAATCATCCGACCATTCCGACAGGTTTTGTTTCCGCAGTTGCTGTTTTCAGTAATGACGTTTTTCGCCCGGTTCGTACCGCCAAGATACTGAATCCCTGTGGTATAAGCATCCATAACGCATTGCAAACCGTAATACCGCAACCTCTGTACGGCTTCTTCTGCGGTGTGAATCAGTTCACACTCCATCTTTGCAGATTCGCCCATTGAGATTCTAATCTGCTCTTTCAGAATCTTTCTGCCTGTTCCATCAGTTTTCCATGTGTTATATCCGCAGATTTCATTCGTGATATTGATTGCAACGGTAAAGCAGAAACGTTCTTCCCCGTCCGCAAGTTTCACGCCATCGCACAGGACTTCAAACAGGGTGTTTTCTGCCGTAGCAACACCGCCGGAAGAAGAGTTGTTTGATCGATGGTTTCCACCCGTAAAGATTACCGTGTTTGGGTCTGTTCCGTCAGCGTTTTCAACTGCCCGGACTTGATGCGGAGAGAACCAATCCGTGTATCTGCTCAGTAGATGCCTTGAAGGGGAAAGCGTTTCGTCCATGATGTCCCCGGTCTTGGCAACCGTGAAGATGTCCTTCGGATTCGGCAGATTGTTACCGCCTGCCTTTGTAATCTCAACAACAATGTCCTCATCATCGCTATAAAATGACTTGATGAAAACAGAGTTTCCGTCACGCTTAACATAGTGCGGTTTCCGGGTGATGCTCTGCGATACATCAACGGATTCCGTGCCTGTGATCGTTGCTTGATGATCATTGGCGGCTCGATAACTGATAATACAGGTCATGTCTGCCTGTGCGGTGTATGTGTAATCCTTTACCGCCGCTTCTTCCACGGAATTGACAAGGCTTTCGTATCCGCTTTGAGTAACTTTCGCAAGGACGGACAGGATGGTTGCCCCTTGGTTATATCCCCTTACCTTGATGTCAATCCTGTCCCCGGATTTCAGATTGAAAGGCTTCGTGTGTACATAGATCGTTGTTCCAATCATAGACCCGGAAGAATTGACATAACCGTTTTCGGCATTGGAAAAATCAACGTTTTTCGTGACAGTTGCTTCGACCACTCCACCCTCAATGATCGAATCAACGTTCCCGTCCACGTTCTCTATTGCTTCCTTTAGTTCCTCAATCGGATCTGGATCTCCACTCGGATCAATCCAGATTTCTACATTCGGGTCTGTTGGGGTTTCAGTTCCGTAATATACGCCGGAATCTCCGGTATCGCCTTTGGGTCCCTGAGGCCCTGTTTCTCCAGTATCCCCTTTTGGCCCCTGAGGACCAGCCGGTCCGGCTTCTCCATCGTCTCCCTTATCGCCCTTCGGACCTTTGGGACCGGTTTCTCCTGTAAAGCCGCGTGGGCCGGTATTACCCTTTTCGCCTTTCGGTCCGGTTTCTCCAGGATCACCTTTGTCGCCTTTCGGACCCTGTGGACCCGCAGGTCCTGTTGCTCCGGAATCACCCTTATCGCCTTTCGGGCCTTGGGCTCCATCTGCTCCGTCCTTACCAGCTTTTCCATCCTGTCCTTTGGGGCCCTGCGGCCCGGTTGCTCCTGTGTCACCTTTATCCCCCTTTGGTCCGGCTTCTCCAGGATCACCTTTGTCGCCTTTTGGTCCCTGGGGACCGTCGAATTCGCCGGAAGCTTTTGCTTCTGCAAGCGCGGTTGTGATGGCTTCCTCCATTCCCTCGGCAACCTGATCAACGTGATCCACCCCGGCGTTAAGCGCCGCAATGGTCTGGTCGATCACGCTCTGCTCTTCCGGAGTGGGTTCCTTGTCCGTGATTTCAGGACGGCCGATCACCGGGATCAGAACGTGGTAAACTGTTTCGCCGTCATCCGATCCGCTGTGAAGGTAAATGAAGACATGCACCGGAAGCCCGGTTGCAAGATAGGCATCCGGAATAGCAACCCCCTCCTGCCCGCCGATTGCAGTCGTGGATTCTCCGCATTCCGAATTACTGAAATGAACTTCATAGGCACTCGGCAGATCCACGTCAACAAACTGAAGGATCTGCCCGTAGTCATACTGGTAAAGCGGCATTGTCTGAATCACATTGCGGCTCGAGACAAGCCTTACCGCGATGATGTTACTCATTGGCGTCATCCTCCGTTACGGGTTTTTCAATGGGAATTTCAACGATCGAATGATCGCCGCCTTCCGGCCAGGTCATACGGATGTTATCGAATCTTCAGTTTTCCGGATCAGGATAAACTCCGTATAGCCAATGTACTTAATTTTTTCAGTCGTATATGAAATCGTGATCTCACGAGTTTTTGCAGCGTCATTGAAAAGACTGAAGCATTCGGCCAGGGACTTGCCGGGAACCCAGCACCACAGGTCTCTGCCCGCCGCTCCGCAGCTGCTGTTCTCAAGTATAGTGCCGTCCGCCAGAAGCAGACTGTTTACCGGCTGGTCCATGGCCGAATACCTCCTATTTTGATTAAATTATTCGCCCGGTTCTTCCGGGACTTCTTCTTCCGGTTCAATCGTCACTTCAGCAGGGACCGGTTCGTCCTTTTCAACCGCTTCCTTCGCCTTCTGGACCTGAATCGTGATGGCACGGTGCAGGATTTTCAGCTTGTTGCTGATGTTGGCAATCGGCAGGGCGATCGTCTCTGCGTACTTCGTGGGAACCTGAATGTTGTCAGCTTCATTGATACAGCTGGCCAGGATTTCAAGATCTGTCATGTTGTTGTTCTCCTTTACTTTGAGCTAATCTGCTTTCTGGAATTATAGCCAACAACGCCATATCCAACCCGAGAAGGTCCGGATTGATTCATGACATACAAATTTGCATAGTACGTTCCACCAACAGTAACATACCCGCCGCTGGATACGCCAATTTCGGACATGCACCCATTCCAACCGGCGTTATATGCAGCCGTGGCAGCAAACGTAATCGTTCCGGATCCCGTAGCACTGTTGCTTGCAGTTGCTTTGACCGGAACTGAATAATTACCGCTTGAATACGTAATTGCTCCTTGCTGTTCGACTTTACTGATTGTTACGCTGTCGATGCCGTCGAGTTCGCCCTGGTTGTAACCGGCGTTATATCCGGTTTGGTACCGGTCAGCCGGAGCTGTGATCTTGTATGAGATATCAGTAATATTCGCGGCCGTCGCCGAAGAAGACGACTTTGCCTTTGGATACACGGTAACGCTTTCACCATAGCCAAGCGACTTTGTTCCGGTCGCGCTCAGGGTTACTGCATTGTAACTTCCGGTCCAACCGGAGTTATACGCATTAGTCCGCTGACTTGAAATGTTGATGCTTCCAGTTCCTGTGGCTCCGTTGCTGGCGGTCGCCTTGACCGATATTGACGTAGCCGTTGCCGCAGGCGTGCCGTTAACCGCAACACTGCTGATCGTCACACTGCTCTCTCCAGCACTGTAAGCCGGAGTGCCATCGACTGGGATGGTGCCAGATCCGGTTGCGCTGTTGCTGGCAGTCGCTTTGACCGGAACGGAAAATTTCCCGTTCGTATACGTAATTGTCCCTTGCTGTTCGACTTTGGTAATCGTTACACTTGCAACACCGTCCAGCTTACCCTGGTTGTATCCGGTTTGATACCGGTCAGCCGGGGCTGTGATCTTATAGGAGATGCTGGTAATATTCGCGGCTGTCGCCGAAGAAGACGACTTTGCCTTTGGATACACGGTAACGCTTTCACCATAGCCAAGCGACTTTGTTCCGGTCGCGCTCAGGGTTACGGCATTGTAACTTCCGGTCCAACCGGCATTATACGCAGCAGAGCCTGAAAAGGTGATCGGAGCGGATCCGGTATTGCCATTACTTGCGGTGGCCAGTGCCGAAACAGTATAATTGCCACTTGAGCTCGAGTAGCTGGCGGCTCCTTGCTGTTCCACTTTGTAAATGGTTACGCTGTCTACGCCATCCAGATGCCCTTGATTATACCCGGCGGTATTGCCAGCAGAATATCCGGAATCATAGCCGCTTGTGTATTCACTTGTGGCATCGACATTAAATCCGAATATGGGTGCGCTGGCTCGAGACGCGGTGACAAGACCATAAGCTTTATGGTTCGAGTCAAAACTGGTTATACTGTAATTGCCCCAGTTTGTCTGCCCGGTTCCAGTACTGCCTGAAAATTCTTCAACAATCGAAATAACCTCTGGATCATTGTCGGCCGAAACAGTAAACTTTCCGCCGCCCCAATTGCCGACAAGATGAGCTGTGGCGGCTTTCTTAAAAGTTACCGATGCTCCGCTTGCTTTAGTAAGCGTTAATGTATCGCCATTAACGGACGCACTAACAAGTGGATCGCTAATGTCATGGCCATTTGCAGTTACTGATCCGGAAACGGTCAATGAATCACCATATAAAGCATTTCCTGTTATGTCTCCGCCAGTAATGTCACCGCCAGCATTAACCCCGGCTGTTAATGTAATCGAGTTTGCACTAATATTATTGGCCTCTAACGCATGAACACTTATCGAAGCGCCTGCCAGATAACTTGTTTGGATGTTTTCTGCAGTAAGGGCATCGGCCTCAAGCGTATCAATTCTTGCCTTCTGGGCATTCAACTGAGCAATCGTTGCCCTATCCGCGACAAGGCCCTGCAAATCCGAAATATCCTGGCCGGTTGAGTTCATCCATGTCTGGACATTGCTTGTTGAACCGATCCGGACCTGGCTGGCCTCGATGTCCACAAATTCGCCACGAATCCGGGTCAGAGTGCCGGAACCTCCCTGGCCATTGACTTTATCGACGATAATACCGCCGGTCAGGTTTCCGCCGTGGAATATACCGAATTCCTGAGTGTTTTCGCGGATCTTCATTCCGCCGCCGGAAGCAAGGACAATCGTCTTCTCTCCGGTTTCAGGATCTTCCTCAACCTCGAACTCGCCCACCACGTTTTCGATGCTTTCCATGGCAGTGGTCAGCACCTTCTGGGTCTGGCCGGTGCCGATAACGATCCGATCGCCGATAATCTTGGTCTGGGTGGTATTGTCGTTGATCTTGTTGACCAGGAGGCCGCCGGTCAGATTGTATTCATCATACATGCCGTACTCGACATTGTCCCGGCGAATCTTCATTCCGCCGCCGGTGACGACCACAAGCCTCTGCTCCTGGGTCTCCGGATCAGTTTCGATCTCGAACTGCCCGGCCACGCCGGTAATGCCCTCACGGTTGGTCCAGAGGGCTGAGCCGGTAATAGTCAGGAGATTCTCCTTCACCGAGTCAATGGACTCATATACGTTAATCTGCTGTCCATACTCATTCAGAAGGACTTCAGTACCGGTTCCGACCAGCAGGGACTTCACATAGTAATGCCCCTGTGGATCGACCTCCGTATCATTGGTCAGGACCGCCCGGTACACAGACTGTCCTTCAGTCAGGGAACTTGTGTCCAGCGGAACGCCATTCAGGGCATCGTTCGGCGAGCCGAATAATTCGATGCCGCTTCCGATCATGTCCTTTGTGATTTGAATGGATTCGATCTCGTACAGTCCGGCAGACTTCGGTGAGATTCCTTTTGCGATCAGGTTATTCAACCGGGTTGAGGTTACACCGGCATACTTGGATGTGAAATTACCGGCAACCTGGGAAATATGATCGCTGTTCTGCAGGACACCGGTGCCCAGGATCCCGCCGATTGTGCTGTCCGTATCACGGGAATAGCGCTCAAACTCGGTGGCGGTTTCCCGAATGGATTTGCCGTGAAGTTCGATAATATCAGCGTGAATGGAGAGCATCTCAGCCGTTTCCGTGATGTGCTTGTGAATGTTTTCAAAAGCAGAACTGATGATCTTGCTGATCTTTCCGCCGGTGGAGGATCCATTCTTGACCGCGGTAAGTTCACGATGGTTCTTCAGCGTGACGGTATCCTCGGCAGGATTGTCAAAGTGAAGTTCCATAGAGAAAACTGTCATGCCCTCATCTTCGAAGCCGGCGATGTTTTCATATACAGCGCCAAGCTGAAGGCGGTCCACACTGCTGTCGAGGAAATGAACGTCGATCAGCTTGACCGTGCAGGTCTTACCCAGGCCTTTGGCCATCTTGGTCTTGTATTCTTCCACATCGGAACGGAGCTCTTCCAGGTTTTTGGCGTTGCTGAATGAGACGGTACGAACAATCCGGCCGTATTCATTCACCAGGTCGTCGTCGACATTGACTGTAATCTCAGGAAGGCTTGCTCCGTCTTTTCCAAGCGGATGGATTACAGTGAAGAATTCATTGGACGTAATGGCATTTTCATGGGTAATTACATTATTGGCCAGCTCGATCGGAGACTCATTGGAAGCTCCATAGTTTTCGATCCAGTCGATGACGTGGGTTCCACCCTCCCTGCGAATCCGAAGATATCCGCCAAATTCCTTGACGATAAACGTATCCAGCGCCTGCTTGACCTTCTGGTAATTGGTCAGGCCGAATGTCCGGCGCATGGTGGATTTCGGATGGTCGATGGTCCCAACGCCAAACGCACGTTTCGGATCATCGCCAAGCTCCTCGGCATAGCCATTGATGCAATACCGGAAAAAGTCGGCCGCTGTCATTTCCTGCTCACTGGCCTTAAGCGGGGTGAGCTCAAAGTCATCCAGGAATGTCATGGCTCCGGTACATGTAACCTGCTTGACATCCGTGGTCTTTTCAACCCGGACTTCGGTCACACGGCCGTAAAAGATCTCCTCTCCGTCTTCTTCGGCAGAGATGTAGGTCTTCATGGTTTCGACCAGGTCATACGCCGGATGGGTCGGCAGCATGGAGAAACTCAAACTTCCCCCATTTTGACCAATTTCCGGCGAGCACGAAGGCTCGGTCACAACCCGGTCGCCATTTACGTCTGACTGGTCATACAGGACGGTTCCGTCACTGCACACAATTCGATACATCTGTCAACCGTCCTCCTGTTCTGTAGTTTTAGAATACCCCGTTGATCCAGGTCGGATCGATCATGTCATCACTGACCCGGTAACGGAGGGGCTCCAGGTCGTAGTCAATCTGAAGCGCAAACGGACCTTTATCCGTTTTGGGTGCTTCCACGGTAAACAAACCGTAGAAGTAATATTGGGGCTGGTCTTCCAGGATTACCTTGGTCCGGCGTCCGTGAAGCCAGCCGCGAACTTCATCATATGTGGCTCTCGGGTTTGCGTCATGCCAGTAGTCGTCCCGCATCAGGAAGACAAACGAGCCAGTGATCCGTTCATACGTCTGTTCGTTGAATGGGATCTGGCTGGCGTCAATCGGACCAAAGATCCGCCCGGGAATCTCCACATAATTGGTTTTGGGTTTCGGACTTGGAATGATCGGAGGAGACTCCGATATAAGGTTCCAATTCGTCCACGTATTTCGGGTATTTTGTCCGTCCCCGAAAGTCATAGAATGGTACATCAGAGTCTCCTCCTGTCTGTTAAGGTATGTTGATTGCGCCTACGGCATCACCGAGGGCACCGTCCATTTCGTCGGTAATCGCACCGACAAGGGCTTTCTTGTCAATGGTCACGCGCATTCCGCGCATGGTGGATCCGATACTGCCGATCCGGCTGCCGATGCTGATAGATGCGGCGTCCACCGCACTCTTGATGGCTGTCCGGGTCATCGCCAGTTCAATACGAAGTGCATCCATCTTGGAAAGGATGCTGGAGTCATCGATCAGGAGAGGCTTTTCGCCAAGATCGATAGACGCCGTGTCGAACTTGATCGGGATGGATCCATTAATGAATTCGGAAAGATTTGCAACCTGGGAATCGAGGCCCTCCGTTTTAAATACCGGCCGAAGTTCCAGCGTATAGTTGTCATTCGTATCCAATATTGTCTGGAGTTCCGTCATCTGGGCTTCCAGGTTTGTCATAAAGTTCTCGTCAAGCACCAGGCCGGAAACTTTGATTCCGACGCCGTTCTGATTGGAGTCCGAGCCGTACTTCTTGTTAAGCGCTTCAACGCTCTTGTCCATCGCGGATTCTGTTCCGGAAGTATACTCGTTAATTTTCTTGGTAACCTCTTCGGTTGCCTTGTCGATTCCGCCGCCCGGCTCGAACTGCTTCATGAAACCCCACATTTCGTCCCAATCCATGCCTCCGAGAATGCCGGAAAGATCATAGTTTTGAGATCCGGATGATGCATTGAGGAGATCGATTCCGCCCTGAACCATGCGTTTAACGCCTTCTTTAATGGCATACTCACCAACATAAAGTGCATCAAGGATGGAGTCTACAATCGGCTTCGCGTTAAATTTTGGAATGGTTCCTGGAGTTTCATTAGCCACATTGAATGCATCCTGAATAGATTCATAGAACTTGGATACGATGGCGATCCCGTCAAAGTCGATATTGCTCGCGTCGTGAAGACCGCCGGCGGAGTCGATGATCTTGTTCATGCCGTTGATGAACATTTCAACACCGTCTCCTTCAGCCAAAGTATTCCGGAACCATCTGGTGTATCCGGAAAGAACGCTTTCACTGTTCGGAAGTTTGTCAACCGGGATCATGGCATTAAACAGTTTGCTGTAGATGTCAATACCGGCCATCAGGTTATCCCATTCTTTGGTACCGCGCTCAACAAGGCCATTGAGATACGTGAGTTCGGATTTGCCGTCGGCTCCGGTTACGAATGTGTACTTTCCGGTGAAGATGTCATTGATCCTCAGCAGACCGGTAGCCAGCTTTTCCATCACACTGGAGAAATCAAGCAGATGCTTGGTATCGACATTGTCTGTCATTTTGACCATATCCGAGACCGAACTGAGAAACAGGCTCAGGTCAGTCAGCCTGGTCATATCAAATGAGTCAGTAACCTGGGACAGGTATCCGAAAAGCTTTTTACTGTTTTCAAGATTCTGCTCGGCCTGCTTTTCCTGCATGGCTTCAGCATGGGTTGTTCCCAAAAGGCCTCTGAACAGGCCATTAACAGCATCTCCGAGTCCCTCAAGGAACGCAGCTACAATAGCAATCTTGTCTTTGACGTCCTCCGGATTGGTGCCAAGCTTATCGGCAATCCATCCCAAACCATACGCGCCTCCGGCCACTATAGCGAGTCCCGCCAGTGCTTCCATAACAGACAAAACCGTTTTAAAGGTTGCTTTTGGATCGATTCCGTTCGGCGCAATTTTGTTCACGACAGCCAAAGCGACCATAGCACCGCCCATAGCTCCCAAAATTCCGAGAAGTGTGCTGGAAATGTCCTCGCCACTGAAGCCGCTGTACTTCTTGGCTTCACTCATTGCCGCGATTATGTCCGGGAGCTTTTCCATCAGGATCCACAGCATTCCGGCCATACCAGCATACGAGATCAGTTTTCCAAGCACCCGTTCCCAGGCTTTCTCTGGTTCCTTATCGGCTCCGGCTTCACGGACTTTGGCGACCATTCCGGCAACAAGAGCAAGCACTGCGCCAATTACGGCGACCGCCCCTTCACCTTTTGCGAGGTCTTCAAATTTAATCTTGCTCAGGCGTTCAACTGCCAATGCAATGACCAGGATAGCGGCAGCGACCTCAAGGATCTGCATACCGATATTATTCAGGCTGCTGGCTGATTCGGCAATCGTGGCAAGACCTTTTATTCTTCTTGCTTCCGTAATTTTGGAAATAAGGGTTGCAAGTACGCCAAAGACAATTGTAAGGATGTCGAGTAACCTCTGGCTTTCAGGTTTGCCTGAGTAATCGCCGGTGGTAACCCGGTACAGGAAATCGATTACGGCTTTGACTACGGTCTCAATGATGGCCAGGATCTTATTAACCTGCTCCATCACACCTTGAATTTCGGGAACGCCGGCGATCTGGTTGGCAACATTGCCGATTGCCTCAAATACCTGGCTGAAGAATCCTCCGATCCGGTCAAGAATGGATACGCCTTCCTGGGTCGGAATTTCTTCAGCATTATTGGTTACTTCCTGGACTGTCTCACCGACTTTCGAGAGCGTTTCTGCAAGCGCAGCATTCTGGGCCACATTGTCGGCAACTTTTGCTCCGCCTGTGGAAGACTCACTACCATTAAACAGACCGATAAGCCAGTTCCATGTATCAGTAAAGAAGTTTCCGATGGCTTCCCATCCAGGCCATCCGACAATATTGTTGAACGCTTCTTCTACACCTGTTTTGATGTTGTTGAAGAACGTTACAATCGGGGCTTCAACTTCGTGGCCCTCCTTATCCATTCCTGTTTCGAAGACACCGCTGACTTTTTCCCAAAGACCTTCAAAGAACTTTTTGATTTCATCCCAGATCGGGAGTCCACCAACGGTTTTCCAGGCGCCTTCAACTGCTGAACCGATTCCTTTGAAGAAAGCGACAATCGGGGAATCTTCAGTCCAGGTATTACCCATCTTACCCTGGATGACTTTGGGCTCAAACAAGCCGACAATGTCACTCCATAAACCGGTGAAGAATTCAGGAATACCACTCCCATGCCACCATTCAACAACGTCGTTGTACGCATCAGTTACGCTGGTGGAAATGTTTTTGAAGAAAGCAACAATCGGAGAATCTTCAGTCCAGGTATTGCCCATTTTACCTTGGATGACTTTGGGCTCAAACAGACCCATGATGTCATCCCATAAACCGGTGAAGAAATCTGGAATTCCGCTTCCGTTCCACCATTCCACAACGTCGTTGTACGCATTGGTTACGCTGGTGGAAATGTTTTTGAAGAAAGCGACAATCGGGGAATCAGCCTTCTGGTTCAGTTTGAATCCGCGGTCATCATACATGTCCTTTGGCTCAAACAGACCCATGATGTCATCCCATAAACCGGTGAAGAAGTCTGGAATTCCGCTTCCATTCCACCAGGTTACAACATCGTTATAGGCGCTTTCCACACTGGAAGAAATTCCTTTAAAGAAAGCAACGATCGGGGAATCAGCCTTCTGGTTCAGTTTGAATCCGCGGTCATCGTACATGTCCTTTGGCTCAAACAGACCGACAATGTCACTCCACAAATTGGAGAAGAACGTGCCCAGCTGTCCCCAGATCGGAAGACCCTGGACATCCGCCCAAGCCCCCTCGATCGATGTTCCAATGTTCTTGAAGAACAGGACGATCGGGGCTTCCACCGGATTTCCGGCTTCGTCCATTCCTTCCTGGAACACGCCGGCAATACTGGTCCAGATACCGCTGAAGAATTCAGGAATACCGCTCTTGTTCGTCCACCAGTCGGAGAACTGGCTGTATCCTTCTTTGATCTTGTCGCCGATAGTGGTAAACCACTGCGCGACGCCTTCCAGACCGTTATCGGTGAACCAGTTTGAAACTCCGGTCCGAATGTCAGTCCAGATATCGTTGAACCACTGGCTGACTCTTGACAGGGACGCATTGAAATCCCAGTTCTTGATCTTGTCCCAGAACTCGCCGATCCGTTTGCCAAGGGTTTTGAACACGTCTCCCAGGTTCTTGGCCTGGCCCAGGTTCAGGAAATCGCCCACGGCTGCGAAGATGTTCAGGATCGGATCAAACAGGGGCTGGATCACTTCCCAGCCGACGGAGAAGATCCCTTCCACGACGGACCATACGGCCTTCAGTACGCTGAAAATGCCACTCAGTCCACGTTGGAGTTTGCCAAGCCGGCTGTCGGCATTGCTGGCGTCTCCAAGCCATTCCTTGAACCGCCCGACAAATTCGCTGATTCCTTGTGTAATGCCTTTTAGCGTATCACTGGTGAATGAGCCGAACACATTCGTCCAGGCATTGCTGGCGGTAGAGCCAAGCTGTTTCAGAATCCCGATGACGTCCATCAGGGTGTCGACCGCGATTTCGCGATAGTCCACCCACAGGTCCTGGTTGCCCAAGGTTTCCTTCAGGAGCGACATCCGCTTGTTATACTCGTCGATCGAAATATAGCCCTTCTCGAGGTCATTGCCAAGCGCCGCTTCACGGGCCTTGTACACGTCCTCGATCTTCTTGACGTTGCCATTCTCGTCGCGCATCATCCCGCGCCACGACATCAGGATGTCATTCCGGGACTTGGCGCCACGATTCAGGACTTCTTCGATCTCATTGTTCAGCCGGGTCCACAGGTTGGTGCCTTCGTTCATGTCACCGAAAATATACTCAAAACTTTCGGCCCATGTGGACTGGACGCCTTCCCTCAGGGCATCCATCATCTTGCTGAACGTACGGACTTCCTGCGCCGCCTGCATGGCTTCAATACCGATCTGGTGAAGCCTTGCCGATTCCTCTTTCGAGAAGCCCATGGCGGCGATTTCGTCCACACTAAGCTGGCCGGAGAAAATGCCCATTGTCTTCAGCATGGCATCCTTGGTCAGCCAGTCTTTATTCAGGGTTTCACGGAAATTTTCAAAAGACACCTGGACGGCGTTGCTGCCCTTTTCGGCTTTGGTCCAGTAGGTAACCTCCTCTTTCTCGAGGCCGGTAACCGCGTCCGTGGTCTTTGTAATCTTCTTTTCAAGGGTTCCGGATGCCACAGCGGAATCGATAAAGACCTGTTTCAGTTTCTTGGTCGCCACGTTGGCGTTCTCAAAGCTCTTCCAGTCGATCGTGGTCATCTTGCCCACACCGATTGCCTGGCTCATGTTATACATGGCCATGCTGGCCTGCTGAGCACCCTGTCCCGCGTCAGCGGTGGCATTCGAAAGGCCGATCATGGCGTTGGTGGCATCCTTAAGCTTAACACCGTTATTGGTAAACTTTCCGATGTTGCTGGTCATGTCGTTCAGACTGTAGATCGTCTTGTTGGCGTACTCAGTCAGGCCTGCCAGCTCAGTCTTTACGGTTTCAATAGTCTCCCCGGTGGAGGACATAATAGTCTTCACCGAGTCCATCGTATTCTCATACTGCCCCCAGCCTGCCGAGACCGGGGCAATTGTCAGGCCCCGGATCGCATTCTCAAATCCTGAGGCCAGTTTACCGGCGATGTCGAAACCGATCATCCGGTCAAAGTAATTGCGCTTGAAATTCTCAAGCCCGTTATACAGAGCATTCAGCGGCGTAAGGTTGAATGCCTGACGCATTGTGTTCCCGAACGTTCCAAGCACATTCCGCAGCTTGGAAGCGCTCTGGGTTACTTTGTCGAAGTTGCTGGTCTTGCCGAATTTCTCGAAGATATCGAATCCTTTTCCGATACCTTCCATATTGGCACTCTGTTTCAGGGTATTGAGCGTATTGATGGTCTTTGATGCTTTCTGCTCGAAGTCTTTATTGTCGAAATACATCGCGACTACCCGCTCGTCTACTTCACGGCTCATCCAACAACCTCCTTCCATAAGTCATTCGCGATCTGTTCGAAAATCGGACGGATAGCAGGATTAATGTAGTCAATTCCTTCCACGTATCCGCCCGTTCCGGTCCCATGGCCATACTGAATGATGATGGCAATGTTGACATTTTGATTAATATTGCTGTTAGTCCAGTAGAGGGCGTTGTCCTCAATCCGGTAGTCCCATGAACTGGCGGTCTTTCCGCTGTCCACGGGCGTGGCAGACCGAAGCGCATCGACGCCCATACGCCCGTAACGGTCAAGCTTGCTGCGAAAACGCATGGCGGCAAGCCGCTGCAAAAGACCTGTGGTTTTCGTAAAATCTCCTTTGCACCTGACGCTGATTACCGCCATGCGTATCGTCTCCTTAACCTCGGGTTCCGAGTTCTTTGCATCTTTTCATGTTCAGTTCCATGTAGTGGCGCATCCGGTCGTTGAAGTTCATCTTGGGAGCCGTCTGGGACGGATTGTCCCCGTTCGAATCCTGGATGAAATCAAGCAGCGCGATCAGGCGCTGCAGATGCCACTTCTCGCACTCCATCGGAATGCCATACTGGAACATGAGCCAGTAAAAGAATTCGGCGCACATTTCCCGCTCAGGCCTCCGGGCCTTTGCTTTCTTGTTTGCCTTCGGTTTGATCTTCCATGCCGACATCGGCTGGTTCATGTATTTGATGATCCGGACAGCATCCTCCTTACGCAGGAAGTTATACACATCCGGATCTTTCTGTCGGTTGATTGTCATGCACTGGCAATAGCTGAGAAACTGCTCGGTCGTCATATCGTCTTGTTCCATGAACGGGACGCCCCAGATCCCCTCCCATTTCGCGATGGAAATGAGTGAATGCTCCATCTCCAGGTGGATCGGGGGAACCTTGATCAGTTTCTTGCTGGTTCCGTTCCAGCTTTTCGGAACCTCATAGGTCATGGACGGAATGTCAATTGTCAGCATTCGCGCTCACAACCTGCAGCCTCTGTTTCGCGTCTTCCTTGCCGTCCGCCATGGCTGCCGCGAGTTCCGCGGGAATTGCCTGCATGATGAAATTCATGAGGCCGTCTTCGGTACTCATCATTTCGAACAGCAGGTCATGGCAGACCTTGGTCTGGCGGAAGTCTTCGCGGATCTGTTCATTCTTGTAGAAGCTGGAGCCGTCCGGGCTGATCTCGCCGACAGAACTGAGAACGATGTTCTCGAGCATGTCCAGTACCTTGTCCGGGCGCTTCTTCGCCATCATTGCCTTGATGGTATGCTCCAGGCCGCCGTAGTTGCCCAGCTCCATCCGGAGCATTTCATCTTTCTCCAGGGAGAAAGTATAGGAAGCCTTCTTCTTGTTTCCTTTGTAATCGGTGTACTCAAATTCGCGTGTAAACATTTTTCTTTTCTCCTTTCAATTGGTCAAAAAAAAGAGGGGAAGCGGAGCAGAAACCCCTTAAGATCTCTGCTCCGCAAGTAACTTGGATCAGGCCGCGGCCTTGATGATGCTGGCGACTTCGCCAGGCAGGGGCAGGCGCGGGGCAACGGCTTCCGTGTTGCCGGAAGCGGGGGTTCCATAAAGAACCGCTTCGATAGCCGCCATCTGGTCAGCCGTCAGCTGGCGGGAATCCAGTTCCATGGTGCTGGTGGTGGTGACACCTTCGACGCCGGTCACGTTGACCGGAGTGGACTTGTAATCCCAGCTCATTTCCTCGGCGGACGGGTTCTCACTCTTGGTCTGATGGGACTTGCTCGTCGGGGAGATGGTGCTGTTGTACACCAGGATAATCACGTACTCTTCAGCACCGGCGTCATTGCTGATCTCATTCCGGTAGCAGAAGCCGAAGGGCTGCCGTTTCTGGCCGTAGTAGGCGATGCCGTCCACGATCTTCACACCGTTGCAGGGCAGGAACTCTGCCGGGAACGTGTACGCCTTGATGGAGCCGCCGTTGTTTTCGGGGTTCCGGAAGGAAGCGTATTTGATGTTATCCGCCCACAGGTCAGTGGTGTCGCCGCCGTCGGGGTTATCGTCGACTTCAATCAGGCCGTTCCAGGCATAACCGGTCGGATAAGTACCCTGCTCAGTCATCGGGTAAACCACGCCGCGCTGAACACCGTTCTGGAAATAGCGTGTGCCGGTGCTATCCCATTCAATAGCAAACTGATTAGGCATAGGTAAAAACCTCCTGTATAAAAATTTTTGGTCACCAGTACAGCTTGAAGCTGTAGTGGTAAAGGTTGTCGGATTCGTACTCGCGGTCGAACGAGCAGTGCTCGAACTTTTCCAGCATGCTTCGTACGATGCTTTCACTCGGGTCACGGGAAATATAGATCACATTGTAGCCGTCCAGATACATATATGCGTGGTTGTCGGCATTCCGGATTGCAGGAGTGCTCAGCCGATATATGAAACATGGATAGCTCATCTTATTGTCCGGGGGACGTTTGAACCAGGCCTTAGGGGCAAGGGTGCACAGCTGTGCCTGAAGATCCAGCCGGTCTTTGGCCATCATAAACACCTCCCAGCGTCATGGTGATCTCCGGAGTCCTTATTGAGACGCCTGTAACTTTCCAGAACTGTCCCATATACTCACAGTACCGGATGGCCGAGGCATGCGCAAACGCGTAATCCGTCGCCACAATAGCGATCTGGTTGCCCAGCTTCAGGTCATCCGTTACCATATCGGACGACTGCCAGTTCCGTTTATGCTGCAGAACACGGCCATAGAAGGTCTTCTCTATGGCGTGCTCCTCAACGATACCGGTCTCCTGGTTATCCCTTGTAAGGACGAAACCGACTCGTCCACGATACTTCGCCATAGAGAAGAACCTCCTTCCGGTCAAAGTTTATCAGGAGTTACCACCGAGGTTATCGTCAGCGGGAACAGTGCTCCGGCTGTAGTAGCTCTTGCCCTCGACCACCGTGGAGTCGGCGGACTTCCGGTACACGGAACCTTCCTTCTCATACCAGCCCTCAGACTTCGGGTTCTCGGTGCCTACGGGAGTTACCTCATTGTAGTGCGGGGCGCCCTTCTGGGCGGTGGCGATCTTGATCGTCATGGCGGAGAAAGGCTTCGCCAGCATACCGGACAGCCGGGTTTCGATCAGGTACTTGTACTGGTTGAAGTCGATGTCGAAGTCATCGAAGAATTCGATCTGGCCGCGGCGCGGAGTACCGGTGGCGTAATCCTTCAGGTCAACGATGATGCCCATGACGTCCTGGCCGTCCTGCTGGAAGCCTTCCAGCTGCGGAACGGTCACGATCCGCTGCACGCGCATCTTCTTCGCCAGTTCGCCTTCGTCCTTGTACAGTTCATGGCCGAACTGGTCCTCCAGCAGCAGCCACTCGCTCAGCCAGTCTTCACTGGTGAACAGGACCAGGTTGCCGGATCCCTTGTAGAACTTCCGGGCCTTGATGACGGCACGGATCGCGTTCTTGGCAGTCACGGCATCATCCGGGGCGGCAGTTACGGTGACCTTGACGTTGTACAGGTCATCATCGCTCACGATGGGCTTGATGTGGGTCTCGAAGATCTTGTCGGGATCCAGGGAGCTGCGGCCGTCGCCAAGCAGGATCGCCAGGGCGATTTCCTCGTTCAGCATTTCGCGCATCTCGGCCTTGGTCCAGGCGATCACGTCGAAGTCGTCGATGTCGATGATGTCATCGCGGTCGAACTTCTGCTTTTTGTACACGGTCTGGGGATCCACGGACCGGCGGAGCAGGTTGAAGACTTCCTCTTCCTTGCGGTTGCCCTTCATGTATCCCTTGGCCCGGGCCTCATCCATGGTGATGTTGGCATGGGTCGTGCGCATCCGGCCGCGCGGGGTCTTCTTGACGCCGTTCAGGATCACGTTCACCCAGTCGTTGTCCCGGCGGATGAAATCGGGCTTGTCGTTCAGCTCGTAGTAATCCGGGAACAGATAGTCAATGTTCGCGATGCCGTATTTCTGCTCGGTGCCGTCGTCGTTGTACACGGCATGCGCCAGGGCATCATTGGTTTCCAGGGCTTCTTCCCAGCCGGCCTTCATGCTGCCAAGCTTCACGCCGCGCTCAATGATCTTCTTCATGTCGTCATGGCTCAGGGTCACGGCAGGTTCCTGGGTCTTGTTGCGGTCAAAAGGATTGGTTCTCATTTCGTCGTCCTCCTCATCATCATCGATCGCGGAGTGTTCCGCTGTATCGTCTTCGTCGTCATCGTCAGCGCCGCCGTTCTGGGCCTGTCCGATCAGGAAATAGCAGACATTCTTCTGCTCTTCCGTCATGCTGTCAAAGATCTCCTTGACAGTCTTGCCGCTGCCGGAAGCTTCTTCTTCGCCTTCGTCAGCATGCTGGAGCCGCTGGTTGCGTTTCTTCACATCAGCCACTTCTTCGTCCTCCTCTTCGTCGTTTTCATCATCTTCGGTTTCGGCGTCGGAGGACTCTTCGTCTTCTTCCTCTTCGGAATCGGCGTCTTCTTCCTCGTCTTCCTCTTCCTCAGGCTTTACGCGCTTCTTCGGCGCTCCGCCTTCGGCATGGCAGATCGGCACGTCATCGTTGTAGATGATCGCCTCGTCCTCCAGCTCATAGGGCAGTCCGTCCCCGTGGGCCAGCATGACGTTCTGGATTGTCGCGCCCATATTGGCGCCGGCCAGGACCACACTCAGCTCCTTGATGGAGCCATGCGCGACCTCGCGGCCGTTCACATGTTTCAGGCCGTTCGCGTAGATACTCAGGCCTTCGATATCCTCATTCCGCAGCGCTTCCTTCACGCTCTGGGCCTTGGGACCATTATTGAAGTAGCCGTCAGCCCATACGCCTTCCTTACGGTTGTAAAGGATGGCGTGCCCCAGAACCATGTCCGGGTCATCGTGGATGTGCTGCCAGACAATCGGAACCTTTCGCCCTTCATCGTCGTCAAACGCGCCTTTCAGGATCGTGCGGCCGTCCGTGCATTTGATGCCGAACTTGGTCGCCCAACCGCTGAAATCGGGTTTCCTTTTCGTGCTCATGGCAAAACCTCCCAAAAATAAAAAAGCTGCCTTTCGGCAGTTCCGCTTGTTACCTCACAAACCCGATCACCGGAACACTCCGGGAAGCTTTCTTCTTCCGGTGCCGGACCAGGCTGTGTTCCATCTCAGGCGGCACGTCACTGGCCGCCTCGTCCTCCGGACCGCCGAGCGCCTTGTCGACCGGCATGTTGCGGTTCATCAGCTTGTCGCTTCCCGGATCCTTGCTGGGTTTGTAGCCAAGGATGCCGCGGGATTCGTTCGGGCTGAGGATCGCGTTGCGGGTCAGCTTGTCGAAGATGTCAGCAATGTTGGTTACCGGCACCAGCTTCAGCGGATCCTGGACGTAGATGATGGACTCGCCGTTGTCCCGCTGTTCCTTGGACAGGAACTTGCGGCGGCGTTCATTGCAGATGGCCTTCAGCACGACGCCGACTGTGCGGCTCATGTAGTTGGCCATCGTCTTCTCATCCGCGGTTCCGTTCATGATCTCCTGGGTAATGCCGAGCTGGCTGTAGAACTGGTTCGTCAGCCACTCAACCTGGGCCAGGAGGTTGTTCTCCAGCGGACGATTCAGCTGGATCACCTTCTCGGTACCGTCGATCCAGGCGATTCCGTGCGGTGAGTTCTTCAGCTGGGACTCGAGCTCGCTCATCCGGTTTCCGGCTTCCTTCCGCTTGGTTTCCCCGCGGACGATGTACGGAAGCTGGAAGATCATGTTGAGCTTGTCACTCGAATAGTTCTGGTCAATGGCGTCCAGCACCATCAATTTCCGGGTCAGCCGCTGGAACACGCTGTTCCGCTCATTCATCACGTTGTAGAACGGGTTGGTGATGATCGAGCATTCCCGCTTCATCATCGGGACCTGCTCATGCTGACCAGTCTGCTGGTTGTAACAGTCCACCAGGACCCACTCCGGTTTCCACTCGACGATCTTGCCGGTCCGGATCTGGTAAATCGTACGGACAGGCTGCTCCTCGCCCGTAATCAGGGCATTGGAGTGACGCCTGCTTCCGTCGTCCCAGTCCACCGGTACCTCGGCAATGCATCCCTCGTCGAACATGCTGACGACCAGGTCGATCATGTAATCGTTCGCGCTCTGGTCGATGTTGGCTTCCACCGTGAAGATCTCTTCCAGTTCGTCCTTGATCACGTCCTCGAAGGTATCGTTCTCGTCCACCTTCGCGTGATGGATCTCAACGCTTGCCACATCCAGCGCAATCCGCGTGAACACCGCATTTGCGATGGTCCGCTCGCTGCCGGGCGATCTTCGCCGCCGGTCTGCCCGCTCGGAACTTGACGGACCGCTGTCATACCAGCCTTTCCGGGGATGGTCCCTGCCCCGGAACGCCACCCAGGCTTCCTTGAATCTTTCGAATACATTCATAGGCAGTTACCTCGACTTATCGTCTTGATCCTTTAAGGCGCTCATATGTCTCACGATCGCGCTCTTCCTGCTGAAGCTTCTGAACACCAGCTGAATTGAGTGCCCGATAATTAATAACGCTCTGCGTGCGATCGCCCTTACGAGATACCGTAAACTTCTGGCCATCGACGTTGGACAAGGCATGCCCTTTCGTGATGGAGTTATATGCCAGACTGCCAATGGCTCCGCCAAGAAGTCCAGCTGCCCGACTTTTGCCGCTCTGTCCCATACGCTGAACCTGTTCAGAGGCAAGCGTATATCCTTTCTTTGCGGCATGGCCGATGATCTTCCACTGCAAAGCTTCGATCCGCTTCTTAGTGGTTTCAAGATCCCGTGCCTTATAAGCGGATTTCATGGCTTTGGCTCTTTCCTTATCCGCTTTTTTCATATTCCCTTTGGCAAGGGCCTTATTCATTTTAATGGAATGCCTGCCTGTAGCATACGCCGCTTCTTTTCGACGAGCTTCGACATTGGCATAGCCCGCATCGAGTTTGTTCAGATGCCTGGTCATCGCTCTGGCGCCACTGCCCCTGCCAAGCATGCCATATCGCTTCTCGCCAGCGGCCGTAAGCGAACCATCAGCGTTCTGAAAACGGCGAACGCCCCATTTCATACCAGGAATACCATGATGCTCAAGTCCACGATTCCAATTGGTAAAAGATGTGCAAATATGTTCACTCAAAATTAACTCACCTCAATCGTCACCGTTGAAATACCAGTCTCTAAGGAAGTAGTAGGTTACTTCCGATTCCGGAAGACCTACCTGTTTGGCCAGTTTCTGGCAATAACTCTTAGCTACTGATTCAAACTGGTTGTATGGTATAGATCCTGATGTTTTCTTTTTCCAAAACTCGTCTATAAGTTTGGAAGCCCTCTTTTCTATATAGGCTTGAACGTGCATTTCGCCGTCATGATTCAAAGCCTTAAAAATCCGACTGTTTCGTTCTTCTTTATTGGATCCTTTGTAATCCAGAGCTTTTTTAAACCTTCCAAAGTCGGCTTTTTGGAATGCACCGTCAAGAGTTTCATTCGCATACCCATCGATAATTCGATGAACATTTGCGTATCCGAGCTTTCGCCATTTCTTTCCAAATGCGGCTTCTGCTGCCAGATTGATCTTATCTTGCACTCCGCCAGGTTTAGAATACTCACCGGCGCTTTGAAGCTTCGTCATGCTGCGGGAATTTTCATGAAACTCTTTTTTAGCATTAAGAAGATCCTGAAATTCTTTTTGTGGAATAACGGATCGGGCTTTTTTGAAATACTCCGAATCATGAGGAAGCTTTTTAACCATTTTGTAGTTCTCTTTTTGGGCATGCTTCTTTCCGGCTTCAGTCAAGGTTCCATCCGGATTCTGAAACCGCCGGACGCCCCACTTTTGGCCCTTGATTCCATGATGGGCCAATGAATTCCAGTTATCAAATGTACTCAAGGTTCATCATCCCATCAGAAAGAATCCTGGCAGGCCTTGTATGCAACGTAGGCGTCCATCATAGCACTGACCGGGTCAATTTTCTCATCATTACGACGTTTGGTAAGCATCTTGTTGCCATTGATGTCCACGTCCACCATGCAGTTTCCCATGGCAAAGGACATCAGGTCCTCGTCAAACAGAAGCAGCCGATCCTCAGCCAGATCTTTCAACTCACCGAGCGGCACGCTTTCTGTCCGTTTGCCCTGCCGGACCTTAATCACATTTCCGAAATTACCGTTCTCACTGGTCCAGCGCTCCACGAACTTCTCTGCATTGTACGGGTCGTAGCCCATACAGATCACATCGTAGTCGCAGTCGGTAATATGCTGGGTTAGATCCTCATAGACCTCCATCATGTCCAGCACACTTCCCGGCATAACGATCAACGTTCCCTCCTCAATGAAGGAGTTGTACGCATCCCGCATACCACTGGACAGTTTCATCTGGGTTCTTTCAGAAATATAGGCACGGGATTTGATACCAAAGCTTCCATCCTTCAGCGGGAACATGAATGTGAACGCGCAGAAGTCATCGCCCTGGCTTAAGTCGCATCCAAGAGCACACGGCATCTGCCAGTACCGCTGTTTCGGATGCTTCTGGGTTTCTTCATATGTAAAGAAGTAGGTTGTGCCCTCCAGCGGAATACCGAACCGCTTCGCAATAATCTCATTCCGAAGAACCGGGTTACGCTCGGCAGTTTCCACATCCTGGGCATAAGTCTCGTAAGAGACTGTCACGCCCAGGTTCGGGTTGGCTTTGATCCACATTTCAGGCATGCTGACTTCTTTAATGTCATCAAGCTGGTACCACCAGATACTCCATTCCGGAGCCATTAGACGATCGGGCCTTGCTGTGTCACCCTTCAGAATCTTCTCAAGATCTGTGCCGATTGTGTCACCGATTCTCCCTCGAACGGTTCCTTCAGAGCTGGACAGCAGAATAATATAATCGCCCGCCTTGGCAGCGCCTGCCTCGATAGCGGTTACCGGATTCTCTCGAATGTCGGTACTCTTGAATTCGTCCCAGTCATTATACTTGGTACGGTATCCCTGAAGTTTGTCGATTGAACACGGCCGGGTTTCCAGCTTGCTGTTGGTCATCGCGTTCTCAATACCTTCCTTGCTGGAGAACAGCTTCGGACGGTTTGCGCGATTGCCGGTCGTATTCTGAAGACTTCCTTCAGTCATGAAAGTGAAAACCGGTCCGGGGTGCTTCAAGAGCGCTGTCCGGATCGGTTCAAGGGTTTCGTCTGCCTGGTCCATTGTATAGGCCACGGCAAACTGTTTGGTTGTTTCTGGATCAACCACCAGGCCAAATGCCTGAATGCAGGCGTCATATACCGTTTTTGCGGCGCCACGCCCAACAATCAGAGCCTGCTTGTTTGTCAGCCGACGTTTCCTTCTCTTCTTGACGTATCGTCCGCCGTGCCCATTCGGATCCGGCTCATAGAACGTCTTGGTCTCATAATAAAACCATCCGAGAAGATCCTCGGCCCACAGCTTAAAGGAATCCAGCATCTGCATCGGACTGCCGTCAGTCAGGACCATCTCTGCTTCGCAGAACTTGATGAATCCTTCCACCGGAGCCGGGTCATAGTAGTAGATCGGACTGGCAATTTTCTTTTCAATCCGGTCCATCTGCTGGAGAATCTTGTAGCAGACCGGCAGTTCACCGCTCTCTACCCTCTCCCGGAAAGCGGCATAATACTTCGGCGTCGCCGTATTCGACAGCATTATGACGCTCTCCTTTCTTTATCAGGATTTCTTCTTCCCGCTCTTCCACTTTTCCTGTTTGGCCTTATAATGCTCCTGATCAGCCTTGAACTTCTCACGTTCATTATTAAGCTGCATCTGATGAGCGGTGCGAGCGGCTTTATTCGCCTCAATAGGGTTCATGCGATTTTCCTGAATATACTTTGCCCTGTTATTTGCCCGCTTACCAATCGCACCCCAAATCGTAGTGCCACGATAATTGGTTTTGGCATTTGTGAGCTGAGCTTTGCGTTCAATCGCCAAGCCACCTTTAACATCTGCCCGCTTCTTTTTGGCTTCAGATTTTGCAGCGTTAGCATCATACTTCGCTTTCTTAGTCGCTTCTGTTGCCTGAACCCGCATGGTTTTGATGCGCTCCATCTCGATCTTCTGTTTATTAGCTTCGATAGCACGCTGTTCTTTATTGCCTTTGTACTCCAGAATGGAAGCAACCAGCTTTTCTCCGGTTTTAAGCAGCGGACTCTTGGAAAGTTCTTTATACTCCTGCTCCATCTTGAGCCGGTTAATCCTCTTCTGAAGTTCAGCGTCAGTCAGTCCTTTCAGACTATTCTGGCGCCGCTTTTCGGCAAAAGCCGCCCGAGCCTGAGCCCTGGCCTCTCTGCGGGCCTGGTGCCGTTCAGCACGTTCAAGCCTACGCTGCGCCCGCCGTTCAGCGCGGCTCCCGCCTTCTTCTCCCCAGCCCTCACGAGCTTTACGCTGCTGAAGGCCGAGAGGCGTCCAGGTACCGTCCCTGTTCTGGAACCGCCGGACGCCATTCTTGGATCCTTTCGTTCTGAAATGCATCAGGCTGTTCTGTGGAACATTCCACTCATCGAACGTCGCCATAGACATCCTCTCCCGTCATGAAAATTGGACAAAAAATAAGAGCCCCTGTTTCGCAAAGGCTCTTTTACGTATTCAATTACTCAGATACTCTTCATATACTGAAGCGTCCAGATCAAAAGAAATACTCCTCCGACGATTACGAATTCCGGCGGCACCCATCCAAAGAAAGCGATGGCAACAGGAATAAGAACCGATAAAACCTTGGCAGCAATAATGTAAGGCCTCCGCTGCTCTTTACGCAGTTCCCTTTCCATCTTCTTCTGCCGAAGCCGGCTCTCTTTCTCCTCATACTCAGCACGCCTGATCTCTGCGGTATTGTCGATTTTAATCTCGACCCGCTTCGTGTCGTCTGGAAGTTTGGCACCGCAATAAGAACAGAACTTTCCGTTATCCTTAATCGCGGAGCCACAGTTCGGACAATTTACTGTCATTGCCATCTCCTCCTTTCATGCAGTATAGCATAGAAACGGCATCACATCAATCGTCTTCATCCACAAAGTCAACAGGGTACAGCGATTTGGCATGGCCCTCAAGCCGGCTCTTGGAACACAGTGTCCAGGCCGCCTCATCGATCGCCTTCTCATAGGCTTGCATAACAGTTCCGTTTTCAGGCGGATCAAATGTTAGAAAGGTTTTGTACCCGAGCCATGTTTTGGCCGCAGCCAATTTCGGTGCCGCTGAACCCAGCCATTCAGACCAGGTCTGCTCAACGCCTGTAATGTTGAATCCGTTAATTCCAATCCCCAGGTCGTGATGAGCGATCATCATGTAAGTGTTGACCAGCGGAATCAGCTGCTTATCGAATCCATCGTCATTCTCGTCCACCTGACACATCGGACGGATGCCAATGAGGATTGATTCATCAGCGTTAAATACGTTACTCATGATAGTCCTCCTTAAGCCTTCCATGGACACGTGTCGTTCGGACGGCGAATAATGATTGGCTTGGGAAGCAGATCCTTGTTCCCCCATGTAATCGCCTGATGCACATCGTACCCGCAGCTGATCAGGTTCTCCGGATCGTACAGGATCGGATCATCGTTCAAAAGCTGTTCCTCGGTTATGCGATTAATATGATGCACATAGATGTTGCCCTGAATCTCCCATCCCGGTACGCCCAGTTCACAGCCATGATCGCGAATAATTACTCCGCTTTTGGCCTTGATCCATCTCCCACTGTGATAGAAGATCTGCGTCAAATATCGCTGGTACCCGAACAGTTCTTCTCCAACTGTTCCGTGCTGCTTCAGATACTCGAACCTTTCTTCAAGGGTATTGAGCTTAATCAGCTCAGAATAACACAGAACAGGATTAGTAGTCGTAGTCATCCGGAACCTCCTCCCATTCTCCATCCTTGCCGGAATATGAGGCGATTGCTTTGATGACTTCCTGGTACTTCTTCTCCTGCTCCTCGGCGGATTCGATTGACTTCTTCTTGGCTTTCAGCAATTCGATCTCATGCATGGTCTTCTCCAGTTCCGCCTGCTCACGCAGTGAACCGATTTTCAGAAAATGTGTGATGATCTGGGATGACGCGGTGCCATCCTGAAGCTGCTGAAGCGCGAGTTTTGTGGCAAGACCTATCGCTCGTTTCTCCGCTTCCTCCTCTGTTCGTGGAGGAGGCATGGGCGAAATATGATCGGCCTTCTTTGTCGGAGGCCTCTTTTTTCTTTCGTACATCGAAAGGGCCTCCTAACGTGTAGAATATAGTTTTGTCCCCTTGGCAGGAACGGCAGCGGCGGAGGTGCTCGGAATAAAGAACCAGTGCGCGGACTGGTAAGAAAGGAAGATTCCGATAGGCATGAACCATAATATACCGTTGTCGTCCCAGCCAAGAGGACAAAAAGGCAAAGGCGGCGCCCGGGGTCGCGGCTCAAACAGCTCAAGGCTCGTATGGCCTTGGAATCAAGTGGGTAGTACTACCCTGCCGGAGTCAGGCGTCGCCTTTGTTTCCAGAAAAATCACCCCCGGAGAATTTTCGAAG
>Ga0247610_10000921_pt1 | contig 38482 bp, 58 predicted proteins | sample 174DNAGHGhighgp2_FD_193483 | JGI IMG/M metagenome (GOLD analysis project Ga0247610, IMG submission 193483) | Sheep rumen microbial communities from Palmerston North, Manawatu-Wanganui, New Zealand - 1742 DNA GHGhigh gp2 | ecosystem: Host-associated > Mammals > Digestive system > Stomach > Rumen...
CGCCATCGTTCGGATTGATGGCAACGTCACCCCACAAGCCGATCTCGTCCTGCCGGAGCTTCAGCGTGCCCGCCTTTGTGCGCCCCAGCACCAGCGTGGTATCGTGATTGATCAGTGCCCGGACGTCAGGATTCTCGCCAAGTGTCCGGGAAAAAGCGCCGGGAGCAATGCTTTCGCTCAACCCCTGCGCGATTTCGTAAGTAGAGTTGAAAACCGCAAAATACCCCGTAATATGCGGCGTACCGTCCTCCGCCTCCCTCGTTTCAAACTTGGTAGCGATGGATCGGAGCTGTCTTTCGTCCCTATCCATTTTTCTTCTCCCTTCCGGGGCACGTCCTCGCCCCGTCACTGAGTACATACCAGCCCTTGCAGCGCTTGTAGTACTGGTGGGCGCAGGGCTGGCCGGTTGTTTTGCATATGATGATCATGCCGTCACCGTAGGCGGCGTTTGGACAGTCGAGGGTCAGTTTCATTTACTCACCCTCCTGTGCCAGTTTCTTCTGCTTGCCGGACATGTCCGTGGGGATGTAATTCTCCAGCACCTTATATTCCGTCAATCCGGCGGGCGGCAGGTGCATTTTATCCCGCCAGGTGTCTCCGTTGACGTACCCGCGATCAGCACCGGCCAGCATGATGTCGCTCACGGCCTTGAGGTCGTAGTCCAACAGGCTCCAGTAGTTGAGCATCAAGTACCACTTGGGCGAAATGATCAGTGCCCGGGTGAGCTCCTGCTGGATCAGCAGGGCCAGCGCTCTCACCTTCGTCTGGACGAAGTTGTTCCACTCGTCGCGCTTAAACTCCCCGATGCCCAGCAGGTAAGGCGGCACGCCCAGCACGGAGGCCACGGTGCGCTTGTCCAGCTCCACGGTGTCCTTGATGGCCAGGTCAGCCAAAGTCAAGGGCTTGACCTGCTCCACCTGAAACGCCTCCGCCGGGATCATCCAGGGCTGGCCGGGCGTCGCCGGTTTGATGTAGCTTTCAAGTAGCTTCTGCCGACCCTCGGGGCTGGCGAACTCCTCCGTGAGGGCGTCCACCTTGACGATGATCGAGGGCTTCCATTCGGAGCGCATATAGGCGTTCTCGGTCTTTTGCGCCTGCGCCAGGTTGGCCACCACGTCCCGGAGCAAAAAGGTCACACCCCGGCCTTTCCAGGGGTAAACCGGGTCGGGGTTGTAGACAAAGTGGATCAAGTCGGCGGGGTTGCGCTCGGCCCCGTCGATCAGTACCCGGTAGTCCCGGAAACTCCCGCCCACCGGCGCGAAGGACACCCGCGACGCGCTCACCGGCTCCAGGCTCTTGATGATGCCGCCGTAGGTGTGGGGGATCACCACGCTGTTGCCCTGCCCCTGATTGAGCAGGGTGCTGACGATGGCGGTCATCCACTGCATGCGGGTCATATTGCCGTTGGGCTCGATGTCCACCAGCCGCGACAGCTCGTTGATGATCCGCTCGTCGCCTTTGTCGGTGTTGGCCATCAGGTAGATGGTCATGGATCCCAGGAGCTCGGCGATCCGGAGCACCGCTGCCGTGATTTCCGGGCTGTCACTCAGGCGGATATAGCCCGGGCAGTCAATCTCGTCCTGCCCCAGCCACAGGGCGATGGACTGCGCCGCCGTGGTGCTTCGCTTTTCGGGCACGGCCCTGCCGCGCCGCTTTTTACTCATCAGTCAATCACCCCTTTTCTCCAAACCAGGTGCTTGCCCGGTTCGCCTTTTCCAGACATTCCAGCATCCGCACCGTGGCGAACACGTCGGCGTCAAAAACGTCTATGCGGTGCTCCGGCTGGACCTTCTCGTATTGGATCATGTCGTCGGTTTTTTCGATGGCCCGGACGTTGGACACACAATACTCATACGGCTCCGCGCCCAGGTAATACAGCCGTTTATTTTTGGCCTGCTTCTCGATGTGTCTGAAGCCCTCGCTCTTTTTATAAAAATACTGAGGCTGGTCGACCACAGTAAAGCCCGCCTGTTTCATCCCCAAGAAGTATTCACGGCAGAATTTCCGGTCATGTCCGACCTGGGCGATCCGGAAGCCCTGCGCCCGCATCCGCTTAAACCACGCCACCACGGCGCTGTGATCGTTGGTAGGTGCGTTGCACATATCGAGCCAGCCGTCATCCTGCCAGCCAAAGAGCGGGATCTCGTCTTTCTCCGCCTTTTCTGTAGCCGCGACGATGGGGAACCAGGCGTGAGGGATCACAATGTCGATGCCTTTGTACTGGCCGTGCAGGCAGGCCGCCGTGAGGTCGTGGAGTTTCGACAGGTCCGCGCCGCCGTACCACTGCACCGGCAGCTTGGACAGGTATTTGAGCTTCCGATCCAGCGTCCAGCCGGGGTCGATGCCAAGGGCCCGGCCCGCTGCCTCGTCACTCCGCCGGAACTCGTCGATGTTGAAGTATGCCGTCATGGCACTGGTAAAGATGTTCAGGCTCTTCGCCAGGAAGTCTTTCCGCTGCTGCGGGTCGTTCAAGGCCTGCAGGGCGTCGCTCATGATGTCGGCCGGCCGGATGGTCACGCCATAATTGGGGTTGGCCTTTTTGTGCTGCACCTCGCTGATAAAGTCCACCGTGCCGTCCTCGGCCTTGTCAGCGGAGCACAAAAAGATAAAGTGCCCGTCATCCCGCACGGTGCCCCGGAGCACCTTCCGGCAATACTCCACCCGCTGGGCGCAAAAGCCGGTGCCGTTGTCGCCTGCCGTCGTGATGATGGCGGCCAGCTTGTTGGTGTAGGCCTTCCCGGCCTCTTTCAGGATGTTGTACTGTTTGGGGCTCTTATAGGCGTGCGCCTCGTCGGAGATAATAAACGGCGCGTTCAGCGAATCCTGTTTATCCGGGTTGCCCGCCAAGGCGTTCAGGGACAGCGACCCGCCCAGGATGTTTTCGTGGCTGATGGAGTGCTCCATGTTGTTGTCCAGCACCCGCCACCCGTCGCACTGGGCGGCCTTGCGGCCCTGGTACATGGATCCCTCAAGCACATAGAGCCAGTCGTTAAAGGTCTCCATGGCCTGCCGGAGCGCCGCGCCCACCACGTACACCTTGGCGCCGGACGCCCGGGAGAGCCAGGCCAGCGCCCAGGAGAGGGCCGCGGCGAACAGGGTCTTGGAGTTTTTGCGAGGGATATAGATAAAAGCCTCTTTGACGATCCGCTCCCGGGTGCCCTTGACGTAAAAGCACATGATCCCGTAGATACAAAACTTTTGCCAGGGCTCCAGGAGAAAAGGCTTTCCACGCATCGGGGAGCCGTCCAGCGCCTCGCCCTGGCGGTGCTTGAAGGTGGCCTCAATGATGTCGATCACGAAGTCGGCTTCCTCGGTCCGGACGTCCAGGTCTGGCCGGGCGAGGAATTGCAAAAACCGGATGCACGACAGCATCCGGTCTATCCCGGCCACGATCTCCCCACAGGCCGCGGCGGTGGCGTACTGCATGACTTCCTCGGCGTGCTTGCCCTCCGGCCACTCCGCTGCCAGCATCTCCCCGGACGGGGTCAGCACGGCCCGACGGTTGACGGGGTGCCGGGTGCAGATCACCGCCTGCTCGTCTGGCGTCAGCGGGACGCCGGCGGGGGAAAGGACTTCGCCACTCATGCCATCTTCACAACCTTTTTCTCACCTAACAATTTTTCAAGCCCGGCCAGCGGACTGGCGGCCTTGGCGTGTAGGGCGTCCTCGTTGATCTTTTTCAGCGCGGCGGCAGTCAGGCCCAGCTCCTTTTCGTAGGTCAAAGCCTGCTCATACAACAGGTCAATCTCTGCGATATACGGGTTCCGAACCGGGTTGGTCTCGCCCTTATTGTTTTTGTGGGCGATCAAGAACTTCTCGCCGGATTCGAGGAAAAGGGCTTCGACCCGGTCTATACGGGTATAGATTTTTGCCAGGCGCTTTTGAGTACGCTCGAACTCCGTGCGCCACACGCCCAGGGCCTCGCACTTTCGCTTTATATCGAGCTGGTAGCCTCTCTCAGTCATCCTTGGATCACTCTCCGTCGTTCAGTAAAACAGCCTTTTTCCCGGTCAGCTTTTCCCATCGGTCTACGATCACGTCCACGTAATGCGGGTCGAGTTCCATCATGTAGCAAGTGCGATTAAGCTGTTCACAGGCAATCAGCGTTGTTCCGGTGCCGCCAAACGGGTCTAAAACTGTATCGCCTTCATAAGAATGGATTTTAATATATCTCGCTGGCAATTCGACCGGGTATGCAGCGGCATGACCTCCTAATCGCTCATGTACTGTATTAAATTCCCACACTCCATATAATCCCCATTCGGAAAAGTCATCATCTGATAAATTATGTGAAAAAATCGTATTTTTGAGATATTCGTGCTTTATATCTGCATAATCCCGCAAAAATGCATTTATGCCATTTTTTATGCAATACTGCTGAATTAGTGTATAATTGTTTTCATCTATCAAAGCAAATTGATGATTCGTAAACCAATGCCCGTGCATGAACTTTGGCCCACCGAGTGATTCAATTATTTTGTTGTTTAATTGGGCCTTAAAAGATTCAGTAAATAGATACTCTTTTAATTTGTCCAGATGCTTTTCAGATTCTTTTTCTGCAAATGCATAAAGATATTCATAATCCTGGGCTGGTTTTGTTGTGACGGTATAATATGGATTGTTCCCGGCTAAATTTGCGCCTGGTTTTTTCCAAATCCGGTTATACAGCATGCCATATCCAGCTTCGTCCATCATCTGTATGCTGTATGCACCTGTTGGTTCTGTGAACTGTGTACCTGTTGAAAACAAATCCGCAATATTCCAGCAGATGATCAGCGTCTTATGTGCTATTGCTGAAATTACTCCGCTAATTGTTTTCTTCCATGGTTCAATACCTTTTTCCTCATAATCCTTTCCCACTCCATATGGCGGGCTTGTGACCGTCATGCGCATAAATGCGCCGTTCAGAAGTTTATCAATCTCCTCTCCATTGGTGCTGTCCCCACACATCAGCCGATGGCCGCCCAGCTGGAACACATCCCCGAGCTTGGCCCGCGCGGGAAGGGATTCCGGTTCCTGGTAGTCGTCGTCCTCGGCCCCGCCAGCTGCGCCGGTTCCACTTTCCTCGGCGAACTCCGTCAACCCCTCAAAGTCAAACCCCTCGAACTCCAATCCCTCCACGTCCAGCTGCAGGGTGTCAAAGTCCCAGGGGCTCTCGTTTGTTTTGTTGTCGGCGATCCGGAGCTCTTTTATCTCGTCCGGCGTGAGATCGTCGGCCACGGTGACGGGCACCGTTTCAAGGCCCAGCTTCTTGGCGGCCAGAAGGCGGCAGTGACCGATCACCACCACGTCGTCCCGGTCAATCACAATCGGCTGCTGCCAGCCGAAGCGCCGGATACTGTTGGCCACATTGTCGATCTGCTTTTGGTCGTGTTTCTTCGCGTTTTGGGGATATGGCTTCAGATCCCCGATAGATCGCTCCACAATTTTCATACTGCCGCCTCCAAATTAACCCTTTTAGCTAAAAACCCTCCGGAGAGGGAAATGATTCCCCAGCCCGGCCTTCTCCTCCCCACGATTTCAAACGCGAGACGGGGGGGATGCTATGACCAGTACCGTCCCTTGCCCTTTTCCGGGTGCGCTTTGTTATGACAGGCCTCACACAGCGCCCGCCCGTTGCTGATGATGTACTGCAGCTCCGGATACTCGTCCCGGTGCTTGATGTGATGCGCCGTCGTGGCCCGCACCGGCAGGCCATCGGCGTCCGTGCGTCCGTATCGTTTGCACTCCTCGCATAGGTACCCAGCGCGACGTAGCACCGCCTCGCGCCAGGCACGGTGACGGGCCTCGTTATAGTGCTTATCATGTGGCAAGGTGTCCACCTCCAGATAGCTCGGCGTGACCGGAGGCGGAGCCACGCCGCGCCAGACACAGCGACAGGGCAGCTCTTGTCCGCCGCCCTGCCGATGATGGTATCATAGACCAACAAAACGCTAAAAAACGCTAATCTTTCATCCCCTGACCTCGATCAGGTGCGAGAGTTTTTGACAGGCCAGTGTGTCATGCCTCCTGGCGTTGCTCTCGCTCATGTAGACCTTAAAACCAATGTAGACCCAGTTATGCCCGGCGCAGTACCGCAGGCGCAGGATGTCCTGCTGGATCGGCGGCAGGGTCGCCACTGCCTCGTTGACTGCGGCCTTGAACTCCTGCGCCTCTTTGATCTGTGCCTCACAGGCCTCGATCTCCGCCGCGAACAGCTCCCGCATGTGCTGTATGCGCTCCACCGCCCGGTACACTGGATCACCTGTCACCGTGCCATGCGGCTGGCCGTCCATAGGCCTGGACCCACCCAGCTCGTACAGACTGTTGGCCCGGTCCACCGCCACGCGCATCTGCTCCATCAGCTCGCTGATCCGCCTGTCGATGCGGCCCCAGCGCCACAGCACCCGGCGCACGTCCTGCGCCCCTCTTTCCTCATGCTCCACTCTTCGCTTTCCTCCGTCTCAGTATTTTGTCAAGGCCCCGCATGGCTCCATCGGTATCCCCGGCCCGCACCTGGCCGTGCAGGGTTTTCAGCTCTTGCACCGTCAGCCGGGCCTTATGCTGGTACAGCACCCGCATGGCGTCGTCGATGTTCATGTCTCGCACCTCGCTCTCTGTATCCTCGCTTTCAGGGCGGTCAGCAGGGCGTCCTGGGTGTCCGCCTTGCCCTCCAGCGCCGCCGCCACGTCCTCGTCCGCTCCACCCTTGACCAGCAGCCGGTGGACGATCACGGGCCGGGTCTGGCCCTGCCTGTGCAGCCTGGCGTTGGCCTGCTGGTATAACTCCAGGCTCCAGGTCAGCGTGTACCAGATGACATGATGCCCGCCCTGCTGCAGGTTGAGGCCGTAGGCGCAGGAGGCCGGATGGGCCACCAGCACGTCCACCTCTCCCCGGTTCCAGGCGTCGGCGTCCTCGTGACTGTCCAGCACCCGCACCCGGCGGCCTTTCAGCGCCTCCTGGATCCCCGGCAGCTCGTGCCTGTATCCGTAAAACAGCAGGGCATGATCCCCGCCCAGGCCCTCCACCAGCTCTCCCAGCGCCTCCAGCTTGTCCCGGTGTATCTCATGGGCCTGGCCTGCGGCGTCGTACACGCACCCGCCACACAGCTGCAGGAGCTTCCCGGCCAGCGTGGCGGCGCTCATGGCGCTGATCTCCTCGTCACCAAGCTCCAGTACCATTTCCCGCTCCATCCGCCTGTACTTGGCCTGGGCGTCTTTGCCCAGCACCACCGGCACGTCGTGGGTGATCAGCTCTGGCATGGTCAGGTAATCCGCCGCGCTCATACTCACGCACAGATCCCCGATCTTTTTCTGCACCGCCTCAAATGCTCCCGACTTCGCCGTGTACTCATGCCGCCAGGGATTGAAGTCAAAGTACCGCTCCCGATAGTGCGAGATGTACCGCCCCAGGCGCTCCCCTTTATCCAGGAGATAAATCTGCGCCCAGATGTCCATGATGCCGTTGGGCGCCGGTGTGCCGGTCAGGATCACCAGTCGCTGGATACGGCCCAGCATCTTGCGGAGGGCCTTGAAGCGCTGCGCCCCCGGGTTTTTGAAGCTTGACGATTCGTCCACCACGACCATGTCAAACGGCCACCGTTCTCCGACCTGCTCCACCAGCCACGGCACATTCTCCCGGTTGATCACCGTCACGTTGGCCCCGCTCTCCACCGCCTCCAGGCGCTCCCTGGCCGTCCCCAGTGCCGTGGCCATGGTCAGGTGCTTGAGGTGCTCCCATTTGCCCGCCTCGGTCTGCCAGGTGGCCTCCGCCACTTTTTTCGGGGCGATCACCAGCACCCGGCTCACGTCAAGGTAGTCGAACAGCAAGGCGTTGATGGCCGTCAGCGTGATGACTGTTTTGCCTAATCCGTAAATCGAGATGGGCCCATGTCAAGCAGGAGCCCCACATGAGTCTGCTCAATGATTCGGTCAATAGCATACTGCTGATAAGGGTGCGGCTTGAACATGGTCATCTCAGATCACCTCTTTTCATCTTGGCATGATACCGGGCGTGTTCTGCCTGGGAAGAAAACACCATGAGGTTTTCCGGAGCGTTATTGCGCTTATTCCCGTCAATATGGTGAACCACTTCACCGGGCAGTAAAGGGCGTCCCAGTATTTGTTCAGCAATCACTCTGTGCTCGTGTCGTCCAAACAGCTTAGCATAACTCTTACCGCCGCCAGTATTCAGACGGCAAAGGCGTAGTTTCTCACGGCGAGTTAGCCCAGCAGGATGCGGGTTATCAGACTTGTGCCTAATCCGGACTGTGTCACGCAACGGATTCAACGCACGATTTAGCTCGCTCATGTGCTTGCCGATGTTCGCGTAGTTTTTCAGCCCCGCGTAGCCATCCGGGTTTTCTGCCCTCGACGAGTACCGGGCTAAATGCTCCCGGCAGCAGAAGTTATGCGGGTGCACGAAGCACGGATATTTTTCAATCGGTTTCCCACACCAGTCGCATAGAACCGTTATCTTACCCATTCGCTTTTCCTCCCTCCACGTGCACCCGGATCATCTGCTGGGCGAAGTACCGGGCCTCCAGCATCCCGTGCACCACGGCCACCTGCTGGCCCCGGCCCATCAGCTCGTGGATCCTCACCTGCTGCTGCCGAGAGAGCCGTCCGGTCTCGGTCTTTAGCTCCACCCAGACCACCGCGCCGTCCGGACAGATCAGCACCCGATCCGGCACCCCGGGACTGCCTGGTGAGACGAATTTCCAGTACAAAAAGCCCATCGGTCTTAGCTGGTCTCCCAGCCATTTTTCAACCTTCGATTCTCGCTCCATTCGCGCCTCCAAATCTGCCCCAAAAAGGGGCTGTAACCGTGTAACCATCCGGAAACGGGTTTAACATATATCTATATTTAAGCCTTTTTCCCTTATTTTTCTCTTTTTTCCCTTTTATTTCTAATATCTCTTTTTTTAATAGATTTTTTGGTTACATGGTTACAAGCCTTATACAGTAAGGAACTTTACTGTAACTTAACACGTAACCGTAACCAAAAAGGGCCTTTTTGGGATAGTTTGGTTACATAATTATATTTCTATCTATGGTTACAACCTCGAAGCCCTTTTGCACTCCTCCGTAGTCCGGACTGGTGCGCTTTGGACCGTAATTTTCGACCCCCGGCAGGCTCCTCAAAATCGAGTTTATACGCTTCGCGGTGCGCTTGTCCAGGTGGGCCTTGTCCCCGTCAAAGAGCTCTGCCCACACCTCCACGGCGCAGATGGATTTCCGAACCACCAGCCCTGGGATGTCCCGTTGGCCGAAGTCGTTGGCCCAAAAATCACGCCGTTGCGGCAGGGTGCGCTTGCCCCAGTCATCGGGCACCGGCCGGGCCACAAACTCGGCGATCAGCTCCTCCCAGGGGTCGATCTCCTGGGCGTCCGCCTGGGCGTCCAGCGCCGCCTGGTAAAGCCCCGCGTCCAGGGTGAGAGGCTCCCCGGCCCGCCACATCTCCACGGCCTCCGCCCAGATCTGATCTCTGTCACGGCGGAGGGAGACCATGTCCTCGCCCCTGTCTTTGGCTGTGGCGTGACACTGCACCACCCACCACCGCCGGTTGCCCGTCCGGTCAGGCAGGAAATTTGGCTCGTTGGTCGTGGCGACGAACACGCACCGGCGAGGGTGCAGGGCTGTCCGCCTGGCGTAGGCTTCGCGATAGATGTCATCCGTCCTCGTTATAAACTGTTTGACCTGGGCCACGTCATACTTTGAGGTAAACCGGTCCACCTCTGGGATCTCCACGATCCACACGCCCCGCAGTTGCTCGGCGGCCTCTTTCCCGGCGAAGGTCTGTATGTTGTCGCTAAACCACGATCCGCCCAGGATCGCCGCGAAAAGACTTTTGGCGATGCCCTGCTCTCCGATCAGGGTCAGCACGCAGTCGAACTTACACCCCGGCTCCATGGCCCTGGCCACTGCCGCCACCAGGGCCTTGCGGCACACCGCCCGGGTGTAAGGCGTTGGGTCGGCCTTGAGATACCGCTCCAGCAGGGTGTCCACACGGGACACACCGTCCCATTTGAGGCCCTCCAGATACTCCTGCAGGATGTCCATGCGCCGGGCGTCCATGGCCATGTCTGCGGCCATTTTGATGCGGCGGAGGTCTTTGATCCTGTACCGTTTTTCCAGGTACCAGGACACGCCCGTGTCGTCGGTGTCTGACCAGTCCCGGGTCTCGGTGCGGTCATCCCAGGGTAAAGCCCCCCGCACCAGATTGCGCTGTTGAAAAGTGTCTCGCCCGATGCATTGGAGTAGTGGATCATAGTCAAAGATCAGTTTGAGGTTGGCCAGGGTGCCCAGGGTCTCGCCCCGGGAGTTGATCTCCAGCTGGGTCCGCCAGTCTCCGTCCGGGTCCGCCGCCGCGCCTCCGAAGTCGTCCGCCAGTCTGGCCTGCTGGTCGGCGATCATTATGGCCTTGACCTCCGGATCGTTGAGAAACCGCTCCACCATGGCCTTGTAACTGGGCAGCTTAGACGGGCTCCCCTTGGGATTGTCGCCGTCCTTATCCCCGTACAGGTGCAGCCGGGCCAGGTCCCAGGCGTTGCACAGCCGCCCGCCTGCCGGGTCGGTGGCGTGGTGAGAGTACAGCCATTTGCCCTCGCCGTACACCACGGCGCCCGCTGTCGTGTGGCCGCCGGTGTAGGTGTAGCGATCAGGGTCGTCGGTGGGCAGGTACGCCTCCGGGATCAGGTCGGTCATGACCCGCCGCACGTCGTACACCCGGCAAAAGGCCCCCACGATGCCCTCTTTGCCCTCTGGGTCCTCCGCCTGCTCCGCCCTCTTGATGCGCTTGTCGCTCCCGGGCACCTGCGGCCACTCCCGCACGTCGTGCCAGTCACGGTAGGAGGCCAGCACCTCGTCAGGGGCGAGAAAAGGCCCCTCCGTGTGGTCGCTGACGAACTCGCTATCGGCGGAGGCGGACGGCCAGAACATCAGCCGGCAGGCCTCGAACGTGGTCGGGTCGCACTGGGCGATACCCAGCCACTCGGCCACACGTCTGGCCACCGGCTCATATTCCTCCGCCGTCACGGTGCGCTCCAGCGGGATCACCACCCGGAGCCGTGGGTGATCGGGCTCATGCTTGCGGGTGGAGTAGACGCAGGAGGCGCACCCCAGCGCCGACACGGAGGCCAGCACCGTGTCCGTCTGGCCCGCCGCCACCGCGTCCAGGTCGAGGGTCACCAGGTCACGCCCGGTCACGCTCTTGCCGTTCCGGCGGCCCCCGCGAAGGGAGCCGCCCACGAAGCCGCCGATGTCCTTTAGTCCGTCCTGCTGGGCCTTGGTCATGCACATGTAGGCGGCATGGCTCTCTGACCCTCTCACGGGCGTCTGGAGCCTCGCCACCAGTTCCGCCCATGACATCTTCGTCTGTGCCCAGGTCGTGGCTGTGCGCCCCGCCCCGACGCTGACGGTCAGCACCCTATCGCTCACTGTACCGCGCCTCCTCGATCCTCGTGGCCCACCGGGCCAGCTTGCCGTCGTACACGTCCCGGTCCACCTTGAGCTCCGCCGCGTTGCCCGCCACCGCCACGTCGGTGTACTCCTCCCGCAGCCGGCGGAGGCTGTCCATAAAATCGGCGGGCGTGGGGTTCTCGCCCCGGATGATCCTGGCCATCTTGAGGGCGGCGTGTCCCAGTTCTGCCGCCTCCTCCGCCAGCTGCTCCAGCCGCGCCGCCACCGGCACGGCGTTGATGATGGTCTCCAGGCAATCAGCCATGGTCACACCTCCCTTCAATATCCCCCGTCAAAGCCGGACAGCCAGATCTTCAGCATGACCTGCGCTTTCGCGAAGGCAAGCTCCATGTCCATGTCCTGCACGTCGCATAAAATGGCGTCGTCACCCTCGTGCGGGCTGTCCGGATAGTCCGATGCACAACCAACCTTTGTAACCTTGATGCACCAATCCATTATCTTACTGTAATAGATTGAGACGTGCACCGGAAAACGCTTGGTAAGATCGTCCACAAATCGCAGAAAATCACTCATTCCAGCTAACCGCCTTTCGCTGTTCCTCTGTTGGCTTTGCAGACCAACACCGCCATTTCTTACCGTAGCTTTCGTCACCGTGCTGTATCCGCATTGATGTAACACAAGGCCATGTGATACATGTCAACGCATAATCTCCGCAAACAGACCTGTATTCCTTTCCCGGCAAGCGCTCTTCTTCCAAATAGCAATAATCCCAGTCAAAAGCTTTGACTTCCTCAAGCGTCATTACCCTCGGCTCCTGCGCTTTCAGCAGTTCCAGTGCATCACGTTGTAACTCAAAAACACATCTAACTGACAATAGGCCGGAAAAATATGGGCAGCATTCGCATCCTGCTTCTTCGCTTCGCGTGTTACAGCACTCCAGCCCCTTAATCACTTTCTCCCTGTCGGGCATGATGATTCCTCCTTCATCGGTCATCCTCCAGCGCGTCCAGCGCGTCCTGCATCAGCTTCGCCCTGCACCGCTTCTCCTCAGCATACGGGCACCCCTTCAGGCATCCCGCCGCCCCGTCCAGGCAGTGTTTGAGCCCGTCCACCACCTTCCGCGTCAGCTCATCAATGGCCCTTTCGGTTTTCATGCCCTCGCTCGGCAGGCTGTTGATCTCTCCCACGATGTAGCTGCTGTGGTAATAGTCAGGCGGTTTGCCCATAAACAAATCCATGGCCGCCTTTCGGCTGATCAGATCGCTCATATCATCTTCCCTCCCAGGCTGGTCTCTCCGATCACGTACTCGTTGATCAACGGGTGCATTCGGTCAAATGGCGTCTTGGCTGCCGTGTCGCCGCTGGAATAGTACACGAAGGCTCCGTCCTTCACCACACGTTTGATCTTTCCGATCTCGAAGCGGTCCCCGTTTTGGTAGATGATCAACTGCCCTTCCTCGAAGTGTTCACCGCACATCGTGGTCCCTCCTTAATCCTTTTGGTAATAGGTACAGGTAAATCCCGCGCCCTTGAGGGGAAGTCCCGGAGCCCAGTCCAAGGGCCTGGCCATGATGTCCAGGATGTCCTGCAGCTGTTCTTCCTTGTCAACCTCGACGATCACCTCGTCGTGGACGTGGAAAACCGCTGTCAATCCGATCTCCCGGAGCCGGATCAGCGTCTCCGCCAGGCAGTCCCGGGCGATGGCCTGGGTGCAGTTGCTTACGAGCCGGCAGCACCAGGTTGTTGGGTCGTAGACGACGAACCGGTGCCTCGGGCCACAATTCCGGATGTCATATACCGGTTCTTTGCGTCCGGTTCCGCGCACAGTGATTCGGTTGGCCATCCGTGATTCAGTCGATACAGCAGCGTCGTGGCCCCGATTCCAGTCCGCTCGCTCAGCTCGGACACTGTCATGATACCCATTGGGGTTTCTATCACCCGGTTTGTCCGTTTGTTCCGGTTGTTTGCCTTCCGGGTTGTCCAGTGACAGTTGTCCGGCGAGTATCCCTTGCTGTTGTCGATTCTGTCCAAGTCCAGACCCGGCTGATACGTAGGCCCCATGTCCCGCCAAAATGCCTCGAAGCTGTTCAGCCACTCCGTGCAGATGGCGATGCCACGCCCGCCGTAGTTGTGATAGGCCTGATGCGTGGGTTCCAGGCACCTCTGTTTCATGGCGTGCCAGACCGCCCAAGCCGGGTGCTTCGACATCCCGTGGGTTTGCGCGTGTTCCCGGATCATCGCCTCCCGCATGCATCCGCAGGACTTCGTGCTGTGCCCCTTGTGCTTCAGATCCTTGGCGTTCACGTCTACCTCCCGGCCACATATGCACCGGCACCTCCATCGGGCCTGTTTCGGGGCTTTGTTCGGCACTCGGTACAAAACGGTCAGGTAATGAAACTGCCTTCCAGTCAAGTCCTCCGCTCTTTGCACTTTCCACCCATCCTTTCGTGGTCAGTATTTTGTGTTCTGGTGTGAGCCGTAGGCCATCGACCCAGTTTGTTTTCTGCACTCCCTTGTCGATTAGGCCTTCGTGGGGGACAAATTCAACCCCGTCCCATATCAGGTGATAGGGCCGTATTTTTTCGATGGGCACTAAGCCTCGGTTGGTCACTACGAGCGTTCCTTTGGCCACACAGTTCTCGGTCAGCTTGCCGCCCCAGGTGTCGGTGGGCGACCACTTTTTAGTGGCCTGCCCGGTTGAGTAGTAGTGCAGGCTCTCCCGGTCCGGGAAGTTTTTCGCCGGTGCCGTGTACGGATGGGCATAAAACAGCTTCCTCGCCGTCGGGAGCTCCACCGTCAAAAAGTCCAGGCCGCTGGCCGGGTCAGTCTCCCGGCGCATGATGGCCGGGCGGATGGGAGCGCACACCTGGCCGGTCTCCACCGTGCGCATGGCCGCGTCCTCCATCTTGCGCCACAGCCTGACGATGTGCGGGTTGGTCTCCCGCCAGCGGGTTTTGATCTCCGGCAGGTCCTCCTCAGGGATGCCCATTTTCAGGGCCCCCATGGCCACCAGGGCCGATTCTCCCCCGCCGTAGCCAAGGGCCAGCGTTGCCACTTTACCGCGTTGCCGTAAGTGTGCGTTGGCTCCGTGCTTTTCCACCGGCACGCCAAACATCTGGGACGCCGTCTCACAATAGATGTCTTTCCCGGCCCTGAACGCATCCAGCACCCAGTCCTCCCCGGCCAGCCACGCCACCACGCGGGCCTCGATGGCGGAGTAGTCCGCCACGGCGTACAGCTTGCCGGGCCGGGGAATGAACGCCGTCCGGATCAGCTGGGAGAGCGTGTCCGGCACGGAACCCCAGCAGAGTTTGACCATCTCCGTGTCCACCGCCTTGACCCGCTCCCGGGCAAACGCCAGGCTGTCCAAGTGGTTTTGTGGGAGGTTCTGGGGCTGGACGATCCTCCCAGCCCATCGGCCCGTCCTCGCCGCCCCGTAGTAAAACATCATCCCTCGCACCCGCCCATCAGCGCACACAGCCGCCTCCAGGGCGTCGAACTTTTTGGTGCTGGTCTTGCTCATGAGCTGCCGGAGCTCCAGCATCCGGCTGGCCTTGTCGCTGGGCACACCAGCGGCCAGCATGTCGGCCACGGTGGCCTTGCGGAGATCTTTGACCTCCGTCTCCTCGTCGGTGTCCAGCTCCTCATTGAGCCACTTCATGAGCTGCTGGACGGATTTGGGGTTGTCCAGGCCGGACAGCTCCTTGGCCTCCGCCTCCAGCTCCGCCTGCTCCTCCGCTCCCATGGCCAGGGCACCGGCCACCAGGTCCATGTCTACGCCCACGCCCTCCATGTTGGCCTCCGTGGTGATCTCCCAGAGCAGCTGCTCCCGCTCCGGCATAGGCCAGTGTGACAGCCTCCGCCCGATCTCCCGTTCCGTCTCTACGTCCTGGCGACAGTAGGTCTTAAAAAGCTCCCACTTCTCCGGCTCCTCGGTTGGCATGATGCGATGGGTGCCGGGCCTCGCCTTGGTGCCCTTCTGGGGCACACAGAACTTGCGGATCAGCGCCCCGCCCACGGCCATCTTGCGCTTGTCTTGGGGTAGGCCCATGGCCTCTCCGATGGCCGCCAGCCCGGCAGGATAGCCCAGGTAGAGGCCATGGGCCATCGTGCACCGCCACCGGCTCAACGGGATCTCCGCCAGCCCACGACGGCGCAGGAATGCGTTGATGCAGTAGTGCTCAAAGGCCGCATTGTAGGCGTGCAGCAGGGTGTAGGGGTCATGCAGCCGGGCCAGGAAGTCCACCCAGGCTTGATAGTTGCTTCCGCTCCCGTCGGCTCCGGCGTCCAGGGTGAGGTCGATGATCTGCACCGGGCCGTCGTCCACCGCGTAGGCGATCAGCAGGATGTCAAAGGCGGGGGACTGTGCGTATTTGTACAGTCCCGCCTTTTTGATGTCCACGTCGGAGTAGGTTTCAATATCCACCGAGCAATGATGCTGGGTCATTCTTCCACGTCCTTCGGTTCCGGGTCTTTTGAGACCTTATATCCTGCTTTTTCGAGCAGATGCTTAGCGTACGCAATACGATACTGCTTTTCCCGGTCTGGATACTTCGCCCGGTATTGGCGAGCGTAGTCTCGCCTGTATTCTTTCTCGTTTTTCACGGCCACGGTTCTGCCTCCTTATCCTGCCGCCCCAGATCCTCACTGGGGCGGCGTCTGTCGTAGTGCCTGGATCAGCTCAGCGGGTCGTAGTCGTCGCTGCTGTCGCCGAAGTCGTCGTCTGCGCTGGGCCTGGCCGGGCCGATGGGCTCACCGTCGGCCAGCTTCTTGGCATTGACCAGGGACGCGCCCACGCCCTTATTGGAGCCGCTGTTGTAGGGGAAAAAGTCGAACGAGAGCTGTCCGTACATGCCCGCGTAAACCTCGGTGGGGTCGATGATGGGGTTGTTGGCCGCGTCCACCACCTGGGGCTTGTTGCGGTCAGGTTTGCAGCTGGCTGTCATGACCCAGCAGTTTTTGCACTCAGGCCCGAAGGGCGTGTAACCGTCCGCCCTGAACCCATCGCCGTCATAAAGCGGGGTCTTGACCTTGTCGTGGGGCACGCCCTTGAGGGCCCCGGTCTCCTCGCCGCGCTTGATGGCGGCGTCGATGGCTCTGTCGATCCGGGCCTTGGTGGCGGTGTCGGTCTTGGGAATCATGATGGTAGCGGAGTACCGGGCCTCCTCACCGGGGGCGGCGTCTTTCCGCAGGGACGGGGTCAAAAGGGAGTTAAAACCAAACCGGACTTTATTGGTCACCACGTGGGCGGGGTTAGTGCTCTTAGCCATATCGTTAATTATCCTCCTTTAATACTTCGGTATAATCCAGGAGCTCCTCTGGGATGGTCTCGGGGTGATCGATCATATGATTCATTCGGGCGAACTCGTCGGTGAGTTTTTCAGCGTCGGTGCACACCCCGGAGACAAGCAGCGCCATGCCCATCAGGGCCTCAACCACTAAGATCTGGCGCCGGGTCAAGGTGACGGCCTCGTCCAAAAATACATCCTTTTCGCGCATTACTCTGCCTCCTCAAAGTCATCTTTCGCCGTGGGTCTGCCGGTCACGGCGGGCCGCTTGTCAGTGTCAGGCACCAGGGTGGGCTTCCCGGGTGGGATGGTTACATATGGGGCCATCTTGGCGGCGAAGTCCTTTTTACCCATGATTTTCTCGAGCGCCGTCAGGGTGATGGGCTTGCGCTCGTAGAGCATCGCCTCGTCGATGCCGCTGGCCCGGGCCAGGTCGAACGCTGCCGGCTGGTCTGTCCACGTCCGGACGGCCCGCCCCGCCACGGCCTTGTAGCCGGGTATGGTCTTACCGTCCAGGCAGGCGCCCAGGGCGTATTCCTCCAGGTTGGTCAGCCAGGCGGAGAGGCGCTGGCCCAGGGTGAGGGCCCGGCCCACCTCCTCGTCGGTCAGCTCCGGCGGCAGGCGGAGGCCAAAATCCTCCAGAGCCGTCATGGCGGCGGCACGTGCCCGGCAGGTGGCCTTGATGGCGCACCACCGGCACCAGTCGCCCTCGGCGAACTCGCCCTCACCACGCACCGCCAGAGCCGCCGCAGGGGCCACGACCTCCCTGGCCCACTGGTGGAGCTGTCCGGCGCTCATGCAAAACGTATCCGGCTCCGCCTTGATCCTGGGCTGGACGATGGTCATCTTGACATGATCGATGTCATAGATACCGGCGTAGGCGATCAGGGCTCCCAGGCCATAAAGCATCATCTGCGGGTTGCGATCGGCGGAGACCGCCACGCCCTTGCCGTACTTAAAGTCGATCACGTGCAGCTCGTCGCCGTACACCAGGATGCAGTCGGCGGTGCCGAAGCACCCAGGGACGTACTGCTCCATGGTGAGTTTCTGCTCGGCGGCCACGTAGGGCTTGCCTGGCAGGTCGGCGATCATGTCCATGATGGCTTCGACATAGGTGTCGGTGTAGCCCAGCATCTCGTCGTCCCAGCCCTCCAGCTGGGAGAGACTGGTCACCGCTTGGCCATACTCCGGTTCGTGCAGGTCGCCGATGATGTACCGGTGCACCTTGTTCTCCGCCAGGGCGTGAGCGATGGTGCCCTCCCTGGTGTAGGCCGTCTCCCTGTCGCCCGCCTCCGCGTTGATCATGGCGGAGGGCGGGCAGTTGATCCAGCGGGCCGCGCTGGACGGGCTTAAAACTGCATGGTCGCTCATATCGTGGCCCCCATGGCCCGCAGCCGGGCCGCGAACTCGGTCAGCTTATCTCCCTTGAGGTCGCTCAGTTTCCGGATCCCAAACTCCGGGAAAAGCCCGGTCACGGCCTGGAGCTTGCCCTCGTCGCGCATCTGCGCCGCCGCACGCTGCAGGGCGTCCATGGTTACCTCCGGCGCTTTGGGGTCTGTCGCTTCCTGCGGCTTCGCCTCCGCCTGCTTGGGCGCAGGGGTGGACACTTGTTCCACCTCCGCCTTGGGCGGCTCCTGGGGCCCTTTCTGGCCCTCTGACACGGTCACCTTGCGGGTGACCTCCTGCACGGCCTGCGCCGCCGCCGGTGCGGCCTTGCCCCAGCCCTCCAGGATGCCGCACAGGCGATCCAGGGCAGGTATTTTCACACAGATCTCCATTGTTATGCCTCCTCACTAAATACTAAGTGCTCACCGTCAAGCTCGGCGGTGACGGTTCCCCAGGTCTTTTTGTGTAACTTGGCCATCGTCTTGCGCATGGCCGCGACGGTGGATTTCCTCGCCCTCAGTTTGGGCTTGGCAGGATCAGGCGGCTCGGTGTATAAGAGCGCGAAGCCCTGCGGGTGCCAGTAGGCGAGGAAAGGGATCTCATCCTTCGCCCGGCCCTCGATGTACCGCCGCCATTCCGCCCTGGTCAGCATCATCAGTCTCCACCTCCATGGCTGCCGTGCTTGTGCTGCCGGCCCTTGCGCTTGGTGATGCGCCAGTGCCGGTCCGCCTCGTAGCCCCGCACCGCCTCCTCCGCGTCTTTGACCACCTCCTCCGGCGTGTCAGGCGGGGTGCGCAGGCTCTCCGGAATGCCCCAGTCGTCGGGGAGCTTGGTGGCGTCTCCCGGCTCGGGCTTGACTGTCACTCTCATAGGCTCATCTCCGGCAGGTTGATCATGGCCTCCAGCTCGTCGCTGATGTCCATCAGCAGGGCGATGGCCTCACGCTTGGACAGGTGCTCCGTGTCTGTCCGTACCGACACGGTGACCTCGTCCCCGATGACATGCACCGTCGTGTAATCACCGACAAGCTCCAGCTTCCGACGGATTTTCGGTCCGTCTGGCTTTTTGATCTCCACCACCGGGGCCTCCGTCACTCCCTCAAACGTCATAGGTTCCTTCTCCTCCTTTTCCTCATGTTTCTCGGGCACCGTCACGATGGGCGACCCGTCCAGGCGTTGGCTGGCGGTCAGGGCTGGCAGGGGCTCATGGTACCTGACCTTGCCGTGGTTGCTGGTTCTTTTTTTTTTGATTTTCAATCGGGGCCTGCTTGGCTGTGGGCTTAAACGGCGTGGGCGGGATCAGTCCTCGCATACGCCAGCCGGATATGGTGCAGGGCTTGACGTGCAGCGCCTCCGCCACGTCCTTATACATCATCCCGCCGTTGATCAGCTCCGTGGCACGGTCAATGAGTGCCTGGTCGATCATCCGCCGATCACCAGCCCCACGACCCACGCCACCACGTTGATGGCGGTCACCACCCCCAGCCCGATGCGGGCCAGCCTGCGCCTTGCCTGGCGCTCCTCGCGGTACAGCCTTTTGTACCACATAGCCATTTCTCGTGCCTCCTTCCGGCCGTCGCAGGCCGATTCGTATAGCCCCTTGTACATCCGTTCCAGGGGCTCCCTTCGAGCGATCTCCATTGTCAGTCCTCCTCTCCCAGTATCCATTCGGGCGTCACGCCGTAGCACGCCGCCAGGGTTTTGATCACAAACCAGTTCGCGGGCCTGGTGTTGCCCAGGATGCCCTTCTCATACCGGACTATCGTCGGGTGTGAGATGCCGGTCTCCTCCTCCACCTCCAGCTGGGTCTTGCCTGTATAGGCCCGGGCCCCCCGGAGCCGCTTTCCGACCTCCACGGCCTGCTCCGGCGGTAGCGGGTGAAAATGGATGCCCATCTTGCGGGCCGTCCACAGCACCTCCCAGCCGGGCTTTCCCAGGGCCTCCACAGCCCGGCACGACGTGACGCCGCACTCGGTAAACCAGCGGAGCCGGTCAAGCTCCTCCTCTGTCCACGTCCATTCCTTTGGTCTCCCGGTGACCGCGTCCATCATGTCCTCCCTCCTCAAACACCAGTCCGGGCCGGGTCACCAGGCCCACCCGGGCACGCCCCAGGGCGTAGTCGATCAGATCGTGCACCACCTGCGACGGGGTGCTGTCCAGCTTCTCGGCCAGGTTGCACACCTTCTCGGCGTCGTGCACCCCCAGCCGGATCACACACGAGCGAAGATCCCTTGCGTCCATCTCTTGTCCTCCTTTATGCGTCAAGTACCTCAGTGCCCAGCAGGTAGTCAAGCTCCACGCCGTAGATGTAGGCCACGGAGCCCCAGATGTCCGGTCTGCCGGGGCGCCTCCGGCCAGTCTCATAGTCGGCGATCATCTGGGTGCTGATGCCGATACGCTCGGCGGCCTCCGCCCGGCTCAGTCCCTTAGCCATGCGGGCCTCGTAAAAAGGGTTCCCGGCCAGTCGGGGCAGGGGCTTGTACGTCTGCCCACACGTGCGCAGGCCCAGCACCTTGATCTTACTCTGGATGGACGACACGCTCTTGCCCATCTCCTCGGCGATCCTCCACGCGGGAAGGCCCTTCGCCGCCAGAGCCCGGAGCCGGTCACACATGTCACGTGTCCATATCAGCGTCCGCATCGTCGTCCTCCTCGGTCAGTACCGCCACCACGGCGGTGATGATGAGCCCCAGCTCCGCCAGGATTCCGCCGCACATCACGGCCAGCGCGATCAGTCCACCCATAACGCCATCCCCTTTTTACGTAGTCTCGCCAGTCCGTTCTGGCGCTTCGGCCCGTCCAGGTAGTGGGCGATGCTCCGCACCGACACCCGGGTGTTTCCGGCGCACATCTTGAGCCGTCCGTCGCGGATCATGTTGGTGATGGTGTTGACGTGCACCCCAATGATCCGCGCAGCCTTGGCCTTGGTTACCGCCTCGCCGTGCCGGGCCAGCAGGTCGTCAAGCCTTCCCATGGTTCTCCTCCTTCATCAGTCGGCCCGCTCCGTGCGGGTCAGGTCGTCCATTGTACATCCCAGCGCCGCCGCGATGCGGGCCAGCACCGGCACCGACGGGTTACGGGAGCCCTTCTCAATCAGGCTCAGGGATGACTGCCGGATTCCGGCCTTCATGGCCAGCTCGGTCTGTTGCATCCCCAGGCGCTCCCGTCGCACTTTGATCTCTCGCGTAATAATCACCGCCTTTGTTTTATTGCTCCCTGTCATGATGGTATTATATCATATGGCATTGCTAAAAGCAATTACATATATTTCGGTTTTATTGCGCTATGTCAGTTGATTTTATTACAAGGCTATGATATATTATTGCTGGGAGTGATAAAGCATGCTATCAAACACTTTGAGAGACCTCCGGAGAGCGAAGCACGTCAGCCAGGCGAAGATGGCCGAAGATCTCGGCGTGGCCCAGGCCACGGTGGCGTGCTGGGAATCAAACAGGCGCAGGCCAGACCTTGACCTGCTCCCTGTGCTTGCCGATTATTTCGGCGTGTCTCTGGACACCCTTATGGAGCGTCCCACGGATCAGGAGACGGAGGACGTCTGGGCCCTCCGCGAAGAGGTGCGGCGGGACCCGGAGCGCCGGGCCCTATTCAGCCTGGCCCGCTCGGCGTCGATCCACGACGTGCGGCAGGCCCTGGCTGTGTTGGATGCACTCAAAAAGACGGGAGGCGGCGGGGATGATTGACTGCACCGTCCGGCTCGTTGATCTGCCCGTCACCGTCAGGGGACTGGTGTCGGAGGACGAGACCGGCTGGCCAAACGTCTACATTAACGCCCGGCTATCTCGTGAGATGCAGAGAGAGGCCCTGCGCCACGAGCTGGATCACATCGCGGAGGATGATCTGTATAACACCCGGCCCATTGAGGCCGTGGAGAATAAAAGGAGGTCTGCCCCATGAAGAAACTGCTGTCCCTGCTCGTACTCGCCGCCCTGCTCCTGTCGGTGCCCGCTGATGCTGACGTTGATCTGTCCGGCATGTCCTTCGATGAGCTCATCGCCCTCCGGGATCAGGTGAATTTAGCCCTGTGGGCCACCGAAGAGTGGCAGGAGGTGACTGTACCTGCCGGAGCTTACACGATAGGTAAAGAGATCCCTGCTGGATACTGGACGATTAGGCCGGTCGATGGCAAAACCGCCTCCGTCTCCTGGGGGTCTCGATTTGACGCTACCGGCGCTGAAATAGACCTGTGGGGTGATTTCGGTGTGTTTGAGCAGATCACATCCGCCGCGGACAGCTACGCGCAGTATAATGATATTCGGTCGGTCTCTTGGGATTTGATTGAGGGTACTGTTTTAGTGATCGGTAGTGCCAGTGTGATTTTCACTCCGTACACCGGCGTCAATTTGGGCTTCAAATGACCCAAAAACGACCCCACCCCTCCGCGCGGGAGGGGTGAGTGCCGAAGGAGAACCGCGAAAAAGACCCTCGCTCGTAAAGGCCAGTCCCGGGTACACCAGTATCATACTATAGAGAGGCATACAAAATCAAGCAATTATGAAGAGACAAAAAAGCGGAGTGTACCGCTCGAAAATGCTGATAGGCCGGGATCTGGCCGGGAAGCCGGTGTACAAGTGGTTCCAGGGCCGGACCCGGGCGGAGCTGGAGGAGGCCCGGCAGCGCGTCAGGGCCCGGTATGTCACCGGGGAGCCCTCGGAGCCCGACCAGCTTTTTGAGGTCTACGCCAAAGCCTGGTTTGAGGTCCGCAAAGCTCCCCACCTGGCACCCGGCACCCGGGAAGTGTACCTTGCCGCCCTTCACCGCCGCCTGCTGCCGGCCTTCGGTGGCCGGAACCTCAAGGCCATAAAGCCGATGGACGTCCAGCGGTTTGTCAATAGCCTGGCCGGTCAGTCGGAGACCACGATCCACACGGCCCTGGCGGCCCTGCGGGGGATTTTCGCCTCCGCCGTGCAGGATCAGATTCTCGCCACCAACCCCACGACGGGGCTGACCAAGCCCAAACCGGAGCCGGTCAAGGTCAAGCGGGCATTGACGCTGGAGGAGCGGGCCAGGGTGGAGGAGACGGCAGCCACGCACCCGGCAGGGCTTTTCCTGGCGCTCCTGTATTACCTGGGCGTGCGCTCCGGCGAGGCCCGGGGGCTCAAATGGTCGGACGTGGACTGGACGCACGCGCGGATCCACGTGGAGAGGGACGTGGACAAGGCCGCTGGCGACACGGAGGGCGAGCTCAAAACCCCCGGGAGCGCCCGCACCCTGCCGATACCCGACCCGCTCATGTCGCTCCTGCGCCAGGTGCGTGGGCTCCCTGGGGCGTATATCCTGCCCGGCACCGGTCCGGGTCGGCCCATGACCGCGAACATGGCCACGAGGCGCTGGAAAGCCCTTCAGGCGGCGGCAGGCCTGCCGGAGGACGTCACCCCGCACTGGCTGCGGCACAACTACGCCACGATGTGCAGGGAGGCCGGGCTCCCAGCGGAGGACACCATGCGCTTGATGGGGCACACCAGTTACCAGACCACCTTGGGCGTGTACACCCACGACAGCGCCCGCCGCCTGGACCAGCTGGACACCGCCGGACGGTTGCTTTTCGGCAAAAGTTGCGACAAAGTTGCATCGTCGAAACTTGACACCCCTCAACGCTGACCAAAAAAGCCTTATGCCGCAAAGAAAAATCACCCGCCAGACGTGGCGGGTGAAACTTGCTCATTGGGCAATCTAATTTGTAGGGTATTGTGAGAAAATGTGATATGGTGCAAGGGATTCGCCACACAATACACGACAATACCCTACAAAAATTTGTTGCATCAGAGTTGCAGGAGCCTTTCCAGCGGGACGTTCAGGGCGGCGGCGATGCGGGCGAGATTTTCGACCTTCGGGTGGCGTGTGCCTGTTTCCCATTTAGCTATTTGAGACTGTGGGACGTCCAGATGGGCGGCGAGTTCCTCCTGTGTCATGCCCGCCTCGATACGGGCGGCGGAGATGGGGCTGGAGTTTGTGCGCCGGGGGGCTTGGCGGTTGTCGGTCATAGTCTCACACCTCCCCGTTGTATTCGCCCCAACGGCGGGCCTTCTGGTAGGCGGCGCGGCGTGTGGCGGACGCACTGGCTACATATTTGATGCCTTCATCGGTCCATCGGGCGAACCAGCGCCCGCCGTCCTTCGGGCAATCGGACCCGATGGAATACACCTGGCCGTTCTCAGTGTCCCCCTCAAAGGCGTACCAGTTTCCTTCTATTTCCTTGATGTAAGTCTTAAAAATCTTCATGATCTCTTCCTCCTTTTGCTCTCCCTTTGATGATCTTATTATATACCCTTTTGTGTATAATGTCAATAGATAATTCAAATCTTAACATACAAAAGGGCACAAAAAAGAGGGGCCACAAAGGCCCCTTGAATCAATCGCCCAGTTCGGGCAGTCCCGCCACGCTGGTGAGCAGGGAGAGCACGGCAGCCGTTGCCGCCACGGAGAGCACCCCGACCCAGTCCACGTCCAGGATGCCGACCAGCTCCCCGCCGATCATGCCGGTGGCGGTCTGCGCGAAAGTCTTAATCGCCCGGATTCCCGCCGCACGAAGCCAGGCCCAAAAATCATTCTTCATTTTGATTCTCCTTTCATGTCACGCACTTCGTGCTGGAGTTCGGACACGGCTCCCTCCAGCTTGTATGTGCGTTCTATCAGATTGTTGTGTTTCTCCACTTTGCGGGTCAGCTCGTCGATTTTCGCATCAGTTTTTACTTGATGCTTGTCGAGCTGAGAGAGCTGATCCTGGGCGTTGCGCCGCCCGATCAAAAACTGACCCAGCACCCCACAGGCCCCCGTAATGAGGGCTACGATCACAGCCTCGCTCATGCCGTCACCACCTTCGAGTATTTGCCGGACACCCAGCCGTTGCGGTTTTTGTAGTCCACCAGGTGCCAGCCGTTTATACTCTGGCCGCCATAGGCCAGTTGGGTGCCTGCGGTGACGGCGCCCAGCTTGATGGCCTTGGTGTTCGGCGCGGTCCGCACCCAGCAGGAGCCGCCCTGGATCAGTACGATCTTCCGCCCGGTGGTGGGCTTCTCCGGCTCTGCCGGGGCGGAGTATTTGCCGTAAGAGATACACGTCTCCGTGTGGCCCTTGACGGCAGTAACCAATATATCCCCGGGGCGGAGATAGTCAGGGGAGCGGGTGTACTTTGCCCCGGTCAGTTCTTCAAACTGCCCTGTGGCCATGAGGGCCGCCGCCTCGGTGCTGGTGTCAAAATTGCGGACGTCGATCCCAGCGTAGGCACAGCAAAGACGTACCAGCGCGCTACAATCTGTCTCGCACGGAGTATCGACCTTTGATGGATCAAATCCAACCTTCTGCGCGACATTGTATGCCGTGTTCCGCTGCCACTGGTCATAGCCAATATTGGGGTTGCCACAGGCGGCCTTGGCGGCCTTGGCGATGATCAGACCCTTTTCAGGGTCTTTTGGCCTGAACACTCGCCAGTCCTTACTGTGGACGTAATAGGGCCGGACAGACAGCTCATTCCCCGTCTGGTCGCCAGCTACGCCGCCATGGGCCCGGCCTTTTTCGTCTCCGTGGGCCGACGCCAAATAGACAGCCATTTACTCCACCTCCGGCTCCGGCACGGCATTCACCGGGGTGAACTCCCCGTTGTAATACGTCCCCAGAATATTGCCCTGCGCATCCACAACGTGCCATCCGTCAATTTTACCGGGTCTAAGGGCTGTCTCCGTCCTGCCGCCATCGTAGCGGAGCAAATCGTAAGTGCCGTCGTTGTCATAGTCATACTTGACCACTTCGCCTTTCTTCGTGACGTAGCCGGGAACCCAGACAGGGAAGTCAGGAGTTGCAGGATGCTCAAGGGCATAGATTCTGTCCTCAAGGTCTTTCAGCTTAGCCGTGACATCAATCTGCATACTGTCCCGTGCGTTTTCAGCGGCGAGTGCAAGCAGTTCGGACATCTCCGCTTCGGTCAGCTTGCCCAGCACATACATTTTCTGTATGCGTTCCTCCATCTCTCCCAAGATGTAATTCCCAGTCCGTATCACGGATTCGATAAAGTCCCTCATGTCTGTTTCTCCTTTCAATACTCACTCATCGTTTGCCCTAAGCAACGCCGCAAGCCACAGCCCGATAATCATTCCACAGACATATCCTGCAATAAATCCTATCCACATATTGCACCTCACGAATTCAACGCCGCGGCAATCGCCTGAGTGATTTTGTTGTCGATATAGAGTTTTGTGTCTGCTCTGTACTCCACATCGACCGGGCCAACGTCCGCCCAGATGTTGTTCGTGCCAAGGAGCGTGCGGATTTCCTGCGGGGTGAGGGTGTATGTGATAGGGGTGGAAAGGGGATAGCAAATCATTATCTTATCATCTGCGGCGTCAGCTTTTATCTGTTCAATTGTGAGCGCTTCCGACTTTATGCCAAAGTTATTGCTCGTTGCATCTACCCATCTTGCCGTGGTGTTTGGCGACAAGGAACTAACATTCATATAGCTGCAAATCAACCCCGAAAACGATTCTGTTGTTTTCCTTCTGTTCGAGCAATCTTCGTAGCAAATAAAATTAACGGTATTGCTTGGTATGGTTGCCCACTTTGTAGGGTCGTTCAATAACTTTGAAACCCTATCCACCGTCAGCACGCCGCCCGTCACATCCAGCGTCCCGCCGTAGACGGTACCAGCTTCGGAGGGGAATTCGATATCGTAGGTTTCGCCGGAATAAGCATGGTACTGCGTGTCAGTTGCAGGGTAGTTGATGCTGATGTTATTAAGATAAGTATTCCCATAAATGGTTGATACAAAGAATGTCATTTGACGGGCATTGTTTGGCGTTGTAAGAACAACCCCTTCACTCTGTACCTGATCATATGATAAAAACGTCCCAATAGCATCATAGTACAATGCAATTGCAAATCCTGCTGTAACCTGACCATTTTCCCGTGGAATACGCACATAATAGGATGTATTTGGCTTTACAATAATTGGATTTTTTGTTCTGATCTGTTGATTATTTGTTGTAGATGCTCCGGTTGTTATATTGTATGCTCCTTTTTCCCACTCTTCATCCCACACATTCACGCCCGTCCTCGTTACCTTCGCCCCCGTCCAGCCGGTGATAGGACGCACGTTATCAGGAGAAGGATCACCGCTCCCAGACTGCACAGGCTCCACGTTGACGGTCAGCGCCTGGACGGGCATGTTATCCGCGCCATCGGTAAAGCTGGCGATATTGCCCGATGCGCTGTTGATGATGATGGGAGCGAGGTTGGATATGTCAGCGTCTTCGCCCTTCTGTCCCTCCGGAATACCGAGGTTAAGCACAGGATTTTCGGGCGTACCTGTCATGCTTGCGGTAGCGTCAGAGCCAGCGGGCAAAGTAGACACCGTGCCGATGGATATGTCAGGAGTTGCACCTACGGGGCCAGTATCACCAACAGGCCCTTGCGGCCCGGTAGGCCCAGTAGCACCTGTGTCACCCTTTGGGCCTTGTGGGCCAGTCGCACCTGTTGGGCCTACGGGGCCAGCGGGGCCTTGACTGCCCGTGTCGCCTCGCTGTCCCTCCGGGATGCCAAACGCCAGCGTGACCGCACCCGTCTCCGGGTCTACGGTCTTTTCTACCGTTGCGGCAGAACCGGGAGTGAGGGTGGTGGAGGTGACGGTCATGTTCTGGACGGCTTCGGAGGCAGATTCGGCAGTCTGTGCCGCATCCGTGGCGGTTTGGGCCGCCGCTTCGGCCTGAGCCTTGAGCGCAGTGAACACAGCCTCCCAGGTGTCCCAGCCCTCGGGCGGGTCGCCCTGGCCGTCCAGCGAGGCGATCACCTGGGTCGGGAAGCGGACGGACTTGGCCACCACGTCGCCCAGCGTGTAGGTGATCTCACATTCGCCGTAGCCGTTGGCGGACAGATCAGTGGACGAGACCGTCCAGCGCACGGTGCCATCCCGCACCTCCACCGCCGCAACGGGGTAGGAGGAGACGGAGCCGGGCAGGCGATTAAAGATTGTCACAGAGGCCCCGGCGGGGCCGTCGAAGGGGAACACTACGACGGTGTAGTCGTTTTCCCCGGTGCGGCCCAGAATGATGGGGCCGCCGCACGTTGCCAAAACGTCCATTACGTCCTACCCTCCTTGATAAACTGCATCCCCAGGCCCGTGCCAAAGGGCCGCCCGTCATTGACCACCACCAGGCGGTTGTAACCCTCATAGACCAGCGTGCCCAGGGCGTACTCATAGGTGACCTTGGCCATCTTGAGCGGGTCGCAAAAGACCGGCACCAGCTCCGGGATGCTCTCATGCGTCCGGAGATCCAAGAAAAGCTGTCCGGCAGCCTCGCCGGCCCAGTTGGCCTCGTACTCCGTGCCGTCTGCCAGGGTGATCTTGTCAGCCATTGGTCTGTCCCTCCCTTGCCTTATCCTCCTCCACCAGCATCCGGCGGAGGTCCCGGAGGTCATATGCCTCCTGTGCGATCACAACGCACCGATCGACGCCCCGGGCGTCGGCGATGACGCCCAGGGTGCCGATGATCTTATCAAGCAGCTGGTATTTGTCCATAGGTACCTCCTATCAAGTGGACTGGGCCAGGACTACGAGAGATTTATCCGTGCCCGTCGAGGTGTCGTGGTAGTTGATCGTCCGGGCGGCGTACACGTGGCCCTGGTACGAAAAAGTATTGGCCAGATAAAAAACAGCCGCGCGAAGGGTTATAGCCTGGCCGCTCTTGGTCACGACGGAGTTAAAATCCGCCTGCAGGGCGTTAAATGCTGTGGCGGTGACGTACCCGTCCACAAGCAGGTTGCCGCCGGAGATGGAGACGTTGCCCGCCTCCACGGCCAGCTGGGTGGCCACGTCGCCTTTTTCCACGCGCAGGGCGATCTGCGTGGCATTGGCGGTGATCAGGCTCCGCAGGGTCTCACCCTCCGCCAGCCCCTCGATGCCGGTCTTGGACGTCAACAGACTGATGCCGTCTTTGTTGGTGTCAATCTCCGTGTAGGTGCTCTCAAAGCCCTGGAAAAGGCTGTGGATTTTGACCCCCGCCCGGGCGTCCACCTCGATGCCAGACTGCCACATCTGGAGGATGCCGGTGCCGTCGGTGGCCTCCGCCGTGTCGGACAGGATCATAGCCCAGTGTTTGAGCTGGTCGGCGCTGGCCCGGCCGGAGCCACCTCCGCCGCCTGCACCGCCGCCCACGGCCTTGGTGACGGCACGCATCTGGGAGATCGTCTCCGTAAAGCTGGGCAGCCGGTTGGCCAGCTGCACCTCCACCCGCTCGGGCTGTCCCAACACGTCGGGGTAGGTGATCTGCTCCACCCTCGTGGTGGTGCGCTCCAGGTCACCCAGGGCGACGCGCACGCGCTGGCCCCGGGAGAGGGCGTCCCAGTCCATGCCGGTCAGCGCCTTGAGCTCGTAGCCGTCCACGGTGATTTGCACCGCCGGGGCGGCCCGCTGATCGAGAAAAGTCTGGGCCCATGCGTCGGGGTCGGGGACGTAGGCCGTGTTCACGTCGGCGGTCTTGGCAATGACACCATAGAGTGCCTGGCTGGCCTCGTTGTCGTAGACCTTATACCGCACCGACGTGGAGGACTGCCTGCCGCTCTCCGTCGTGGTAGTAACGGACAGATACAGCTTGTTGCACATGTCCGCATCGGAGCGGGTGACCGTGGCGCTGTCCACATTGCGGGTCAGGCGGAGGTCGCCCGTCACCTGCGCGGGGAGCGCCAGGAAATTCAGTGTCCAGGGCCACGTCGAAAAATCATAATCAAAATAATAGTCCTCCCGATCCTGCGCCACCTCGTTGATCAGGTCGGACAGGCGGGAGAAGAATATACCCTCCCGCGTCCGGTCGGAGGTGTCGGCGCAGGTGCCCAGCTGCCAGTGCACAGTGGTCTGCTTGGCCAGCACCGCCGCCAGATAGTCAGCCATGGATCCGGAGTAGTCCACCGGGGCCACGTTGCCCTGCTGGTCGGCGGTCACCGGCCAGACGTCGTCGGCCAGCGTGTCAATGGCGTGGCGGAGGGTGGCCCGCACCTGCCCGGAGCTGTCCCGGGTGAGGTCGGTGACCCGGTACAGCCCCGCGTCGGCGGTGGCGGTGTAGATGTGCACCAGGTCGTGCATGGCCAGCGACGGATCTCTGTCGGTCAGCTCAATCTGTGCCGTGCACGTGTCCCGGAGCGGCAGGTCAAGGGACAGCCGGGCCGGGTAGAGGATGCCCACGGGCTGTCTGTTGGCGTCCAGCAGGCGAGGCGGTTTAACCGTCATAGGTACCACCCCCGCCAGCTGGACGAGACCATGGCGGCCGCGCCGGTCTCGATGTGCAGGGTGCCGCCGGAGGCCGGCAGCAGAAGGAGCCCGTCACTGCTCTCCGTCACCAGCGCCCACGGGTTGATGGCGTCTCCGTTGGCGTCCGTGCCGGTCATGGCGGTCATGACGGGATAGCCGTACTCCGGATCAAACTGATAGGACAGGGAGCCAAAACTCCCCACCACAGCGAGAGAGGACGGCGACAGGGCCATGCGATCGTAGACGGCCAGAGCGCCCAGGGTCTCTGGCGTGATGGCCTGATCCGTGGCAGGCCGCCAGCACAGCCGCACCAGCCTGTCATCTTTGAGGGCAAAATGGGACGAGCCGGTCCGGACCCAGTCCGTCGAGCTCTCCGCCTCGATGTAGTTTTTGGACGTGTCGTAGACGCACACCCAGCACCACAGCTCCGGGGACGTCGGGGCGGCCGTGTGGTAGTTGAGATCATACACCCCGCCGGAGAGCGCCTGGAACTCGGTGCGGATCCGGTTGGCGCTGTCTGTCTCCTCGCCCCAGTTGTTGAGGTTGCCCTGCTCCACGGCAGCCGTCCACAGGTTGGGCCGGGTGATGGTGTTGTCGGGGTCGATCTGTGCCAGGAGCCAGGGCACGGAGCCAGAGCGGGCCTGGGCGCTGAACGTCACCGGAGCGGGCGTGCTTCCCCGGGCGGCGAAGGTGGCGTCGTAGCTGGTGGATCCGATGGTGTCGGGACCATATTCCGCCACGCTGTCCCGCCAGTAGGGCACGCCCAGGGTCTCAAATGTGAGGCGGTAAGTCTGGGTAGTGGCCCAGGCGTCACCCGCCGCCACGGGGCCAGAGGCCCGGACGAAGATCTCCTTGGGGTCATCCGGCGCTCCCGGCTGGGGGTTGACCCGGGGAGCGGTCTGGGTGGTGGAGGTCAGCCAGCCGTAGCCAGCCGACCAGGCGTTGATCTTGTCAAGCACCTGGTTACGGGCGGCCATGTCAAAACGCCCGCGCAGGTTGAACTCCAGCGCCAGGCTTTTCCGGATCCGCCGGGCCGCCAGTACGAAACGCCCGTCAACCCCGGCCCGCTGGCCGTACTGCACATCCATCTCTGGGGCGTCCTCGATGAGCCTCACCGACATGATGGACGGATCGAGGCCCCGGAACGAGACGCCGTTAAGGGTCACGTCCTCCGGAGCCTTGCGGGTCAGCTCCTCGTCATAAATGCTTGCCATGTTATCACCTCCGGCTCTGCAGGTCCGCCGCGAACGTGTCAGACACGATGGGCACCACGGCCCGGGCGACGGTCTGCTTGTCCATCACCAGCACCACGTTAGCCGTGCCGCCGTTGTTGGCACCGCCCCGGCCCCGTCCAGACGTGCGCCCATAGACGGGAGAGACCGCCGGGGCGTGGATCGTGGAGGAGATGATGGAGCCGTAGTCGATTCCGGCGGCACTGATGCCACCCAGGATACCCGCCACCTGGCTGGCCAGCCGGTTGGCGGCGTCGACCACGGTCTGGGCCTGGGCGTCGATGCCCGCCGCGATGTTGGTGTCGATCTGTTTACCGGCATTGGACAGCGCCGTGCCGCTCTCGGATTCCGGGGCCACGCCGCTGGCGATGCCGTTGGCCATGCCGGTGACCACGTCCCGGCCCAGATACTCCCAGTCCTGCCCCAGCAGGCTGTCGCTGTTGATGATCTTTTCAATCTCGTCGGCGTCGAGGCCGTCGGACAGGTCCACCATGTCCTTGACGCGGTCCCAAAAGCCGATATTCGGCAGGGCGGAAAGGATTTCGTTGGCATTTTGCGCGAAATCCTGCTTGATCTGCCCCACGTCGATGCCCCAAAACTCGTCGTGCATCGAGGCGTTGAACGTGTCCATGATCTCCTGCATCCGCTGGATGCTGGCGTCGGCGCTGGCGGCCATGAGCTCGGGCATTTGCGCCTGCAAAGCGTTGAACTCGCCCCAATCCCTGTTGACCGCGCCCTTGTCCAGGGTCACAGCCGTGGCCCCGGTCACAGCCGCCAGGGTCAGCCAGGGAGCAGCAGCGGTGGCCGCGGGGGCCAGCTTGGACGCGGCGCCGGCGAGTTTAGCCCCCAGGCCCAGTCCGGCCTTGCTTGCACCTCCACCGGCGGCGGAGGCAATGCTCGAAGCGCCCTTGGCCACGTGGAGCCACTGGATGGATTTGATCAGCTGCATAAACTGCAGCACAGGCTTGGAGATTTTAAGCAGGGCAAACGCGCTACCCATGACTTCCAGCGCCGTGACCACCAGGTCTTTGTTATCCGTGATCCAGTTGAGGGCGTCGGTCAAGCCGCGCACCACGGAGGTGGCGACGTCGAAGGCCTTTTGAAAGTCGATATTGGTCAGACCGGCCACCAGGTCTTTGATGGCGCTGCCTAGGCCCTCGAGAGACTGCTTGCCCTCGGGGGTCTCGAGAAACTCGTTAAACGATTCTGCCGCCCCGCCGATCAGGTCGGCCACCTCCGTAAAGGCAGGGGCAAGGTTGGCGGCCAGGGTCAGCTTGGTTTTCTGCAGGCGGGCGTCCATTTTCACCTGCGCGTCGTCCAGGGCGGTGAGTTTGTCCACGTTTTCCTGGGAGACGGCGGCGTAGGTCTTACCTTCCTCGGTCAGGGCCTCCCACTGGGTGCGCCCAGCGTTGAGCAGGGGGATCAATTCGCGGTAGCTTTTGCCAAAGAGCTGCTGGGCCAGGTTGTCCCGCTCGGTCTCGGTGATGGCGTCGCCGTGGGCGTCGGTGCTCTTGCCCAGGGCCTCGATGGTATCCCAAAACACGTCGTTGGTGTCGCGGAGATCCCCGTTGGTCTCCCGGGTCACCACGCCCAGGCGGTTAAATGTGACCTGTGCGTCCTCACTGGTGGACGTCATGGAGCCCATGAGCTTGTCCTGGGCCTTGACGATGGTCGACACGTCGGTGTCGATCAGCTCCGCCGCATACGTCCAGCCCTGGTAGGTGGTCGGGTCAAGCTCGGCTTTTGCCGCCTCGGTGGACACGGTATCGGCCCAGTCGGCAGCGCTCCGCATGGCGCTGTTGATGGACGTCACCAGGCTGGACACCTTGCCCAGGGCCGTCTCAATCACCGATGTAACGCCCGTAATGCTCGATATGGTGTTCTGCCAGTTTATGCCAGTGGCGGCCTCGCTGGTCTTATTTTTATACTCCTCCGCCTTCTGGGCGGCGGACATGAACGCGGTGCCGCTGTCGGTCAAGCCCTTCTCCGTGTTGGCCAGGGAGCCCTGGAGCTTGAGCAGCTCGGTTTTGGACTTCATGAGCTGCTCGTTCCAATGCTGCATTTTCGAGTTGGTCGGCTCCACTCCCATCTTGCGGAGCTTCTCGACAGCCTCCTCAGCGGCCTTGACGGCCTTCTCCTGCTCGGCGATCTTTTTCCGCAGTATCTCGGCCCGGTCAGCCATGTACTGCTCTTTGTCACCGGTCAGGTTAAACTGGGCTTGTGCGAGTTTTTGCTCGGCGTCCAGGCCCTTGATGGCCTTGGTGGCGTTTTTTATGGCCGTGCTATACTGGGCCTCGCCCTCCAGTACCAGCTTAGTTTTTATCTCGGGCATTGGATCACCTCTCGCGTTTTATAAAGTGTTCATCGTCGTCATAGCGGCGGCGAAGCAGGTAAAGGTCGATTATCATGCCGGGAGTGAGGCGGCGTATCTCAGCCAGCCTCAGCCCGGCGATGAGGCCAAAAGATGTCAGGTGTCGGAGGGTGACGGGGGAGGATTTTTTTTTAGCTCTTCCAGCACGACGTCCACCGGCCCGTTTTCTTCTCCGACGGTCTCGACGGTGCAGCCCTCTGTGATGGCCGCGATCACGGCCAGCGTGAGGCCCTGCTGATGCGAGGGGCGGATGCGGCGGGAGAGCCAGGCGGCGGTCACGTCGCTGGCGTCCCTGCCCTGCATCTCCTCTCCGGCATGAGCCAGCGCCGCCACGATGGCCACGAGGCGGTGCCGGTCGGTGAGCTGCTTGATCAGCTCCGTCTGGATGGTCTGGACGTCGATTTTTGTATCGAGCGTTTTCTCCAGCTCATCCATGGCGGCGAAGTTAAACTCCAGGGCGAGCTCTCGCCCGCCCACGTTGATGCTTGTCATGTGTCTGCCTCCTTGACACGTGTCAATCAGGTGATACTGGCCTTGCCCTTGAGCCAGGCCAGAGCCGCCGCCGCCGCGCCGGCGCCGCTGAAGGTGCACCACTCATAGAAGTGGGGCTCTCCGGTGGCGTCGTCGTACACGCCCATGGCGCGGCCAGTCAGCACGGGGTTCTGCCACTCGATGGTCTCGCCCTTGGTGTTCATCGTGGCGCTCTCTTCGGCGAAGAGGCACTTATAGAACCAATAGCCCTTATAAGTGACCACGCCCGCCTCGCGCAAGACCTGCACGAAGCCAAATCCCACGTAGGGGCTGGCGTCGCCGCCCATCACGTAGGTGGAGGGCTGTCCGCTGGTCCCGGTCTTTTCGGTGGCGCCCAGCAGGTACACCCTGGTGGCGTCGTCAAAGCCGGTGGCGGTGGCCTCGAAGGTGATACCGGTGAGGCCGTTGTCGTTGTCGACCTCCACGTCGTCCCCGTAGTTGGGGTTGGAGGAGCGGTTGTAGGTGATATTGAGGCTCACAGCCTTACCGGCGATGATGCCCGCCGAATAGGTCAGAGCAGAGCCCGCCGTCTCGGTGGCGATCTTCGCCGCCGCGTAGTAACGGAGACCAATTCCGGCCATTTATCCTCATCCTTTCGTTTTCTTGATAAAGTCGTCCCATATCTCCCGCATGGCGGGCACGACGGTCTCCTCGGAGTACCGGTCCGCGTCGTCCACCCAGCGGGAGGGGTCCATTTTACTGGTGCCGTAGTGCAGCACAAAGGCCACCTCGGCGTTCCGGCGTCCTCGCCGGTTTTTGCCCTGGGGGTATATGTCCATTTCCAGCGCCGCACCGATGTGGGTTGGCTTGCGGGGGTAGCCGATGGAGTTGATCATGTCGCCGGTGGCGTACTGGCCGCCGCCCTTGAAATACTCGTGTTCCTCCGCCGACCTTTTCCAGGCTTGCTTGACCTTCTCGGCCCCGGCCATGATCATCTTCTCGGCCACGGGTCCGGAGGATTCGCCCAGCCTGGTCATCTCGTCCAGCACATCCTTCAGTCCGGAGGTGTCAAACCGTGCCATGGTCACACCCCCTGACAATCGAAAATGTGGTGGATGTACCGGGTATCGGGCTCGAAATCCACCGCATACGAAAAGGCCACCCGGTCGTCGGCTTCCAGCGCCGCGAACAGGGCGGAGGCGACGGCGTCGTTCTCCGCCTTGGTGAACCTGTCGATCTGGAAAGCGACGGCCCCGCCGTGCTCGTTGTCGCCCATGTCGGGCAGGGCCCTCACCTCAAACCAGACGGTGTAGGCGGGGCTGCCCTGGTAGGCGCTTTCGTAGTGCCCAGCGTTGGGGTCGACCCTGACCACCAGCGCCTTGATGTCGTCCAGCGTCATGGGCTCACCTCCCGCAGGGTCAGGTCAGTAATGAGCTCCGCCGAATCCTCATCCCAGCCGTGATAGGCCCGGGTCACCTCATACACAAGCGTGGAGCCGCCCACGGGGGACAGCTCCGCACGATCGTGATTATTGATAGCCCGGTTTTGGAGGATGCGCACCCGGGCGTCGGTCTGTACCTCTTCGCGCCACTCCGTGGGTCTGGCGGGTGCCGTCTCGAAGGACAGCTCCCCGTACCAGCCCTGATGGATCTGCACGTCGGAGTATACTGGCATGGCGCCGGGCCCGGCGGTGTTGGTCTTGTGGTACACCGTGCAAATGCCCTTATCCAGGATCATCGGCCCACCCCCTGCCGCACCCACCGCTCACGTCTCCGGAGACGGAGCCAGTCGGGCATGGAGCCGGGCTTGTCCCGGTTTTGGTACTCCCACACCGTGTAGTCCACCACCAGCATCAGGTCAGCCACGGAGGCGGTCAGCACGATGCCGGTGGCCTCGATAGCCTGCTCCGCCGCCATGATGCGGGCGGTCAGATACTCGTCCAGGGTGGTATCCGTAGAGAGGCGGTTGAGCCGGGCTTTGACCAGGCTCAACGCCTGAGTGTTGTCTACCGCGCACACAGCCGCCTCACCTCACGATCAGGCGGTCACGGTCACGGTGCACTGGGCAGTCAGACCGTTGCTGGTGGTCACGGTGATCACGCTGGTGCCAGCGGCCACGCCGGTCACCTTGCCGGTGTTGTCCACGGTGGCCTTGCCCGTGGTGCCGGAGACCCAGGTCAGGGTGGTGCTCACGCCGTACGGCATGATGGCGGGATTGAGCTGGAGGGTGCCGCCCGCAGCCACGGTAGCGGTGGCGGGCAGGATCACAGCCTTAGGCTCGTTCGCGCCGTCCTGGGCGAAGGTCACAGAGGTGGTGGGCGCGGTGCCATTGATGCCGATCAGGACAAAGGCCTCGGCGATCAGGGGCTGGCCGTCCCAGCGCACGGTGGCCTTAAAGGCGGTCTGGTCGGACAGGAAGAACACCTGATCGCTGGTGGCGTACTGCTCACCGGCGCGCTCCACCATGCGGTACAGCTCCATGTAGCCCATGATGATGTTGTAGTCGGGGATCAGACTATCGGGCAGAACCTCGATCACGCCGCCCACCACGGGCATGGTGCCGTTGACACCGGCCACGATGGCACCGGAGGCGTCAATGTTCATCGCCTGGGCCTGGATAAAGGAGTAGGTGGTCTCGTTCATGACCCAAACTTTCTCGCCCCGGGCATAGGCACCCTTGGCCTTGGCGGCGGCCAGCGCGATCTGCTGGAAAAGGCCCAGACCGGTGGCGGTGCTGGGGATGGTCACCACGTTGGTCTCGTGCAGGTCAACCCAGGCGCGAGCGGTGGCAGGATAGCCAGCGGGCTGGGCGGTCTGCGCCAGACGGGGCACAATGCCCAGGGGCATGTTGGTGCCGGTGCCGTACAGGATGGTCTTATCATCGGTGTAGCCGATGGACTGACCCAGGGTGGTGAGGATCTCGGCGGCCAGATCAAGGTCGCTGTCCTCCAGGTTGGCGTTACAGACCACAAAGTAGCCGCCCAGCTTCCAGCAGCCGAAAGCCGCGTCGTTAAAGCCCAGGGTCAGCTCGTTGAGGTTGCCGCAGCACTCCGTCCAGACGGCCTCGGGGATGCCGCCAGCGATCACCACGCGGCCCTCGCCACGGATGCGGGACACAGTCACGTGCCTGTACAGCTTGGAGTAGTTGAGGACGTTCTCCCGCAGGAGACCAAGCATGACCTCGGGGACGGTCAGGCCCACGTTGTTGATGGCCCTCTTGGACTGCATGGCCTCACGGACAGAGGCCAGGAAACCCTTCACCTCCTCACGGGCGGCGAAGGCGGACCGCTCTTCGGCGGTCATTTTGCCGTAGGCGCGGATATTGGCCACGGCATGTTCGGACCGGGTGCTCATTTTCTTATCATCCTTTCTTTCTTCGTCAGCGGGAGTGGGAGCAGGTTTCCGGGTCCCAGTTTCCTGGGCCTCTTCCAGGCCCCGGATTTCCTCGTCGATGCTGGCCACAGCCTGCTCGGCGGCAGCTACGGCGTCACGGTGAGCGGTGCGCTCCGCATCAAAAGTGGTCACCATCTCGTCAAGAGCCGCCCGCTGCTCGTCGTTTTCGACCTCGTCCACAGCGGCGGTCAGTTCGGCCTCGCGGCGCTCAAAATCGGCGTCCTTGGCCCGGAGCTCGGTCAGCTCCTTCTCTTTGAGTTCCTTCTGCTTGCGCAGGAGCAAAACCTTAAGAGCCATGCTTCAATACCCCTTTCATGTGTTCTTTCCAGGCGGTCAGGCTCCGGCGTTTGATCTCGTCCCGCTGCGCTTCACGGGCCGTAATGCTGGTGGCCTGGTAGGCCGGGAAGGTACAAGCGGACACCTCAAAAAGATCCACGTCTTTGATGGTCCAATGCACATCGCCAGTCGGAGAGACGTCGGTGTCCTCAGACCGGATGGCAAAACCAAAGGAGCACTGATCCACGTCGCCGCGCTTCACACGCTCGTACAAGTTCATGGCGTCGCCATCGTTCGGATTGATGGCAACGTCACCCCACAAGCCGATCTCGTCCTGCCGGAGCTTCAGCGTGCCCGCCTTTGTGCGCCCCAGCACCAGCGTGGTATCGTGATTGATCAGCGCCCGGACGTCAGGATT
>Ga0247610_10000922_pt1 | contig 38474 bp, 23 predicted proteins | sample 174DNAGHGhighgp2_FD_193483 | JGI IMG/M metagenome (GOLD analysis project Ga0247610, IMG submission 193483) | Sheep rumen microbial communities from Palmerston North, Manawatu-Wanganui, New Zealand - 1742 DNA GHGhigh gp2 | ecosystem: Host-associated > Mammals > Digestive system > Stomach > Rumen...
CCAGGAATCCGGCCACACTGAAACTCTATCATACCGACCCGTTGCCTGAAGCAGGCATGCTCACCATTCCCGTACTGACAGCAGAGGGCAACCTGATGCTGACGGGTGGCATTGGCACCGAGCCCAACGGCAATTTCTCGCCAAAGGCCTCCGTCTGGCTCCTGCGTTTCAATGACGATGGCTCAGAAGCAACAGCAAGCACCAATGGCTGGCGTTGGGGACTCTTAGCGGCAGGGCTCTTACTGGCATTCATAGTCTTTTTCGTCCTGAAGCGCAGAAAGCCACAGCCTCAACAGGAATCAGAGGAACCATCGGAGACCGTTACCAAGGGCGATGAGCAACTGATGCAACGTATCTGTCACCTGCTGGACGAGAAGCAACTCTATCTGCAACAGGGGTTGAAAGTATCCGATATTGCCTCTGCCCTTGGCATCAACAGCCGCTATGTCTCTGATTGCGTGAAGGCCGTCAGAGGCTGTTCCCTGACGCAGTTCGTCAACGAATACCGTGTGGAACATGCCAAACGCCTGTTGCTCGAACGTCCCGAGATGAAAATATCCACCGTCGCCATCGAATCGGGCTTTACCAACGATAAGGCCATGACCCGCTACTTCAAAGAACAAACGGGCATGACACCTACAGAATGGAAGAACGATAACCAAGCATAACGCCCAAAATCTGCAATCGTCCGACATTTTTTGAATTTGTCGGACGATTTTCTTTTCTATATTTCCTTTTTTCATTCCTTTTCTCTATCTTTGCGACATACAAACCCAAAACAAGAAACAATTATGAAGAAAAGACTGACTCTAATCCTGACAGCCCTGCTCATGAGCACGGTATGTCTGTTTGCACAAGACGAATGGAAAACCGCTACAATTATTAATAGCGGTACACCTGTTACCGGAACACTTGATGCTGATCATTCCAGTGTATGGTACAAGTTAGTTGTTCCCAGCGACGGAACAGTACGTATAGACATTAGTACTACAGTAGAAAGCCTCAGATGGAATTGGCAATTCGGCTGGATTAACAAAGAAGGGAATTTCGTTTCCCGTGAATCTCACTGGAACATGTGGGCGGGCATTGGTGACCGCGATACCCTGACCATTTCTAATGCAGCTGCAGGAACCTACTATTTACGCTTAGAAAGGCATAGTAGCGCTGGCGAATACAAATTAAACTATGTCCATACACCATGCAGCTATGCTAATGACACCGATTCCAATAATGAGGGAGGAACGGGTTCTACACTCGTCAGCGGAAAAACCGTACAGGGACATCTGGGCTACCGCGATGACAACGACGTGACCGACGGTGATGACTGGTATAAGATGGAGGTTCCCAAGGACGGCTCAATACGTGTCATCATTGATCAGGAAGAGAACAAAACGCTCAAATGGAACATTAAAATCTGCTGGCGTGACAAAGAAGGTAGATATAATGACAGATTGAGCCACTGGAACATGTGGGCTGGTCATACCGAACGCGACACACTGATCATAGCCGATGCTGGCGTTGGCACTTATTACCTTCAGGTGAGTCACAAAGAAGGATATGGAGGCTACAGCCTGCAATATGATTTTACTCCATGTTTGGTCAATACAGATAGCGAACCGAACGACAATGGCGGTACGGGTGACATCATTTCCATTGGCCAATCCATGTTTGGACATCTCGGTTACCGCTATGACAACAACGTGGCCGACAGCGAAGACTGGTATAAGGTGGAGGTTCCCAAAGACGGTACACTTAGCGTTTCCATCGATCCCTTAAGTGACGAAACACTTAAATGGAACTGGGAAATTTGTTGGCTTGACAGCAACGGAAATTATAATCAAAGCGTTGCCCGTGTAAATATCTGGTCTGGTTTTAGCGAAACCGATACACTCACCATAGACTATGCCGCTGTTGGAACCTATTACGTTCATGTATTTCTAAAAAGCGGATACGGATGCTATAAGCTGAAATATGATTATAACCAATATCCATACATAGATCCGGAGCCCAATAATGATTATGCCAATGCCGTAGATCTGCCCTTCAACAGCGAAGTAACAGGAAATCTGGGATATCGTAACATATATGGTGGAGCGAATGACGGTGAAGACTGGTACAAGATTGACAATAAATATGGCCTCCCGATGGAGTTCTCATACGTACCACACAACGAAGAGAAGGCTCCAGATGCAGATCTCACCCTCTATAGCTTAGAGAATGGTGAACTGAAGCAATTAAGATTTGAATATGCTCACTTCCAGTCAAAAATCATCAACGCAGATGAGAATCTGCCTAAAGGCACCTATTACTTAAGAATAGGCAATCGTGGTCATGCAGGCAGCTACAGATTAAGCTTAGGCACGCCGATGAGAGACTATAACTCTAATATCCGGGTTCATTTCACAGGTTGGCCATCTGCAAGACTTGGTATCCCCAGTGAATACAAGGTTACGGTGGAGAACATCAGTGACCAACCATCAGAAACATGTTTGCTAATGATGACATATTCTAATGAATACAAAATCATAGAAGCAAGATTGCCTGGTAAAAATGGATATGAGGAAGTGGTGCCGATGGTGGAGGATGAAGACGAGGAAGACCAGTGCATGATACTGGTCGTACCCAGCATGGCCCCTCACTCCCAATACTCCTTCCCGATTATCATCGAGGGACGTGTATCCTCGAAGAACAGGGCTGGCAACAATCCCTTTAAGGAGGACGATTCGGAAAAGCAGATAGATGGTATCTGGGCATCACTGGCAACTCTCACCTATATCCCGGATCCTATGGAAGAGGCTAAAGGCTTCATCAGAGATGAGATAGTAGGCACGCTTTGCGAATATATCAGTAACGTCAGCGACCTTGACCTGCATGAACTCGATGTCTATCGTGAGAAAGTTGACAAGGAGGTTGACAAGGAAATGGCCAACTACGTGGAAGAGACTGGTGTTAGAGCGATGAGCCAAAAACGTCTCTTTGATTATACCCGCAACAAACTAATTGATTTGATTCCTGGATGGGGGCCACTCATTAATGTAGGCATAGACGTTGGTCCCACCGTATGGAAGATGATAACTGGTCCATTAAAGCGCCGCATAAAATACACAAGATACGTACAGAAGTTCGATGAGTATTACTTCGACGGCACCTTCTGGCGCAAGAAGAACATGAAGGTACTCGACAACAAGCACTGTATCAACAGCGTGGTCAAGTCTTGGGATCCCAATGAGATGCTTGGCCCAGTAGGTTATGGCGATGAGAATTATATCGGTAAGACACAAACCATTAACTACCGGATTACGTTCGAGAACAAGGCCGAGGCTACAGCTCCTGCCTACCGTATACGTATCTCAGACGTGTTAGATGAGAATGTGTATGACCTCTCAACAGTCCGCTTCAACGGAACCAGCCATGACAATGCAGGCTTTGGCTGGAAGATAAACCGTGAGGGCAACAAGCTCACATGGGATATCGAAGGAATTGAACTTCCACCCAATGTGAACGCACCTGAGGGTGAAGGCTATGTAGACTTCTCCGTTGACTTGAAGCCAGGACTAAAGAACAATACTAAGATTAAGAACACGGCCACCATTATCTTCGACTATAATGAGCCGATAGAGACCAATGAGTATGTAAATACACTCGACATGAATTCACCTGAAGCAATCACTGACGAGGCTATCCTGGTAGATGGAAAAGTTGTGATTAAGTGCAATGGCTCAGATGGTGAATCAGGTGTGGCATATTACGACTATTACGCTTCTTACAAATACGGAGATTTCCAGTATATTGGCTTTGGTAATGAAGAATTTGAATATACAATACCAGAGGGAACTGATGTCAGCGATTATGCTTTCATGGCAATGGCTATTGACAATGTGGGGAATACTCAGACCGAACCTGGTGCTGCCGTCGTAACTGGTATTCGTAAGATTCCATACGAGATAAACTCTGAAGGTGGCATCTTTACATTAGAAGGTATAAAGGTTGGCAATGGTAAATCTACCGAATCACTTCCTACAGGTATTTACATCCTTCATGATGGAAGATCGACTAAGAAAGTGATTATCAAGTAAGGACACATAGAAGAAGGGACAGGATACTTTGTGACATGAGCCCTTTAGAAAAAGAATCGCTATCAGCATAGGTAGCGATTCTTTTTGGAATCAAGATTTACCGATTAAAATTTGAAGTCTCGAAATAAATTCGTACCTTTGCAAACGAGAATAATATGAAAAGCGCGCTTGCTAAAAAATATTCTTTGGATTATTTGGATAATTACCAAAAGAGTATTATCTTTGCAGCGCAAATGATGTCTAATCTTAAAAGCATTATGCTATGACAGACAAAGAATTTGCAAAAGAACAGTATGAACAGCTCAAGCGATATGCTGAGTTTGTTTGGCAGTCAATGCCGGATGGTCCTGAAAGGGATGCAGTCATTGAGGAAATCCTCATTGGCATGAGTGAAGCAAAAAGAAGGTTTGACGAATTAAATGACGAGCAGTTATGAAACAGGTAAATGAATTAATTGGAGATCCTCGAATGAGGGAGGAGTTTGAACGTTTTTACAATGCAAAGACGGCTGAAGAACGCAAGGCAATAACTGAAGAGCACAAACGTTGGTTTGAGAGCCTTTCTGACGAGGAAAAGAAGTTAGAAACAACCCGTATGTATGATTCGGTGCGGGCCGTGCTTGAGGGAGTGAAGGCAAATAATGAAGAACTTGATGCCCGCCGAATCAGGGAAAAGCTTGGTACTGTGCCCGAGGCCATATCCATGAGTTATGTAGCAAAGAACTATTTCGGAAAGACAAAGACCTGGCTCTATCAGCGTCTGAACGGCAATAAGGTCAATGGCAAGGAAGCACGTTTCACAGAGTCAGAAGCCCGTCAACTTCAAGAAGCTCTTCATGACATAGGTCATCGCCTGACTTCTATCATTTTGATTTGACAACTCCCGTGAGTTCCTCAACCAAAGAATCGCTATCAGCAATGGTAGCGATTCTTTGTATTGTGCGATAAGTGCAAAATAATCTAGTGTTTATTTTGCCGGTTCATTTCTTTTGCGTAAATTTGCAGGCAAACAGTAATATCAAGAATATGAGTCAAATTATCAATTCACATTATGTGCCTTTGCAGCCGCCTTATCCTATTATATATTGTAATGGCGAGGTTGGCATGCAAATCGCCACACTTATTGTATTGGAGAAACCTGACATTCCAGACGTTTATCCATTCGGAAAACAATCTGCTTATTTTATCATTTCCCACTCACACCCAGTGGTCAGTTATGGAAATAAGCAAACAGCTATCGTTGATTCGAATGTTGAGCCAAACGACTGGTCGGAAGGCATCGTTTGGGATCATGTAGAATTGCGCGATGTCATGACGCTCTGCCATGCGCCCAATGGTGTCCCAAACGATCCGGCTACTGAAAATGTTGCCGGAAATAGCCATTGGGTACACTTCTCTGCCAATCAGAACCTCAGTCGCAGACTTACTTCATTGGTTCCCCAAGAGCGTTTGCGCGACCTCTTCAGAGGGGAGTCACGTTTCAGTCTGACCAAACTGGCACATAGTCTGGCTCGCTTCGTCCCAGCAGACTTTTCTATGCACAGTTCGGAGCCCAGAGGTAGTCTTTATCTTGTGAAAGGCGGCCTTCGTCCAGGCGAAAACAGTATAACCTCTAATCATATTATGAACTTGCCATGTTTCTTTATAGCCATAAAACAGGAAAAAACGCTTGATGCAAATGTTGAGGCTGTAAAAATGCAAGTTGAGGACTACCTGAATGCCGTTTCTGCCAATCGCAACAAGGTTCATATAGAATTCAAGTGTCGCGATGAAGAGTTGCAGCCACTTATCGATCAACTTAACGCTGAATATTGTAAGCCAATCTTGTGACACGCAGCACGACAGTATATGACAATGGCTTGCCAGTAACCATCGGACAGTTATTGGACGAATTGCGAAGAGCACCTGCTTATTCGCTCATGGCGTCATATTATGCAAATCGAATTCGTGGTGCGATGATCTTAGCTAACGATTTCCCAAAAGACATTTGTGAAGAAATTGACCGGTTATTGAAAGAAAAAGGTGATCCTCCTCTTACCATTGGTTCACAAAACAGTCAACAGGCAGGTCTAGTTTGTCCTACAAATCTGGTAAACTATATTTTCAACAAAAAGGTGGACTTAAAACGGATGTGGGAATGGATCAGAGACCATTATTTGCCTTCACATGTCTATGACTACGACTGGTTTGCATTATTACGTTTTCTGGCCGACAATCAAATGCTGGCAAAAGGTATGAATACCAGCAATCCGCAATTTGCCAAGCAAATGGCAGAATGGTTCCCTTCATACGGTTGTACCGCCAACAATGTGAAAATATACCGTACAGGCTATCTGGGCAACACTCCATACAAACAATGGAATAAGGCACGTTTCTCAGAAGAACATAGAAGCAATCAGAAGATTGATGGTTTTAATCACTTGGACCGGCTTTGCAACACTGATCTCACGCTGGCCTGCGAAACTGACAATATAAGTCTGATTTTAGCTCATAATTAACGTCAATCGGAGCCAATTGACCTATACGATTGACCTTGTTGACAATTTCATATAACATTCACTTATTATCTTTCAAGATTGAAAAAACCGTCATAATTTTGCAGTGTCGATGACAGACAGAAACGACGCAGACGAACCGAAGCTCTACTTCAAGGTTAATTCAAGGTTAATTCAAGGTTAAAGCAAGGTTCAGGAACAATCAAAATGGTTAAGTACACTGCTGAGTACGTCTTAACAACATCGGTACAAATTATTATGGCACAGTCCAGTAATTACTTTGGTCTTCGCCGTGGTAGTACCAAGTCACACACATTCAGTGTTGTGGATGGCAAACAGATCACGAAAGACCGCGTGGAGGGACCCAAGAACCCTCGTACTCTTCCTCAGATGACCCAGCGTTGCATGGTTGCAACCGTTGGTACTGCTTACAGCGCCATGAAGGGCATCTGCGACCACTCGTTCGAAGGCAAGTCTGCCGGATTGCAGTGCATGCGTGCATTCATGTCCACTAACCTGAAGTACATTCAGATTAGCAAGGAGTACAACAATGGCCTCTTCGGGTTCAACAAGTACCACCAGCCTGGTCTTGTTCCTGGTTGTTACGTCATCGCTGACGGATCTCTTCCCACGGCACTCGCCGATGCCGAGGTTGACAGCGTGAACGTTGCCGACAAGAAGTTGTCGCTGAACCTGGCTTCTGGCATATCCATTGCGGATATTGCGGAGGCGATGGGCTGCAAGAACTTCGAAGACATGTGTACCGTGGCCATCATGTACCCCAAGGCTGACGGCAGTTACGGTTTCGGTGCTGTGCGCTTCACCTATAAGAGCGGTGAATCGGTGCTCGAATCCTTCTCGGTAGCGGTTATCGGCGACATTGCGGCGGCTACCCCTTCCTTCACGGCCCACGCCCTGAAGCTTGAGGTACGCATGGCTTACAACCTTGCTGCTGAGGCTACTGCTGACAACACCTACCTGGCGGCCATCACCTCACGCAAGGTGAACGGCAATTGGCTGCGCAGCCCCGCCCAGTTCGATGTTGAGGATGCTACACCTACCTTCGCAGCGGCCATCGCCACCTATCCTGTCGGTCAGGAGCGTTTCCTCAACGGTAGTGATGTTGACAGCATGTCATATCCAGCCTCTGAGAGCGGCGGTGAATCAGGCTCGGACAACGGTGGCGGCTCTGGCTCTGAGAACAGCGGTAGCGGTTCACAGGGAGGCAGTCAGAACCAGCCGACCACATTCGCCCTGACCATTTCGACCAGCGGCAGTGGTTCCGCATCCGTCACCCATAACGGTAATGCAGTCACTTCCGGCTCAACACTGAGCGAAGACGACGAGCTGGAGATCAGCATCACGCCGGCTGAGGGTCAGACCCCAACGGCAACCCTGAACGGTTCGTCGATCGAGCTGACGGAGTCGGAGGGTGTCTACACCGGTAACTTCGCTATGCCTGCCCAGGCCTCGACGTTGGTGATCAACACAAGTTCCGGAGGCGGTAACGGTGGCGCCGATCTCGACAAAGACTAAGACGTAAAGCCCTCTGTTTGGAAAAGAAGGATGCTCGCCATGAGCACCCTTCTTTCTGTTTTTCTATCATGCTAAAGGGAAAAAGGGGAGAAGTGTACCTTTACACCTTTCACTTTGTGATTATTTCGATAAAATCGGGATATTTGAGCCGAATTATTGCGAATTCGGGAATTGTTTCAATCAAACAGGAACGTATTATTGCGAATTCGGGAAAAGATTTTGCGAATAAGAAAGCACGGATTTCAAATGTTTTACTTATCTTTGTAGTCGAATTTGCAAGTTCAATCAAAACGTATTCTTAACAAGACTATCAGGATGAAAAAATTACAACTATTACTACTCTGGCTGCTGGCGTTGCCAATGGAGTTGTTAGCCACAATTCCACCCGCATCCCCTGTCAAAGAGTTTACCGGCGTCCGCAAAGCCGCCACACGTGCCGATGACAGTAAGGTGGGTGTTGTAGCAACCCTGAGGTACGAAAAGCTACCCGACATGAACCAGCCCCGCATGAATCACCAGACCTTTGCAACAGCCAACGGCCTGATGATAGTAGGCGGCCATTCGACAGATTTCGCCCTTACCAAGACAGCAGAAATCTATCAAAACGGCAAGTGGAACACTCTCAACCTCAGCGCTTCCCACGATGATGGTTTCTCTGTTGCCCTCAGCAACGGCAACTGGATGGTGGGTGGCGGCTACTCCCAGGAGGGCCGCGAAGGCCAAAGCCGTGGGGTGGACATCTACAATCCACAGTCTAACTCCTTCCAATCCGGTCCCAATCTGAGCAAGGCACGTGCCAATGCCAAGGCCATCAACGTAAACGGACAAGTCTTCGTCAGCGGAAACCATGAAGTCACTGACAACACGATGGACTTTTACAATGGCTCATCATTCTCTGCTGTAGGCAACATGGACGGACGTCGCAATCCCTATATGATGCCTGATAAGAATGGTAACGTTTTAGTATTCGGTATAGAGGATACATACGGTGGCATCGTTGAGCTCTACACCTACAGCGACGGCAGCCAGGGTTTTGTGGCCGACTGCTACGACCCCACCACTGGTAAGACACAATATGCGGCCACCATCTTCTCCTATTCGCGATACCCTTTGATGCTATCCAGTGATGTACGTTCTACCGACTACCACTTCACGCACAATGGTAAGAACTACTACACATTTTTAGCAATGGAGCAGGTTTCTGGTGACGACTATATCTACAAGTTGTTCTTTTACTGCGTCGAAGATAATCAATACTATCAATTCGGCGATTTCATTATTCCAGCCGTTCACCCAGAGACTGGTCAGGAAATCAGCTATCGTGGAAGTGTTATCATCAACGAGGCTAAGAAGGAAATCTACCTGATGGGCTTTTCTGTTAAGAATCGCATAGAAACCGTCCATATCATCAGCATGAACTACACCACTGGCGATTGGACCATCGCCTCGGCATCAGGTTTCACCTATGAACTGATGCTTGGCTCCTGGACGATATTATCGGATGGACGTCTGGCCTGCACGGGCGGCTTTACTGACAGCAGCAGACACCCCTCGAAAGAAGCCTATATCTTCACACCTCCGACAGCAGGCTATGGTGATAACGATATGCCCGAACAGAAGAATGGCGGCAAGACCTTAGTCGTGACGACCAAAAACGGTGTCAGGACCGAGTTCCTGTTGACAGAAAAGCCATACGTGAAGTTTGAGGGTCAAAACCTGCACATCACTTCTTCGAAGGCAGATGTCACCTATGCCCTCGCCGATATTGCCAATTTCACCTACCTGAATACTGATCCCACAGGCATCACAGAACTCTCTAAGATGGATGATCCTACGGAAATCAGCTATCAGGAAGGCACCCTCGTGTTAAGTCAGCTGAAGAAAGGTTCCGTTGTGGGCATCTATACCCTCGATGGCAAACTCGTGCAGCAAATCAAGGCTGACCGCCGTCGCACCTACCGTCTCAGTCTCTCATCGCTCCCCAAAGGAGTCTACATCGTCAGAGCAGATACCATCACCACTAAAATCATGAAGCGATGAAACGTTACACATATCTTATCTATATAGTGGCAGCCCTGCTGACGGCACTCACCGCTCAGCCCGCCATGGCGCAGAACGAACAGAATGCGCTCTACATCTACCGTAACGACGGACAGTTCAATGCCTTCTTCTTCGGCGATATCGATCACTTCGAGTACAGTTGTATCGACACGCTCGGTGTAGAGCATGATGAATACGTGGTGCAGGAGATCCATGCTTTGGACTCCGTATATCGTATCCCCCTCACGGCAATCGACTCTGTATCATTCATCACGCCAGAGACCAAATACAAGGCCGACGTCTTCCGCCCCGACAAGTCAATAGCCAACTATATCACAGCATCAGACAGTGTCTATTGGATACGCTTATCAGCTAACACGCCATCTGCACTGATTCCAAAAGTGGGTGACAAGTTGCTTATTGAAGAAGAAAGCCCACTGATTCCCGATGGCTTTGGAGGCCTAGTGACATCCGTCGATAAAAATGGCAGCGGTTATACCGTCATGACAGGTCCCCTGGAGCTTACCGATATTTACGACCAGTTAGTGATAAAGGCGGCTGGTGCCTCGCCTGGCATGGAGAACGCCTCAACTGCAGCAGCCCGCAGAAGGGGTATTCTTGACGGCTATGACATCAGCATCACGCCTGAAGAGGAAATCAACCTGCCTACTATCAGCAATACCATCAATCTGAAACGGACCCACGCCTTCCTTGCCGACAACAGTCCATTACAGATCAACGGCGACCTGCAAGGGTCATGGAGTTCCACAGTTAGTATCAAGCTCAAGCTACGCGCTTTTCTCACCATTACTCCGTTTACGGGCTTCAATTACTATGAGGAAAACGAGTTCGACATAGAGTCGGAAAATGCAACGAACGTCACTGGCGGATTCTCTGCCCGTCTGGAACTGCCTTTCGTGCCAAACCCCAACCCCAAATGGGCATTCAAGTTAAAAGGTCTGAATTTTGACGTGGGAGCAGGCGTATTCTTTGAAGGATCAGCCACTGCCATGTCGTTTACAAAAAAGACCTCTAAGCACGAAAAACTTTACACAACAAGGTCGTTAGACCATAAAAGTCTTATTGTATTACCACCATTGGTCTATCCAAATTTCTTCTTCAGGTATCACAGTGATGTCCTGAGAGATACCACGGATTGGACTTTTGAGTCCAAAGGTTCGTTCTCCATCGGCATGGGTCTCTATGCCAAGGCAGAGACTAGGTTTGCAATACCTGTAGAGAAACTCCCCAAGTTTATTTCAAATAGGATAAATACAGATTCCATCAAGGGATTTAAGGCTGGAATAGGCGTAGACTTAGGTGCAAAGATCGACTATCAGGGTCCTGTATGGAGGTACACGCCAGCTACGAACTCCAAGGAACTGCTACAGACGCCACCACAATATACGGAATTGAGGCAGTCAAAGTTAGCCTTGACAGGATACTTAAAGGGCTTTGGCGTACTGCAATTCATGAAATGGTCAGCAGACATGTCGCCCGAATTCGATTTCTATAAAAGCAATGAATACAGCTTAACGCCAGAATTCTTTAACTTAAAGTGGCACGATGAGGAGTTTGAGCCTTATCGCTTCACCATTATGTCCAATCTGCGCAATAATGTCCTGCTACCTGTAGACGCCGGCTTTACGGTCTTCGACAAGAATGACAATCAGGTGGATAGTTGGTGGGGCTACTATTGGAACAACAAAGATTTAACAAAGAGTTTGGATCACGTGTTTGAGACTCTTGATCCCGCTAAGGACGAAGGCAGTGTCTATACTATTTTCCCACAAGTAAAGTTTATGGGTGCTACGCTGCTTGGCGATCAGCTTGCAGAAATTCCGGTGGGAAAGGCCAAGATCGACATCGGCCAGCACAATATCTCCACCAACGAGGAAAGGAATCATACCACCATCAAATTCGTGCCCAACATGAAACAGGTGACACTGACCCCCAGCGCCTCTTGGCTCTCCACTATCCGTTGGGATGAAAAGGGTACGCTCGATATCTATTGGGAGGGTCTGCCTGAGAAAGAGAGCGATCGAAGGGGAGCCATCTATGTGACAGGAAAGACCCATAAGGGCCAAGTGCTCATTGAGGACAGCATCGTTGTGGTGCAAGCTAAGGCCTCGTTGGAACTCTCGACCAACAAGCTAACGTTTGATAAGAAGGGAGGCACGAAGACCGTTACCATTACAAAGACCAATCTGACGGACATCACCGTCAGTACGCCCTCTGGTTTCTTACAATGTGCCATCAGCGGTAATATCATCACTGTCGCCGTAGAACCAAACAACGCTGAAGAGCGTTCTGCCACGATCTACATAGATGGAAAACTGCCCACTGGCGCTGAAGGTCATGGTTTCATTGATGTCTACCAGGAAGGCACGAGTGGCAATGATCCAGGACCACAGTATGGCGATAATGTAGCGTTGAAGAGCCTCAGGTTCTGGGTAGATGTCAAAAAGAAAACAACCAAGAGCGATGGTGAAGGGGGCACTTGGATCAACGGTGGACCAGATAGCGATTTCATAGGATTATATATTGATGAAGAGGATTGGTCAAACCAGAAATATGCCTTGACATCCACAGAAAACGGAAACCTGCTTCATATATCAGTACAAGGTAAAGACACGTTCGAATCCTATGACGAGGATGAATACGATGTGACATCGTGGGAGGCCAAAGCCGACCTTCAGTTCGACTTGGAGAAATACAAAGATGGCAATAAAACCAAGTTCAGAATCATCAATGTGAAATACAAGGAGGAAGCCACCAACCTAAGTCTTGGTGAACCCTACGCAGAATCCAAGTCCGGCGAGATTAGCTTAAATGTTCCACGAACAGATATACTTTATAACGGAATAGAAGCAATGACTCCTATGGAGGTAACAGACTTCAAGTTCCGTTGGGACTATAAATATCCAAACAATTTAGGTGAAATAAGTGAACACCACTATGAATGGGGTTATGTGGAAAACAAAGACTGGGAAACAATTAGATTCAAAATTGAGTTTGCAGACTTGGAGAAGTTCAACGAATGGATCAAATAATTGCAATTTCCTATAATCCGTCAAAACTCATCTTAATTACGGGAGCGGCAGCAGTGCCGTTCCCGTTTATTTGCCTTAACGGCCTGCGTATTATTTATTACGCTTCTTTGTGGGGGTGATGCCTTTGAATTTCTTGAAATTGCGGTAGAAAGCGCTGCTGGAAGTGAAACCAGACCTGGTCATCACATCATTGATCGACAAGTCGGGGTTCGCCTCAAGTAGTCTTGCGGCATAATCAACACGCAGACCGTTGATATAATCCGAAAACGACACGCCCATTTCCACATTGATGGCATGATAGATATAGTTTCGATTACTATGAAGACGAGTGGCTAAATCACTGACTTTCAGGTTAGGATAAAGGAAAAGCTTCTCATCATTCACCAGTTTCTTGATACCTTCCAACAGTTCGCTGACACCACTGTCTTCAGGCATGGGCTCGGTTTCCTGAAAGACCTCGGCCTCGATATCCTGTACTGAGAACTGCTGGCTCAGGCCCACATGCCCTATCAGAAGTAACAGCAATGAGAAGAGTACGGCTGGAAATGTAAGGGGTTCTGGTCCTTCGATAAACTCCTGACGCCCTATGATGTTGAAGATAAAGGCCACGAACGATGTGACCGCAAAGAGCACCAATAGGGTTTTCACACCCACGATCCGCTTGCCTTCGACATTCGAATAATTGGATTCCACGACAGCATTGTAGGCAGTAATCCTACCAAAGCCATAGTACAGCACTAAAGGTATCTGCAGGGCAAACACGATTCTGACTATGACATGAGCCACGCCTTGCCACCAGGCAATGCCGGAAAGCGAGGAAAGGTCACCGCCATAGAGGCATTGTTCCATGAAGCGGGCCGTTTGCTGACCATCCATTAGCAGATAAAGCACGCCCGTCGCTAAGAAGCAAAGCAGCGACGGCAACAGGCAGAGCACCTGCCGCCAGCGATTCGGACGATATTCCGTCAGTTCTTCTATATAAAGGTAATAGAGGGGGAACACAGCCGGATTGCAGAAGCAATAGAGCATGTCGGTCAGAGGTATTACGGCAGTCTGACGGTTAAAGTACACAAAATGTGCCAAATACAGCACTGTCGCCGTCAGCATAAACACCAACAGTCGCACCCTTGCCCGATTGTGACGATTGAACAGGCTCAGGGCTGTCAGCACCGAGAGAACGCCACATACAATCATGGGCAAAGCAGACATCAACACGCCTAACATGGCTGCAAATATAGTGCAATTCCCTCAAAAAAACAAGAAAAAATAAGGAAAAAGATGTGAAATGCCTCAAAATAACCATTAAGTGTAGTTTAACACCTGGCAATTTACAGATATTCCGATGAAATCGTGGATTTTTGACCCTATAATTGCGAATTCGGGAAAGATTCCAACTACGCAGGAATGAATTATTGCGAATTCGGGAAAAGTTTTTGCGAATAAGATTGCTGCATTTTGAGATTATTTTCCTATCTTTGTGGTCAGATTTCGCACGAACATTAATAACCCAAACATATTCACAATAAAACAATCACGATATGAAAAGAAAACTACAACTATTATTACTGTTGTTGCTGACCTCAATGACAGGCATGGCAGCCGATGACATGCAACAGTTTGTGCCTTCTAATTTTGGAGGATGGCAAAATCTGTCTGCCAGTGTAAACGACACCACGCATTACACCAGTGATCCACTGCCTATGCAGGCAGCCGTTTCCGGTAAGACTGTCCACGTGTTCTGGGCAGACTGGAAACCTAATGCCGCGGGGGAATACTGCATCTATTATCGCCGAAGCACCGATGCTGGCAAAACTTGGGAGGATGCACGTGCTATCGTCAAGTCCAAAAACATGTCATTAGCCGATATCAACTATGTAGGAGGCAATTTCGGTAGCAATGCCAAATGGTATAACGTTGATGGGCAGAACGTCCAGGTTGTCACTCCAGTGAAGTCAGATGATGGCAACAACAGCGAGTTGCTCTTTACCTATTCGACTGACGGCGGCAAGACCTTCCAGCAGCGTATTCTGGCAAAAGGCAGCGACGGTGACGGTCATTATTATTACGGGCGACCGCATGTCGTAAGTGACGGCCAGACACTGGTCATCGCTTTCCAGTTCTCACGCTATAATAGTACCTCCTACAAGACCCGTGTGCTCACTTCCTTCGATGGCGGTTCCACCTTCAAAGACAAAGAAGTCGATACTGTTCAGGATCTGGTCGATGTGAAGGTATCGGGCAAACGATGGGCAGTACTTGGCAATAAATATTCATGGAATTATAATATGATATGGGGCAATGTCTATATCTCGACTTCTACAGACGGTGGCGAGACCATTACGACACAGAACGTTGCACCATTAGTGAAGGATGACGCCTCGTGGTGCTCATTGGAATACATGTCGGGATTCAACGGTGCATCATTTAACTACCACCCACAGATGACACTCGAAGGCGATGTCATCAACGTCATCTTCCGGGGCTGCGCCGAGGTGGTGGAAGACAAGAGTCCTACCAATGACCGTAACCACACGATCTTCCGTCGCTCTACCGATGGCGGTAAGACATGGACAAAAGCCATGTATATCCCTGAGACAAACGGCTCAGAAGGAGCTATCGCAGCCAAAGGGGACAACATCTATGTGCTACAGACGCCTAATGGTCCGAGGATACATCACTCGCATGACGGCGGTAAGACCTGGGAAATCCAAGAACGTTGCTATTGGACTGGCCGCTATGAAGGCTACTCCAACTTCTATGAACTTTATATTGCTCCTGATGATGCTTCAGGCCAGCATGTCTATCTGACGGGCTGCCGTGCTTTGCTGGTAGAGACGAAGGACGGTTTCCGCGATGTGGAACGTACCTTCAGCCTCGGTAATGAGTCATGGTATGGCGGCAGGACTAACAACCACTCTCTGACTGTACTGTTAGACAGCGAAGGAACAGAGCACTGGTTTATGGACTACCAGGCTCCCTATAAAAACTTCGATCCCTATTTCAGGAACATTGTCTACCGGCGCAACGACCCGGCTTCCGCCACTACGGGTAAGGAGATGGCATTTGACATCACAAAGAAAGTTTACGCAGAGCAGACGCAAAAGATCTTGAATGACATCACGATTCCAATGACGCAAAGTATTATGGAAACCCGTGAGGCCACCACAGTAGAATGTTGGGTACGCGTGGACGATCTGGACTATTCCTTTGAGGTTGCCAGCGTGACCAACAGCAGTACCTACCATAATGGAGGCCTATATTTTGGCGGCTGGTATATCCATGTCAGTAAGAATGGTGACTGGTATAACTTCTATGCAGGCTTGTCTACCGATCTATCCGTTGATGGAAAAGGAAAAGAGATTTGGGACCGATGGCGCTATCAGATAAAAGACAAAGGATATTGGCATCATGTGGCCCTGACCTATGACTCGAAGCAGGAAAAGAACAACCTCAGTTTCTATGTCGATGGTGTACTCATGGGTACAACGACCGAGAGAGGCAAAATTGTGATGGGCAATAATCCTATTGTGATCGGACGTACTTCGACTTATGGCGATAACCAAAAGGCATACGTTGACAACTTTGCCATTTGGAGCCGTGCCCTCACGCAAGAGGAGATACAGGCACATATTTACAATACACCTGACAGCAAGGACAAGGACTGCCGTCTGTTGCTTACCTTTGATGGCTCGTTGCAGGACCAGAGCCAATACCACAACGACCCTGCCCCGCTGATGGACGCCATTCTGGTGGAACACGATGGCATCCGTCCGCCACACCCAGAGTTCACCATGGCAAAGGAGATGAAGGGTCAGAAAGTCAATGTGAGCGATGTGACCCAGGATGGTGTGGGCTGTTGGTGGATACTGCCCTACCCCGGCTATTCCGATAATTACAAGACCAGTGAACAGCGCCACATATCACAGGACTTCAGCCGTGATCCCGGCACCTACAGTTATACCTTGGTGGCCAAGGGCACGGGCAATTGCAATGCCTATGCCTCTACCTCGAAGTTCATCACCATCGGTGGATTAAGTAAGGTATTCCCTGATGTAGCAGGACAGGAAAAAGGTGTCCGTCTTCGCATTCAGGGCGGCTATGATTTGACTTACAGCAAACAGACCAAAGTGACTCTGAAACAAGGAAGTCAAGAGATTGAGGGAGAGTGGCTCATTGAGTATGGGTATAACATCAAGGATGTGCAGTCGCCCAACGACCTGCCTGAGGCCATGTTTGACCTCAGCACGGCACCCACAGGAAAATATGATGTCATCGTTGGCACAGACACTTTGTATCAGGCCTTTACTGTAGAAAAGAGTGAGGAACCCAATGTCTGGCTGCAGGTGAACGGAATTGGCAAAAGTCTATGGAACAGGTATCAGCGTTACACCATCGATTTTGGTAACTCATCCAACGTGGCAGCCTATAACACGCCTATATTCCTCATCATTCCAGACCGCCACGGCACAATCGATGTAGCATTCGACTTCGAATTTAACATCTGTGATATCGCTGTAGAGAATACGTACCAGCAACTGACAGGCAAACTGGGCGACTATCTCATGGCTTATGATGAACAAATTAAGGACAGCATCCGAGTCTATTCATTTATGATTCCTTATATTGGCCCGAACAGCACGGAACAGCGTGCATTCCGCATCAAGATGACCAAAAGCGATAGTGAGCCATCCGACGAGATACAGATAGGTTATTGGATAGAGGAACCTTGGGGTCCCTATGTCCCAGATGCTGCCAGAAGGCGCGCGCCTTACACACTGGAGCAGGGTGAATGCTTTGCCAAGGAGTGGGGCAAGGCCGTCTTTGAGACCGCTATCAGTTTCGTCCCCGGTGCATCCTGTGTGTACAGTATAGGAAAGGCAGGCTACAACTCCTACGACAAAGGTTTCTGGAATACGTTCCTCACCAACTCCTTTGATGTCTTTATGAATTGTGCCTCGGAAGTCATACCCGCTCCGCTCAAGGGAGCATACACATTAGCCAGTAAGGCATATGACTTCTATGGTAAATACAGTAATTTAAAAGACATGAGGAACTGCCTGAAAGGAGACCCCAACTCGAAGAAAAACAAAGGTATGGGCAGTTACGACCCCAACGAGATGATAGGTCCTTCGGGCTACGACGATCAGGCTCACTACATCAAGCCAATCCACCAAATGCCTTATATGATAACCTTCGAGAACAAGTCATCGGCTACGGCGCCTGCTCATGAGGTATTCGTTACCGATGTACTCGACGCCTCGAAGTACGACTTCTCGACCTTCTCATTCACCGGTTTCGGCTGGGCAGAGAATTCATATACCGTCGGTGGCGGCAAGACAAAGGAGTTCACACGCGACATTACTTATAGTGTAAAGGGGCAGGACATCCTCGTCCGTGTCAGCGGACAGTTTGACGAAAAGACGGGTACCGTTCATTGGAGCTTCGTTTCACTGAAGAAGAATGGCGACGAAATCGAAGATCCCGACCTGGGCTTCCTCGTACCCAACAATGACAACCGAGACGGCGAGGGCTTCGTCAGTTTCGTCATAGAGCACAAGGCTAATCCTGCCAACGGCTCTACCATCAGCAATAAGGCCACCATCGTGTTCGACGCCAATGATCCGATTGTGACCAATACCTATGTGAACACCTTCGACACCGACTATCCGACCTCGCAGATCACCAAGGTTGAGGAGAAGGACGGGAAGTTGGTAGTGACGGTTAGCGGTTCGGATGCGACCTCAGGCATCGGCACCTACCAGATTTATGCCTTCAAGAACGGCGGTGAGGCTGAGCATGTGGCTACGATCACCGAGGGCAACCAGGCTACCTTTAAATGCGACTCAGGCACGAAGTATGGTCTGTGCGTCATCGCTACCGACAACGTCGGTTGGAATGAGCCGAAGGACATCAAGGCTGAAACAGAAGTGACGACCAGCGGCACGGGCATCAACAACGTCCTGATGGACAATCCTGCCAACAGCGAGTTCATCGACATGCAGGGCCATCGCCTCCAGAACCCGAAAGCTTCTGGCATCTATATCCAGAATAAGAAGAAGGTATATATCAAGAAACTTATTCAGGACAACAACGAATAAATTCACTCAATAAAGAATTACACAATATGGAAAAGAGACTAAGACTATTATTACTGTTGTTGCTGGCATTGCCGATAGGAATGCTGGCGCAGGGAAGTACGTGGCAAGCAGCCACACTCATCAACAATGGTTCGTCAGGCAGTGGTACGCTGGACAAGAATAATACCGATGCCTGGTTTAAAATCGAGGTACCCGAAGAGGGTCGCGTGCAGTTAACCGCCACGCCTGATGGTACGCTGAATATTCAGTATGTGGATCTCTGCTGGAATGATAATAACGTCATGAGAGCGCGAAAAACTATTAATCCTGGCAAATCTGCCACCACGCTCGATTTGACCGATGCAGGTAAGGGCACATATTATGTTCTTGTGCACCGCTGGGATGGTGCTGGATCTTTCTCGCTTTCCTATAAGTTCACAGCGTGTTCTTATGCCAACGATGCAGAAAACAATGACACCGAAGGGACGGGCAGCATGCTCAGTAGCGGCAAGCCCGTGCAAGGACGTTTAGGTTATCTTGATGGTAAAGATTACAGAGACAACTCAGACTGGTATAAGTTAGAAGTGCCGCAAGACGGTACCGTCAAACTGACAATAGCTCCCAGTCAGGAGAACGAACTCAACATTCAGTACGTTGATTTTGTAAGATACGACAAGAACAACAAAACTTATTATGCACGTAAAACCCTCAATCCTGGAAAGGAGACAAAGACACTGACCATAACGGATGCCGGTGTCGGCACGTATTATGTGCATGTCCACCGCTGGGACGGCCATGGCGGTTACTCACTGCGTTATGACTTCGTTGCCAACACCTATGCCAACGATGCCGAAAACAATGACACCGAGGGAAAAGGCAGCAAGCTTATCAATGGTGAAACCGTCGAGGGTCACTTAGGCTATCTCGATGCCAGCGACTACAGAGACAACGCAGACTGGTACAAGCTGGAAGTGCCGCAAGACGGTACCGTCAAACTGACAATTAATCCCAATCAGGAGAACGAACTCAACATTCAGTACGTTGATTTTGTAAGATACGACAAGAACAACAATACTTATTATGCACGTAAAACCCTCAATCCTGGAAAGGAGACAAAGACACTGACCATAACGGATGCCGGTGTCGGCACGTACTATGTACATGTCCACCGCTGGGACGGCCATGGCGGCTATACGTTGCGTTATGATTTCGTAGCCAACACTTATGCCAACGATGCCGAACCTAATGATAACAATGGCGAAGGTAGCATGCTTGTCAACGGTGAAACAGTAGAGGGCCACTTAGGCTATCTCGATGCCAGCGACTACAGAGACAACGCAGACTGGTACAAACTGGAAGCTCCTAAGGAAGGTACTGTCAGGCTTATTATTGATCCCAACCAAGAGAACAAACTCAACATCCAATATGTCGATTTTGTAAGATATGACAGCAACAACAAATCTTATTATGCTCGCAAGACAGCCCATCCTGGTAACAATCGTGATACGCTTATTGTAACAGATGCCGGCACAGGCACATACTATGTACATGTCCATCGTTGGGATGGCCACGGTGGCTACAAGCTACGTTATGATTTCTTTGCCAACACCTACGGCAATGACGAAGAACCTAACGATGAAGCAGGATCGGGTGGAATGATTGAGATTGGCCAAACCATACAAGGTCGCTTAGGTTATCTCGATGGCAAAGACTATAGAGACAATGCAGACTGGTATAAGCTGGAGGTTCCAAAGGAAGGCACTGTCAGACTTATTATTGACCCCAATCAGGATAACAAACTCAATATTCAATATGTTGATTTTGTAAGATTAGACAAGGGCAATAAATCTTATTATGCCCGCAAAACTGCCCATCCAGGCAATAAACGCGATACACTTATTGTCGAAGATGCTGGTATCGGTACATATTATGTACACGTACATCGATGGAATGGTCATGGCGGCTACACCATGAAGTATGAGTTAATACCCAATTCCTACAGAAACGATATTGAGCCTAACGACAATTTGGAACAGGCTACAGAAACTATTGGTATTGATGAGACCATTACTGCTCACCTTGGCTATCTCGATGCAGACGACTATCGTGACAAAGATGATTGGTTTAAAATTGAGACCAAGAATACAACTACATTCCTAACGATCAATTACGAAAAGGACAGTCTCTCAACCCTCAACGTGCAGTATATTGATATTGTCAAAAAGGTTGGCGACCAAACCAGCGTAGTTTATACAGCTCGTCCAGGCTTAAAGTCCAATGAAATAATTGAAGTGATGTCTGTCGAGGAAAATGCTGAATACTATGCTAATGTACATCGCTGGGACGGCCATGGAGGCTATTCACTTACGTGTGGTGCCCTTGAACGCGCTGCAGACTCAAAGATTCGCATTTCATTCATCGGAAGAGACAAAGTACGTCTTGGTGTTCCTACAGAATATACTGTGAAGCTTGAAAATCTTGACAGTCACCCAAGCACAAAGTTCTTCCTGCTGGTTCATGCCACTGACGACATCAAATTGCTGGGTTGCAAATTACCTGGTAAAAACGGTGTAGAAGAACTGCCAATGGACAGCATCAGTTACGACGGCGATCCTGCCATGGTATTCGTCGTACCCAGCATGGCTCCTTATGAGACCTATTCGTTCAACATTATGGCAGAAGGACTGGTTATAAAGGATGCGCGTGAGTTCATGATGGACACTTCAAATCCTCGTCCTCAGACCAATCGTATTGCTATCACAGGAACCACGTGTCTCATCATTGCAGGATTGGTAGCTCTTGACTATGCAGGTGATAAGGTAACGGAGTTTATGACAGATGTTATTACTGACCATATCGACCTTAACCAAAAAGAATTAGCTTACTATCGTGAAGAAATTAACGGAAAGGTTGATTGGGGATTAGTTGAAGAAAAGACGAAGAGCGGTGAAACCGTCGTTGTGGCAAGACGTGCTGTGAAGACGGTAATGACCAAGTGGCTTGAAACCATTCCTGGTGGCGGAATAATTAACTTTGCCGGTGAATTGCTGGAAACGACCAAAGCATTCAGCGGTGCCGTCGTCCGTCGTTGGATGTTTAACACAAAAACGTATATAAAAGAAGGTGAATATAAAGAATGGGAGAAAAAATATAACGAAAAACTGCTTGATGCAAAACAAGGTATCAATGGTGTTGTAAGATCGTTTGACCCCAATGAGATGGTTGGTCCAGTTGGCTATGGTGACGAGAACTATATCAGCGAAGCAAAGACCATGGACTACAAGATTCTCTTTGAGAACAAGAAGGAAGCTACGGCTCCAGCCTATCGCATCCGCATCAGTGACGAACTCGACGAGAACGTCTTCGACCTCAGCACCGTCCGCTTCGGCTCTACCAGCCATGAAGGTATTGGGTACAACTGGAAGATGAACCGAGAGGGCAACAAACTCACTTGGGACATTGAGGGCATCGAACTGCCACCAAACGTGAATGCGCCTGAGGGCGAGGGTTACGTGACTTTCAGCGTGGATCTGAAACCAGGCTTGAAGAATGGTACGCAGATTAAGAACAAGGCTTCTATCAGGTTCGACTACAACGAGGTGATTGAGACCAACGAGTATGTGAACACACTGGATCTCGTAGCGCCCACGACGAAGATGAAGAGCGTCGCCAAGCAGGATGATGGAAAGTTCTTAGTGACCTGCGAGGGTATTGACAGCGAGTCAGGTGTCAGCCACTATCAGTTCTATATTTCCAAGGATGGCGAGGGCTATGTATTCCTAGGCAATAATACCGAGCCGAGTCTCAGTTTCGAGATGGATCAGACGAACGCGAACTACAGCATCATCGCCTATGCCGTGGACAATGTGGGTAATACCCAGAAGTCGGCTCCTGAGGCACTTACTTTCAACCCGACGGGCATCCGCATTATCAATGCCATTGCTGACGACCAGTGGACCATCAACCGTCTGAATGGTACCAGCGTTGCCAAGGGCAAGGGCGCACCCGATCTGAATCTGCCGGCTGGTGTTTACATCATCCGTCAGGGCAACAACGTGCGCAAGGTGATCATCAAGTAATTTACGACCAATTTTACAAAAAACCGGCAAAAGTAACATTTTGTCGGTTTTTTGTTGTAACTTTGCACGCGATTATATAAAGACTTGGCGATATGAAACTATTCGACGTATATCCGCTCTTCGACGTGAACATCGTAAAGGGCAAGGGCTGTAAGGTGTGGGACGAGAAAGGTCAGGAGTATCTTGACCTCTATGGCGGTCACGCGGTGATCAGCATCGGACATTCGCATCCGCACTATATAGAAAAGGTGACCGAACAACTCAGTAAGATCGGGTTCTACTCCAACTCGGTCATCAACAAGTTGCAGGTGCAGTTGGCAGAGCGATTGGGCAAGATCTGCGGCTACGACGACTATCAGTTGTTTTTGATCAACTCAGGTGCCGAGGCCAATGAAAACGCCCTGAAACTAGCATCCTTCAAGACCGGCAACACCCGCGTGCTGAGTTGTGAGAAAGCCTTCCACGGCCGTACAAGTCTGGCTGTGGAGGTAACGAACAACCCCAAGATTGTTGCGCCCATCAACGATAACCATCACGTGCGTTTCCTGCCTCTGAACGACCTGGAGCCTTGGGTTCGCGAGTTGTCGAAGGGTGGTGTGGCAGCCGTCATCTTGGAGTGCATCCAGGGTGTAGGCGGCATCCAGATGGCCACGCCAGAGTTCGCACAGGGACTGGCCTATGCCTGCAAGCGCTACAGGGCCGTGCTGATCTGCGACGAGATACAGTGTGGCTACGGACGGAGCGGTAAGTTCTTTGCCCACCAGTGGTTGGGTATCAAACCCGACATCATTACGGTGGCCAAGGGCATCGCCAACGGCTTCCCCATGGGCGGCGTGCTGATTTCACCTGATTTCGAGCCCGTCTACGGACAGTTGGGCACCACTTTTGGAGGCAACCATTTGGCTTGTGCCGCTGCCCTTGCCGTGCTCGACGTGTTCGAGGACGAGGGACTGGTGGAGAATGCCCGCGTGATAGGTGACTACCTGATGGAAGGCATCCGGAATATCGGCAGCTCGCACATCAAGGAAGTGCGTGGCCGTGGTCTAATGATCGGCATTGAGTTGGATATGCCGCACGCCATGGTCCGCAAGCCGCTTATCAAGCATGAGCACTGTTTTACGGGCTGTGCGGGACAGAATATCCTACGTCTGTTGCCACCGCTCTGCCTGTCGAAGGCAGAGGCCGATGACTTTATAGAAAGACTGATCAGAGTTAAACCAGAAGAAATATAGGCGCTACGCTAATGAATAGTGAATAGTGAACAGTGAATAGAGAATAGTGATATGAGGATAGCAGTAATTGGTGCTGGTGCCATGGGTGGCGCCACCGTGGAGGGTCTTATCAAAGGCCAACAGTTCAAGAATGAAGACATCACCGTGAGCGATCCCTCACAGGCCGTGGTGGAGAAATTTGAAAAAACAGGTGTCTGCGTAACGACAGACAATAAGTTGGCTGCTGATACGGCAGACATCGTTTGTGTCGTTGTTAAGCCCTGGCTCGTAGAACGTGTACTGAAGGACATCCAACCCGAACTGGATCCCAACAAGCAGATTCTGATTGTGATTGCCGCAGGCGTCTCCTCGGCAAGCATCAAGGAGTGGTTGGGTGAAAGCTGCCCTCCCCTGTTTCTCGTGATTCCCAACATCGCCATCGCCGAAATGGCTTCGATGACCTTCGTGGTACCCATAGGAGCCACTGAGCAGGCCATCCAGACGGTTGTAGGCATTTTCGACGAGATGGGTAGCACCCTGATTACCGACGAGCAACACCTCGCCGCCGGCACGACTTTGGCCTCCTGTGGCATAGCTTACGCCATGCGCTATATCCGTGCAGCCTCTGAGGGCGGCGTGGAGCTGGGTTTCAAGGCCGATGACGCCAAGGCCATCGTGATGCAGACGATGAAAGGTGCCGTAGAACTGCTCGAAGCCAGCGGTCTGCATCCCGAAGCCGCCATCGATCTGGTGACGACGCCTGGTGGGGTAACCATCAAGGGCCTCAACGAGATGGAACATGCCGGGTTTACATCGGCGGTGATCCGAGGACTCAAGGCGGGAGCGAAGTAGTGAAAGCGCTGCGCTAATGAATAGTGAATAGTGAAAAGTGAATAGAGAATAGTTATGGATGAACAACTGAAACAAATCGGTGAGCGTTTGCGCGGATTGCGCGATGTGCTCGACATTCCGGTAAGTGAGATGGCAGAGACCATCGGCATGGATACGGAGAAGTATGAGAAGATTGAGGCGGGTGAACTCGACATCACAATTTCGAACCTGATGAAGATTGCCCACAAATACGGTGTTTCGACAGAAGAGCTCATCTTTGCCGAGTCGCCCCACATGAAATCATATTATGTGACGCGCAAGGGACAAGGCATGTCCATCGAGCGCACGAAGGCATACAAGTACCAGTCGCTCGTGGGTGGTTTTGTGGGGCATAAGGCCGATGTCTTCATCGTCACCGTAGAGCCCAAGCCCGGTGTCCGCACCATCTACAAGAACTCGCACCCCGGTCAGGAGTTCAACTTGATCCTGGAGGGCAAGATGGAGCTCTACATCGGCGGTAAGACCATGATTCTGGAAGAGGGCGACAGCATCTATTTCGATGCCACGAAACCTCACGGCATGCTGGCCGTCGGCGACAAAGCCGTGAAATTCCTCGCATTCACAGTAGAATAAACTAAACAGACATGATAGAAAGATTTTTAAAACAGACAAAGTTTACGTCTGTTGAGGATTACAACAAGAACCTGGAGTTCATCATCCCCGAGAACTTCAATTTCGCCTACGACGTGATGGACGCGTGGGCTGAGGAGGCACCTGAGAAGCTCGCCATCCTCTGGACTAACGATCAGGGCGAAGAGATTCGCACTACCTATGGACAACTGAAGGAGCAGACCGATCAGGCTGCCAGTTACCTGATGTCGTTAGGCATCGGCAAGAACGACCCTGTGATGCTAATCCTGAAGCGTCGCTATGAGTGGTGGGTGGTGATGCTTGCCCTCTGCAAGATCGGTGCCATCGTGATTCCCGCCACGCACATGTTGACAAAGCACGACATCGTGTATCGCAATACCCGTGCCTCTGTGAAGGCCATCATCTGTGTGGACGACGCCTATGTGGTGAGCCAGATTCAGGCCGCCATGTCGGAGAGTCCCACCGTAAAGCAATATATCACCATCACGGATCATGGCAAACCTATTCCTGAGGGATTCCACGACTGGCAGAGTGAATGGAAACAGGCACCGAAGTTCGTGAAACCCGCTTTTGTGAATACGAATGACGATACGATGCTGATGTACTTCACCTCTGGTACCAGCGGCGAGCCGAAGATGGTTGCACACGACTATCTCTATGCCATGGGTCATCTCTCCACAGGTGTGTTCTGGCACAATCTTCATGAGGGCTCGCTCCATCTGACGGTAGCTGATACCGGTTGGGGCAAGGCCGTCTGGGGAAAGTTCTATGGTCAGTGGTTTGCCGGTGCAACGGTGTTCGTGTTCGACCATGAGAAGTTCAATGCCGACACCCTCCTGCGTCAGATGGAGAAATACAAGGTGACGAGTTTCTGCGCACCACCCACCATCTACCGTTTCATGATACGTGAGGACCTGTCTAAATATGACCTGTCGAGTCTCGAATACTGCACCACTGCCGGCGAGGCCCTGAACCCAGCCGTCTTTGATAAGTTCTACGAGAAGACGGGCATCAAGATGATGGAAGGTTTCGGTCAGACAGAGACCACGATGACCCTCGGCACCTTCCCCTGGATGACGCCGAAGCCCGGCTCTATGGGTATTCCCAATGCCCAATACGATATCGACCTGATCCGTGCCGACGGTACGCCCTGTGAGGATGGTGAGAAAGGTGAGATTGTGGTGCGTGTCGGTGACCGCAAGCCCATCGGTCTCTTCAAGGAGTACTATCGCGATCCGGAACTGACCCGTGAGGCCTGGCACGACGGACTTTACCACACAGGCGACATGGCCTGGCGCGATGAGGACGGCTACTATTGGTTTGAGGGTCGTATCGACGATGTGATCAAATCCTCCGGCTACCGTATCGGTCCGTTCGAGGTGGAGAGTGCCCTGATGACGCACCCCGCCGTGGTAGAGTGTGCCATCACCGGTGTGCCCGATGATATCCGTGGTATGGTGGTCAAGGCGACCGTTGTTCTCGGCAAGGAATGGAAGGACAAGGCCGGCGAAGACCTCATCAAGGAGTTGCAGCAGCATGTGAAGAAAGAAACGGCTCCCTACAAATACCCGCGTATCGTGGAGTTCGTCGACGAGCTGCCAAAGACCATTTCCGGTAAGATCCGTCGTGTAGAGATCCGCAAAAAAGACGCGGAAAAGTAGTGAATAGTGAACAGTGAATTGTTTTGGCGGCGCATAATGAGTTAGGAAAGTGGGGCGAGGATCTCGCAACAGCCTATCTGGAAGAAAAAGGCTATGAGATCATCGAACGTGACTGGAAGTCAGGGCGTCGCGACATCGATATCATCGCCAAGGATGAAACCGGAACCATTGTGTTCGTAGAGGTGAAGACCCGTCGCAACCGGACTTTTGGCGAACCGGAGGAAGCCATCGACTACAGGAAGATGCAGAGCCTCCAACTGGCCATCAACCACTATATCAAGTTCCGCCGTATCAACAGACAGGTGCGTTTCGACATCATCAGCATCGTTGGTACGATCGGCTCAGAACCGGAAATCAATCACATCAAGGATGTTACGTTGATATAGAGGAAAGAGAAAAGTGGAAAGTGGAAAGAGGAAAGAGGAAAGTGGAAAGAGGAATGTGAAATGAAAAGAAGGATAGTTATAAAGATCGGATCGAATGTATTGACCAGAGCTGACGGCAAACTTGATGTCACCCGTATGTCGGCGCTGGTGGATCAGGTAGCTTGGCTCCGGAAGCAAGACATTGAGGTAATCCTGGTATCATCAGGAGCCGTAGCCTGCGGAAGACGCGAACTGACGGTAGACCACACGCTCGACTCTGTGGAACAGCGACAGTTGTTCTCGGCCGTAGGTCAGGTGAAACTCGTCGGGCTCTACTACGACCTGTTCCGCGAGTTCAATATTCACGTCGGACAGGTGCTGACCATGAAGGAGAATTTCCAACCCGGCGAACAATACCGTAACCAGCAAGCCTGTATGACGGTCATGCTGGAGAACAATGTGCTGCCCATCGTCAATGAGAACGACACTGTTTCCGTCACCGAGCTGATGTTTACAGATAACGACGAACTTTCAGGCCTCATCGCTCAGATGATGAAAGCCGATTCACTGATCCTGTTGTCTAACATCGACGGCATCTATACCGGTCATCCTGACGATCCCGCTTCAGAACTGATACAGACTGTTGCCCCGTATACCGACCTCTCAAAATATATCCAGACAGAGAAGAGTGCTTTTGGACGTGGTGGTATGCACTCTAAATATCATACAGCCAGCAATGTACAGGCAGCAGGTATACATGTTATCATTGCTAATGGTACACGTGATAATATTCTGATTGATCTCATCGAGCAACCAGAATCAACGCCTCATACAGAATTCTTAACATAGAAGATACATGCAACTAAAAGAGACTTTTGAAAGCGTCAAGCGTGCCAGCAAACAACTGGCCCTGTTGAGTGATGCGCAACGCAATGAGATCCTGAATGCCGTTGCCGATGCCATCATCAAGAATCAGACAAGAATCCTCGAAGCCAACGCCCGGGATCTGGCCAAGATGGACAAGTCAAGTCCCCTTTACGACCGTCTTCAGTTGACGGAGAGCCGTTTGGAGGGCATCGCTGCCGATATGCGCAACGTGGCCACCCTACCCTCACCCTTAGGCCATATCACCAACCAGAAGACACTGCCAAACGGTCTTCGACTCTGTCGTGTCAGCGTGCCTTTCGGTGTGATCGGTATGATCTACGAGGCCCGGCCCAATGTCACGTTCGATGTTTTCTCACTCTGTTTCAAGAGCGGCAATGCCTGTGTGCTGAAAGGCGGTAAGGATGCCGACTGCTCCAACCGCGAGGAGGTGGCCCTGATTCATGATATCTTAGAGCAATACGGGGTGCCGAAGGATGTCGTTGCCCTGCTGCCAGCCACGCATGAGGCTACGGGCGAGATGCTCAATGCCGTTGGCTATGTGGATATCTGCATCCCACGTGGCGGCCGCAAACTCATCGACTTTGTCCGCGACACGGCCCGTATCCCGGTTATCGAGACCGGCGCCGGCGTAGTGAACACCTATTTCGATAAGGATGGCGACCTGGAGATGGGCAAGGCGATTATCAACAATGCCAAGACACGCCGCGTGAGCGTTTGTAATGCGCTGGATTGCTTACTAGTTCATCTAGACAGGCTAGCCGATCTAGACAAGCTAGTCGAGCCTCTCGCCGAGAAGAATGTAATCATTTATGCTGACGAACGCGCCTACGCCGCCCTCGATGGCCACTATCCCTATCTGGAGCATGCCACTGCCGACAGCTTCGGCACAGAGTTCATGGATTACAAACTCGCTATCAAGACCGTCGCCTCCCTGGAGGAAGCCCTCGCCCATATTGATGATAACGGTTCCGGCCACAGCGAGTCGATCATCACGATGAACGAAACGACTGCCCGCCAATTCCAGATGCATATCGATGCCGCCTGCGTGTATTGGAATGCGCCCACCTCGTTTACCGACGGTGCCCAGTTCGGGCTTGGCGCCGAGATTGGCATCTCTACCCAGAAGCTCGGTCCCAGAGGTCCTATGGCGCTCGAAGAGATCTGCACATACAAGTGGCTCATCGAAGGCGAAGGACAGACGAGACCGTGATAATGAATAGTGAATAATGAATAGTGAATAATGATATGAAGAGTTTTATCAACGTACAGGATATCGGCCCGCTGGATAAGGCGATGGCCGAAGCATTTGAGATTAAGAACGATCGTTACAAGTATCAGCATCTGGGCAAGAACAAGACCCTGATGATGATCTTCTTTAACAATAGTCTGCGCACGCGTCTTTCTACTCAGAAGGCCGCCATGAACCTCGGCATGAATGTCATCGTGCTCGATGTGAATGCCGGTGCGTGGAAACTGGAGACCGAGCGTGGTGTCATCATGGATGGTGACAAGAGCGAACATCTGCTCGAGGCCATCCCCGTGATGGGTTGCTACTGTGACCTCATCGGTGTCCGCAGTTTTGCCGGTCTCACCAACCGCGACTACGACTACGCCGAGACCGTACTCCAGCAGTTCATCAAATACAGTGGTCGTCCCGTCTTCGCCATGGAGACCGCGACCGTGCATCCTCTCCAGGCCTTCGCCGACCTCATTACCATCGAAGAGCATAAGGTGGTAGAGCGTCCGAAGGTCGTACTGACCTGGGCGCCCCATTGCCGTGCCTTGCCACAGGCCGTGCCCAACAGTTTTGCCCAGTGGATGAACGCAGCTCCTGATGTCGACCTCGTTATCACCCATCCTGAGGGCTATGAGCTCGACCCACAGTTCGTGGGCAATGCCGTCGTGGAGTACGACCAGAAGAAAGCCTTCGAGGGGGCAGATTTCATCTATGCCAAGAACTGGAGCAATCCGGGCGTGACCAATCCCGCCGACTATGGTAAGATTACTTCTAAGGATATGTCGTGGACGGTCGACACCGAGCACATGTCATGGACCAACAACGGTAAGTTCATGCACTGTCTGCCTGTGCGCCGTAACCTCATCGTGACAGATGATGTCATCGAGAGTCCCAACAGCCTCGTCATCCCCGAGGCCGCCAACCGCGAAATCAGCTGTTCGGTGGTCATCAAGCGTATGCTTGAAGCACTTTAAGTATGATCTCGTTCGAATGTGACTATAACAACGGTGCCTGTCAGCAGGTGATTGACAACCTCGTCAGGCATAACGATGCGAAGCCGACACCCTATGGCTTCGACGAATTCTCGGAGCAGGCCAAGGACCTTATCCGTAAGGCTTGCGGTCTGCCCGATGCCCAGATTTTCTTCCTCACGGGCGGCACCCAGACCAATGCCACGACCATCGACTCGATGCTCTACCAATATGAGGGTGTCATCTGCGTGGGCAGCGGCCATATCAACGTTCATGAGGCCGGTGCCGTGGAGTTCACTGAGCACAAGATCATCACTTTGCCCGACACCGACGGTAAACTGGAAGCCAAGGTGCTCGGCAAATACCTTGATGACTATATGCACGACGGCAACAAGGACCATGCCGTACATCCGGGGCTCGTCTATATCACCTTCCCTACCGAGTTCGGCACGCTCTACAGCGCCAGGGAACTGGACGACATCTACAAAGTCTGTCAAAGCTATGAGATTCCCCTTTATATCGACGGTGCCCGTCTGGGCTATGGTCTGATGGCTGAGGGCAACGATGTCACCCTGCCCTATCTGGCCCGTCACTGCGACGTGTTCTATATCGGCGGTACAAAAATCGGTGCCCTCTGTGGCGAGGCTGTGGTCTTTACCAACCGTAAGGCCCACAAACACTTCTTCTCCATCCAGAAACAGCATGGTGCCGTGATTGCGAAAGGCGCACTTATCGGCTTGCAGTTTGAGGCGCTGTTCACCGACAATCTCTACTTCAAGCTCTCCGAACATGCCATCAAGATGGCCATGCGGATGAAGGCGCTCTTTATCCGAAAAGGATTTGAGTTCTACGTTGACTCCCCTACCAACCAGCAGTTTGTCATCATCAATAACGAACAGGCTGAGCGTCTTGGCCAGAAAGTCGCATTCACCCATTTCGGCCAGACAGACCATTATCATACCATCTGTCGTTTTGTCACCAGTTGGGCCACGACTGATGAGGAAATCGATGAACTTGAGAGGATCCTGAACCAATAAAATGCTTTACACTTCTTCATCTTTTTAACACACTCATTATCTTTTTTTTGATAAAAAGAAAAGAGATTGCAAAAAAGTATCAATAATAGTCAAATAAAGTTGCATACTTTTCAACAAACCAATATATCTTTGCAGCGATTTTCTAACTAAAGAACTACAATTCTATCATTAATAAACAAAGTATGAACAAAACTTTTAGGAAAACAGCGCTGTTAGTGGGTGCATTCTCCCTACTGGGATTGTGTTATTCACCAGATGCCTATGCTGCTGCTTCCCCGCAGGAAGTTCAGCAGGCAAAGAAGATCACAGGAACTGTGGTCGATGCGACGGGCCCCGTCATCGGAGCCAGTGTTGTCGTGAAAGGAACGTCGAATGGTGTCGCCACCGACTTCGATGGTAACTTCTCACTGAACGCCAACCCGGGCCAGACCCTGGTTATCTCTTACATTGGTTACTTGACCAAGGAAATTAAAATCACCGCCGCCCAAAGCAAGTACAACGTCACCCTTGAGGAGGACAAGAAAATATTAGACGAGGTTGTGGTGGTCGGTTATGGTACGATGAAGAAGAGCGATATCTCTGGTGCTTCTGCAACCGTTGGTGAGAGTGCCATTAAAGGATCTCTCATCACTTCATTAGACCAAGCCTTGCAAGGCCACGCTGCCGGTGTCAGTGCAGTATCCACTTCCGGTGCTCCGGGTTCTGGCTCATCAATCCGCGTTCGTGGTACAGCCACCATCAATGCCAATGCAGAGCCGTTGTACGTTATTGATGGTGTGATTGTTCAGAGCCAAGGTCTGACTGGCTATGATTACGGACTTGGTGATGCCCTTGGTAACGGTTCGGTATCAACCATCTCCCCGTTATCTACCATTGACCCACAGGATATTGTCAGCATGGAGATCCTGAAGGATGCCTCTGCCACTGCTATCTACGGTGCTCAGGGTGCAAACGGCGTCGTGCTGATTACAACCAAGCATGGTAAAGCCGGCGAAGCCAAGTTCTCCTATAGTGGAACGATTGCCCTAAATCGCCAGACAAAACGACTCGACATCCTTGATTTACGTGAATATGCAGACTATTATAATGCCTATGTGGAAATCGGCGAAGCCACTGCCAACCCGATATTCCTCGACAAGAGTTTACTTGGCAAAGGTACGAACTGGCAGGATGCTGTATTCCAGACAGCCTTGATGCATCAGCATCAGGTGAGTGCACAAGGCGGTACTGACAAGGTTCGTTATTACGTCAGTGGTTCTTATATGAAGCAGGAGGGAACCATTATCGGATCTGAATTCAATCGTCTGTCGGCCCGCGCAAATGTTGACGCCGATCTGAAGTCCTGGCTGAAGATGGGTCTTAATGTGGCTTTCTCTGATTCTAATGATGACCTGAAACTGGCAGATGGTGAAGAAGGTATCATTAACTACTCTCTGACCACTACGCCAAACCTGCCTATCTACGATATGGACGGCAACTACGCCTCCAGTTCTTATGAAGGTTCTTCAAGCCCGAACCCCATTGCATTAGCATTATTGAACGAGAATAAGCTGAACCGTCAGAAATTGAATGGTAACATTTTCTTCGATGTCAAATTCTATAAAGATCTGACGTGGCACACAGAATTAGGCTTCGACCTTGGTTGGAGCAAGGCAGACCGCTATCGTCCTATTATCAGTTTGGCAACCTATCATCAGAACAACAACACTGCCTCAACCCAGAAGAACTCCAATAAGTTCTGGCAGATTAAAAACTATGTGACATGGACTCACAACTTTGCCGGCAAGCATAACGTGACGGGAATGGTGGGACAAGAAGCCTGGGAGTCGTCATGGGACTATTTAAGTGCCTCCAATACCGGACTCCCCAACGATAAGGTCCATAACGTCAAATTAGGCACGGGAAACCCCACTGTCGACTCTGGATTCGGAGAGGCTTCCATGGCTTCATTCTTCACACGATGGACTTATAGCTACAACGACCGATACAATGCTACCTATACCTACCGCTACGATGGTAGTTCAAACTTCGGTCCGAACAAACGTTGGGCAGGATTCCATTCCTTTGCAGCCAGTTGGCGTTTCAATAACGAATCCTTCATGAAAGACATGACCTGGCTCAGCAATGGTAAGCTGCGACTCGGATGGGGACAAACTGGTAACTCCAGTATCGGTGCTTATAAATGGGGTGTGGCCTTGAAGACACAGACCTCCGCGCTTGGTTCCGGTAACAGACCAGCAAACATTGCCAACACAGCCATTCAATGGGAAAGCCAGGAACAATTCAATGTAGGACTTGACCTTGGTGTCTTTAATAACCGCGTCAATCTGACCATCGACTGGTATCGCAAGGAGTCGAAAGACATGCTGATGGGGCTTCAGCTCCCGGCATATATGGGAACCAGCGGCAATGGCTCTTCCGCCCTCGAAGCCCCTTCAGGCAACTATGGTACCATCCGCAACACAGGTCTTGAAATAACGCTGAACACTCATCCTATCGTTGGTAAGTTTGAGTGGGACTCTGAGTTCCAGATCTCATTTAACAAGAACAAGCTGGTTGCTCTGAATGATGGAACCGGCAATGCGACCTTGAAAGGCTGGGGCCAATGGGGTGATCAAGAGCCACAAGTATCGCAGACAGAAGTAGGTGGTTCATTGTTCAGTTTCTATGGTTACGTTTGTGATGGTTACTACACTTCCAAAGAGGATATTGAGAATTCACCCACTCCTGTTCATCCTGGCGTAGACGGTGTCTATGCAAAGAACAGCACCGTATGGGTAGGCGATATCAAGTACAAGGATCTTAGCGGTCCTGACGGCGTGCCCGATGGAAAGATTGATGCATACGACCGTACAGATATCGGTTCTCCATTGCCTAAATTCACTTTCGGCTGGACTAACACCTTCCGTTGGAACAACTTCGACCTGAATATCTTCATTAACGGTTCTTATGGTAACAAGGTCGGTAATTACAACAAGTACAAGCTTACCCACATGAACAACACCTGGATAAACCAACTCGATGATGTACTTGATGCCACCCGTCTGGTACCCATCGATCCTAACAAGGACTACTCTGCAGGTGTAGACCGTGGTGACGGCCAGTTGATTTGGAATTGGTACGATGATATTAATAATGTACGTATAGCCAATCCCGGCGCTTCTCTACCCCGCATGTCAATGGGCGACCCCAATGACAACGACCGCTGGAGCGACCGTTATATCGAAGATGCAAGTTATATCCGTCTTAAGAACATTTCCTTGGGTTATACATTCCCCAAGAAGATGGTTCGCAAACTCTCGTTGGAGACACTCCATGTAAATGTCAACATCCAGAACCTGGTAACTATTACAGGATATGACGGATACGATCCTGAGGTTGGTACCAGCACCCAGTCCAGCTTCGTTGCCGGACTCGACAATGGTCGTTATCCCTCCCCGACTACCTATTCATTTGGTATTAACGTAACATTCTAAACACTGTAGCATTATGAAATACATGAATATAAAGACCGTTGCACTTGTTGCGATCATTGGCTTTGGTCTCACTTCCTGTGAAGACTTCCTAAATAAGCCAACAATCGACAACTATAATGCCGACAATTATTATGGCTCTGATACAGAATGTCTTTCTGGAACATCCTACTTGTACAGTTCTCCATGGAGTGACTTCACACGAAACTTTATCAATGTTGGTGAGGTCTTATCCGGAAACTACTATCCTGGTACAAGCCCATACTTGGACTTCTCACTGAATGGTTCTGACTCCGAACTTGGTGCCATGTCGAACTCTTTGTGGTCGGTTGTAGCTCACTGTAACACCGTTTACAACTATATCAAGCAGGGGGGCGCTTCAGAAGCCGGCAAAAACCAGACAATGGGCGAATGCCTGGTATGGAAAGCTCTGGCATACTTCTTCCTTGAACGGACTTTTGGTGATATTCCCATCATCCACGACAACACCGCAGAACTTGAGTCTGGCAGCTATAACACGGCCGCAAAAGTGAAGAAGGCTGATGTCATGGAGTATATCATCATGACATTAGAAAAGGCAATTGAAATCCTACCTGAGACCCCCATGCAGGCAGGCCGCATTGACAAGGCTGCCGCAGAAGGCCTCTTGGCCAAGGTTTACCTGACCAAGGCTGGTATCAGCGGCTCTATTAACACTGACGACCTCAACAAAGCCGTCGAATATGCCCGTTTGTGTCTTGGACACGGTAATCACTCGCTGATGGCGAATTATGCAGATGTGTTCCGCCTGGCCAACAACATTAATCCTGAGTGTCTGATTTCCTGGCGTTGGAATGCCAACAACAACCAATGGACAGACCAAAGCTTTATGCAGAACGACTATGCGCCCAAGGGCATGGGTGATGATGACTGTTGGGGACAATGGAAAGGTATGAGTACAGACTTACAAGAAGCTTTTGGCATCAAGGTTCTGGAACAGACACCTGATGTATGGCTTAACCATCGCGATGCCCGTCTGAAGGCAACCATGATGCTTCCTGGTTATAAGTATGATTACTTCTGGACAGACAAGGGTGGTTTCGACTTCATACGTTTTGTTTATGATAAGGAATACAACCCCTCTGTAGAAATTGAAAATGACAAGCCACATCTCGTTAGTCCTACAGGTGCTTATCCTGTTAAGCACATCTACGGTAACAATGCTGACCATACAGCAGGTATTGGTTATCCTGCGGCCCGTATGGCCAATAGCCTGGCAACGCCGCTGTTGCGTGTCGCTGACGTCATGCTGATTCTTGCTGAGGCGAAAGTCATCCTCAGCAATCCTGGCGATCCTCAGACCGCCTCTACCACCGATTCAGAGGCACTCAATGCCATCAATGCCGTTCGTCAAAGAGCCGGTCTGACCGCATTGACCAGCGTATCCTTTGACGATGTTTGGAAAGAGCGTCGTTTGGAACTGGCCTTCGAGGGTGACAGATGGTACGATTTTGTACGTGTAAGCTATTACAATCCACAGTTCTGTATCAATGAACTGAAGGCTCAAAAACGTGATGTTATCGGGAACGGTACGCTCAATGAAATCTATGAGAATTATTACAAGACTGGCAATTGGGTCGTTCCTTCAACCGCCAAGTATCCGGAGAATACGACTGCACCTCTTGTAGAGCAGCTCATGCGCGACGATCCCGACTCCGGCAAGAAGTATTTTGCCATTCCGATGACGGAACGTGATGTGGTATTCAACCCCAACCTCGCAGCAAGTGCAGAAGCTCAGCATGTTGATGTTCGTGCTACTTACAATTACTAATAATAAAAGGTTTAAGATATGAATAGGATTAAACAATATAGTAAAGGATTGTTGCTGGCAGTCGCTGCCATCAGCACCATGGCGTTGACCTCTTGTAAGGACGAACCCGACAAGTTTGAGCCAACAGATGGAAAGCCCACTGTCAAGTATATTCGCTGTATGTCGTCTGAAATACATAATTGGGATGACGAACCAGACACGCAATATACTGATGGTCAATTGGTAACCAGCGCAAGCCCTGGTAGCACATTGGCTATCATCGGCGACAATTTGCGCAGTGTTTATGAAATATGGTTCAATGACCTTAGAGCATCGCTCAATCAAAGTACATTGACAGATAATACACTCTTTGTAACAATACCTGGTAAGGTGCCTGGAGAGGTGACTGACAAGATTTACTTCGTAACAACAAGTAAAGACACGGTCGCTTATGATTTCAAAGTCATTATTTCAGCACCTATTGTCAACTCCATAGCAAATGAGTATGCCGCAGCAGGTTCCAGACAAACACTGAAAGGCAATTATTTCATTGATGATCCTGGTACACCACTGAGTATTTCCTTCCCAGCAGCTGACGGATCATTAATTCCCGCAAAAGTGATTGATATTGCCAAAGATTTTACGTCTGTTGACATTATTATTCCAGATGGTGCCGTTTCTGGTCCTATCGTGGCCACCTCTGTCTATGGCACCTCGAAAAGTTCATTCTGGTATAAGGATAATCGCGGTCTGCTGTTCGACTTCGACACGCCTAACGGCATTTCGGATGTGGTGCTTGACATGCATGCATGGAACGGTCATACATTGACAGTGGATGACGGGACGGGTATTTCCGGTAATTACTGGCAGTTTGGTAGCGGAACCTCAAATTGTCCCGGTACTGCAGACAATGGATGGCCTGACGAGAGTTGGCACTCGTTTGCCTACTGGCCTGGCAACTGGGAAGATCCTGAGACTTTCAAGGTTTATCCGCGTCTCTACGAC
>Ga0247610_10000925_pt1 | contig 38342 bp, 27 predicted proteins | sample 174DNAGHGhighgp2_FD_193483 | JGI IMG/M metagenome (GOLD analysis project Ga0247610, IMG submission 193483) | Sheep rumen microbial communities from Palmerston North, Manawatu-Wanganui, New Zealand - 1742 DNA GHGhigh gp2 | ecosystem: Host-associated > Mammals > Digestive system > Stomach > Rumen...
TAGCTGATAAAATATTAGTTTTGACAGCACTTGTTATGTTAGTTGAATATGGAAAAATTCCTGCATGGATACCAGTTATAGTTTTATCAAGAGAGTTTTTAGTTTCAGGATATAGACTTATAGCTGTACAACAGAGTGGAGCTGTTATAGCAGCATCTATTTGGGGTAAATTAAAAACCGTTACACAGATGATTGCAATAATTTTAATATTTGTAGATAAGTATAATTTCTTTGATTTTGTACTTAATAATTCAGGAATGTCAACTTTTGCTATAGTATTTAATGCTATAACATCAATACTACTTGCAATTTCTACAATTGCAACAATCTTTTCAGGTTATGATTACTTAAAAGGTGGAAAAGAATTATTCAAAAATGCAAATTAAGAAGGTAATTGAATGAATAAAGAAGACGCAAAAAAGAGAATTGAAGAACTAAGAGAAATAACGGCATATCATGCTAAACGTTATTATGATGACGATGATCCAGAAATAAGTGATTTTGAATATGATATGCTTATGCTAGAACTTAGAACTTTAGAAAATCAATATCCAGAATTTATCACTGCTGATTCATTAACCCAACATGTTGGAGGTACAGTAAAAGAAGGATTCGAAAAGGTTGAACATGAAGTTCCACTTCAAAGTTTACAAGATATTTTTGATTTTGATGAATTGTATGCTTTTGATGAAAGAGTTAGAAAAGCATTAGAAGAAGAAAAATCAAATCCAAATACAAATTTAACTTCTTTCGAACCTAAATATGTTGTAGAAACTAAAATTGATGGATTGAGTGTAGCTTTGGAATATAAAAAAGGTGTTTTTGTAAGAGGAGCTACAAGAGGTAATGGACAAGTTGGAGAAGATATCACAGAAAACTTAAAGACTATAAAGCATATTCCTAAAAAACTAAAAGAAGATATAGATATTATTGTCAGAGGCGAAGTTTTTATTGGGAAACAAGAATTTGAAAAAATGAATGAAGAACGTGAGGAGAATGAAGAACCACTTTTTGCTAATGCTAGAAATGCTGCAGCAGGTTCTTTAAGACAGCTTGATAGTAAAATAACTGCTAGTAGACCATTAGATATATTTATATTTAATGTACAAAAATCTGAAGATATAAAGTTTTCATCTCATGTTGAATCATTGAAATATATGGAAAAGCTAGGATTTAATGTTAATCCAGTTAAGGTGCTTTGTGATTCTATTCCAAAAGCTATTGAAGAAATTAATTCTATCGGTGATAATAGAGATGACCTATCTTTTGGTATAGATGGAGCAGTAATTAAAGTAGATGACTTGGCACAAAGGGAAGTGCTTGGTACTAATTTCAAAACACCAAAATGGGCGATTGCATATAAATATCCACCTGAGCAACAAGAAACAATACTTAAAGATATTGTTTTTCAGGTCGGTCGAACTGGTGCTATAACTCCAATGGCTATTTTGGAACCTGTAAAGGTAGCAGGATCACTAATCTCTAAAACGACACTTCATAATGAAGATTTTGTTAAAGAAAAAGAATTGATGATTGGTGACAAGGTAATAATCCAAAAAGCTGGAGATGTAATTCCAGAAATTGTAAGAGCTGTAAAAGAAAAAAGAACAGGAAATGAAAAAAAGTTTGTTATGCCAACAAAATGTCCAGTATGTGGTGCTGATGCTATAAGAGAAGAAGGAGAAGCAGCAGTTAGATGTATTGGTATTGAGTGTCCGGCAAAACAATATAGAAATATATTACATTTTGCTTCTAGAGAGGCAATGAACATTAAAGGACTTGGAGATAGTATTATCGAAGAATTACTTAATAGAGGATTAATAAGTAATATTGCAGATATTTATGCTTTAAAAGTTGAAGATATAGCTACTCTAAAGAAAGATGGAAAGAAATTTGCTCAAAACCTATATGATGCTATAGAAGAAAGTAAGAAGAATGAGTTTTATAGGGTTATAGATGGTTTTGGAATAAGACACATAGGTGTTAAAGCAGCAAGACAACTTGCTAAAAAATATAAAAACATCGAGAATTTAAAGAATGCTTCATATGAAGACTTGATTGAAGTTGAGGATATGGGAGAAATAATGGCACAAAGTGTTGTAGAATTCTTCAGCCAACCTCAATCAATCGATTTAATCCAAAAACTTGAACAACAAGGCGTTAATATGGCAGAGGAGACAACAAATATAGTTGATAATAGATTTGAAAATATGATCTTTGTATTAACAGGAGGATTAGATAATTATACAAGAGATGAAGCAGAAAAAATTATAGAAAGCTTTGGTGGAAAGACATCATCTTCAGTTTCTAAAAAGACAACGTATGTTTTAGCTGGAGAAGGAGGCGGAAGTAAATTAACTAAAGCACAAGAATTAGGTATCAATATTATATCAGAACAAGATTTTATAAATATGATTAAATAAAAAGGAGAAAAAAGATGAAAAACGAAGAAACAAAAGAAAAAAACGAGTATTCATTCCATGATACTATTATTTCATGGGCATTCATTATTTGGGCAGTTGCTTCACTTGGACTAATGATATTCTTTACAGGTCTAGATCAAGTAACATTCTCAATAATGACTTTCGGACAATTGTTTATTGTTATGGGATTAATAACTATAACAAGAAAACAATATACTATTGCAGGAGTGTTTTCAATTACTGGTTTATCATGCATAATATTACCAGCAATTAATGAATGGGGACATTTATTTAATATTAATGTTCCAGTAGATGGAAGAATTGTTCCAATTTTACTATCAACAGCATTTACATTAATTGGATTAGCACTTATGTTTGTTCCAAACTGGTTAGAAAATAGAGCAGAAAAAAGATGTGGAGAAACTGTTACTGCAGAGATTGTTGATTTAAAAGCAGTTGAATCAAGTGATGGCTCTACAGTATATGCACCAGTATATAGTTATACTTATAACAACGAGGTATATGCAAAAGCATTAAAAAGATATTCAAGAAATAATGTACCAGTTGTAGGAACAAAGGAAGAAATAAAAGTTAATAAAAACAATCCAGAAGAAATATATGTTCCTGCTTCAAAAGCTTCAATAATGTTAATACTAATTTTTGGATTTGCATTTTTCATTGCTGGTGTAGGAATGCTAATAACAGTATTAGGGACAATAAGATAATCGGCTGAAAGGAATTATAAGCAAGTGGTAGATAAATACACATTTGAAATGTTTTGGGAAGACTTAAACAATGGCTATAAGATATACTACAATTATATGAATTGTAGATACTTAATTTATAAGTTACAAAAAAATTGTTATAAGAACGAACTAATTAAAGCACCCGAAAAGTGCCCTCATCCTCAAAATGCTATCTATACTTTAAAAAGAGTAAAAGAGATATTTCCTTTTATGGAAGAAATTGAGTATGATACAGGTTTGTTTTAAATAATTTGGAGGAAAAATGGAAGATAATATAATGATTCCAAAGGTCCAGGATGTTGAAGAAGAAATGTCAGAGGTATCTTTGCGACCTAAGTATTTAACAGAATATATTGGTCAGACAAAAGTAAAAGACAAAATGAAAGTCTATATAGAAGCTGCTAAGAAAAGAGAAGAGGCTTTAGATCATGTGCTATTATATGGCCCACCTGGTTTAGGAAAAACTACGTTGGCAAATATTATTGCAAATGAATTAGGAGCTAATATCAAAATTACTTCAGGACCGGCGATAGAAAGACCGGGTGATTTAGCTGCGCTTCTTACTAATCTTCAAGAAAACGATGTCCTATTTATTGATGAAATACATAGAATGAATAAGAGTATTGAAGAAATTTTGTATCCAGCTTTAGAAGATTATTGTATAGACATCATTATAGGAAAAGGACCTACAGCAAAATCAATAAGAATTGATCTTCCTAAATTTACTTTAGTTGGAGCAACAACAAGAGTAGGCTCTCTATCTACACCACTTAGAGATAGATTTGGAATAGTTGAAAAACTAGAATTATATTCTGAAAAAGATTTAGCTAAGATTATTGAGAGATCTAGCAAGATTATGAATATAGATATAGATAAATCTGCTGCATTAGAGATAGCAAAGAGATCTAGAGGAACCCCTAGAATTGCTAATAGATTACTAAAAAGAGTAAGAGATTATGCTTTAGTTTTTAGCGATGGTAATGTATCTTTTGATGTAGCTAGACAAGCGTTAAATAAGTTAGATATAGATGAAATCGGATTAGATGATACCGATAGAAAAATATTGGAAACAATTATATTTAAATACTCTGGAAGAGCTGTTGGAGTTGAGACTCTTGCAGCAACAATTAATGAAGAAGTTGAAACTATTGAGGATGTTTATGAACCATATTTATTACAGATTGGTTTTTTAGCTAGAACACCAAGAGGAAGAGTTGTAACACCTAATGGATATGAACATTTAGGTATTGAGTATAAGATGGACTAAGACAGGAGAATTAATATGAAAAAAGTAATAATTATAGGCGCTGGACCTGCAGGACTAACAGCAGGACATGAACTACTAAAAAATAAAGAAGAATATGATGTAACTATACTTGAGGAAACTCAAGAAATAGGAGGTATTTCTAGAACTGTTAGATATAACGGAAATAGGATGGATATAGGTGGACATAGATTCTTTTCAAAAGACAAAGAAGTAATGGATTTCTGGGAGGATTTAATGCCTATACAAGGATCAAATTCTTTTGATGATGAAAAATTAGGAAGAGAAAAACCATTGAAAGAAGGTGGACCAGATCCTGAAAAAGAAGATAAAGTTATGTTAGTAAGAACAAGAGTATCTAGAATATATTGCTTTAAAAAATTCTTTGATTATCCTATTAGTTTAAAACCACAGACATTTATAAATATGGGATTTGTAAGAACGATTCAATCAGGTTTTAGTTATTTAAAATCATTAATTATTAAAAAACCAGAAGATAGTTTGGAAAATTTTTATATTAATAGATTTGGTAAAAAGTTATACAGTATGTTTTTCGAAAAATATACTGAAAAATTATGGGGAAGACACCCAAGTGAAATTGATGCATCATGGGGAGCACAAAGAGTAAAAGGTGTTTCTATTTCTGCAGTTTTAAAAAATGCTATTTCTAATATTTTTGGCGGAAAGAAAAAAGATAGTGATTCAAAAGAAACATCATTAATTGAACAATTCTGGTATCCAAAATATGGTCCAGGACAATTATGGGAAACACTAGCAGAAAAAAATATAGAGAATGGTGCTAAGATATTAAAAGGATATAAAGTTAAAAATATTAATGTTAAAGACAATAAAGTACTTAGTGTAGTTTGTGAACATGATGGAAAAGAAGAAGTGATTGAAGGAGATATCTTTATTTCTTCAATGCCTCTTAAAGATTTAGTTGTTGGATTCAAAGGAGAAGGAATTCCTGAAGAAGTAACAAATATTGCTAAAGGATTACCTTACATAGATTTCCAAACAGTTGGAGTTTTAGTAAAGAAAGTAAAATTAGAGAATAAGACTAAAATTAAAACACTTGGAAACATAGTTCCAGATTGTTGGATATATGTTCAAGAACCAGAAGTTCAAATGCTAAGAATGCAAATTTTTAACAACTGGTCACCATACCTTGTTAAAGATGCTGAAAATAGTGTTTGGATTGGGCTTGAATACACATGCCAAGAAGGTGACAAATATTGGAATATGTCTGATGAAGAATTCTCTCAATTTGCAATTGATGAACTTGCTAGTATGAATATTATAGATAAAGAAGATGTAATTGATTATCATAGAGAGAAAGTTAAAAAAGCATATCCAGCTTATTTTGACACATATGAAAATATAGATAAGGTAATTGAATATATTAATACATATCCTAATTTATATTGTATCGGTAGAAATGGTCAACATAGATATAATAATATGGATCATTCTATGGCAACATCATTTGAAACTGTTAAAAATATTAAAAATGGTATTCAAACAAAAGATAATATATGGAATGTAAATACTGAGAAAGAGTATCACGAGGTTAAGAAGTCTTAGTATATACATTATGAGGATAATAAATGAATAAGTATTTTCATATTATAAAAAATTTAATAATCGCAATAATAATAGAAGTAATTGTTTTTAACATTACTTCTTATTGTGTTTTATTTGGAAATAATGAAAAAAAGACATTTTCAGAACCTACTAAAGTGGAAGAGGTAGATGATGTAGTCAGATTTTATTTCGAGAATGTTAATTTAAAAACAAAGACAATTAAGGTAGAATTTGAGCAACACATATCTAATCTTGAATATAGAATTTATTATTCTGATGAAACAGGAAAAAATTATAGAGCATTAGATGTAAAAGAGTATATAAGAGAAGATGCAAGAACTCACTATATACCTTTGGTATTGTCTGGAAAAACAAATGGATTTGTCCTTGAAATAAATAAAGCTGCTTATGATACCGATTATAATGTAAGCATTACTGTCAATGAGTCTATTCCTATAGATATAAATATTACTAGAATTATTGCAGTACTAATTTTTATGGAAGTGGTTTATATTTCAAAACACTATGATTTGTTAGATGAAAAATATGACAAAAGAAGTTTTAAACACGAGATAGTGTTACTTTGCGTGCTTGCACTTGCTATTTTGGCATTAACATATATTAATGTTCATTGTGGCGTTTTTGATGAGAGTACAACATATAATGAAGACTATGTAAAATCTATTCTTTCTGGAAGAACTTATTTATCTCATACTCCATCAAAAGAATTTTTAGAATTAGATAATCCATATGATGCTATAGATAGAGGAAAATTAAAGAGAGATAAGGATTATTTGTGGGATACAGCATATTATAATGGTCATGAATATTTGTACTTTGGAGTTTTACCAGCTCTAATTTTATTCTTGCCATATTATGTAATTACTGGAAGAATTTTATCAATATATACAGGAATATTTATATTCTCCTTGTTAATACTTATTTTACTAAAAGAAATATTGCTAATGATTGTAAATAGGTATTATAAAGATGTTACATTACGAGATGTAGCCTATGCATTAGCTATGATTTTATTTGGATCATTAGTTATATATGCTAATGGTATGGGAAGAGTATATGAACTTGTTATTATTGCTGGACTATACTTTGTAATTCAAGGAATATATTTTATTTTAAGATCAGTAGATTCACATCATACATATAGATATATTTTCTTAGGAAGCTTATTCTTGGCATTAAGCGTAGCTTGTAGGCCAGTAGATTTGTTAATATCTATCATGATTGTTCCGTATCTATTGAAGCTTTTAAAGAAGAATATCAGTATATTTGAAAAGAATAAAAAACCATTATTTAAACTTATAATTGGTGTTGCGGTACCGTACTTATCTGTAGGTGCTGCTCTAATGTGGTTTAACTACATAAGATTTGGAAATCCTTTTGAATTTGGTGCAAAATATCAGTTAACGATAAATGATATGGGAGCACTTGGATACAAGGTATCTTCTTTACCAGTTGGTATTTTAGTTAATTTCTTTGCAATACCACATTTTACAATGGATTTCCCATTTATTTTACATCAAAATATAACACCAGTATACTATGGATATTATTACATAGAGAACATGATAGGTGGCTTATTTATGCTAGCCCCAATTTGCTGGTTTATATTTGTGTTTGTGAAGAAATCTAAAACAATGGAAAATAAAGAATTAAAATCTACTTTATATAGTATGATTGTTACGGGGATAATAACATCATGTTTAAGTATATTGATGGCTGGAAGTAATCAAAGATATCTAATTGATTATGCTTGGATTTTTATTTTTGCTGGTATCATGACATATTTCTGGATTGTAGATAAAATGCAAAATATTGATTTAAAAAATGTAATTAGAAAAACATATTGCGTAATTACAATTTTTACATGTATAGTTGGATTTTTATCAGGAGTGATTTCTGAAAAATCATATTTTAAGATTAAATCTCCTAAAGAGTATAATAGGTTAAAATATACAATTTGTTTTTGGGAATAAATTAAGGCAATTTATGAGTGAGAAGAAAGAACTACAACAATTAATTGAAAGTAATAGTGGAATTTCTGAAGAAATAAAAGATGTTATCAGAGAAATCTACGGAGATATATATGCTTTTATGGACAAAAGAAATTTTTTGAGATGGATTAATTTTCAAAATATTTCAGATGTTGCAAAAAGTATTATTTATGATGTCTGCCAAGAGTCAGAGGATAAATACTTAGACTCAAGAACACTAGGGTACTTCAAATTCTTTAGAGATGAGAAATCTCAAGTAAAAAGAAAAGTAGTTTTGAAAAGAGAAAATAGTAAAGAAAAAAGAGTTGGAGCTCACGAAACTTTTCATGGACTAGTTGGAGGATTGGGAGGATTCAGCGCATTCTTTGGAGAAGGTATTACAGAGTTCCTTGCAAAAACAATGTATAATGCAGAAGACAAGTTTTATGTTGATAATGTAGAAACTATTTATTTGTTGATTTCAATGTATGGAATGAAACCAATTAGAGATTATCTAACTAATCAAGGAGCATCATTCTTTTCTAGAATTAATAGAGAAATAGTAGATGGAAATACATCTTCTAAAAAAGCAGAAGAATTAGCTGAAAAAACTCAAGAAATGTTAGATACATTTGCAATTTACCAAAAAATGGCTGGAGCAAATGAAAAATCTACTAGAAAAGAAAGAGCGGAAACAGAAAAAGAATTATTAGAAAAAGGAAGAAGACTTTTAATTGAACAGTATGTTGAAAAAGTAAAGTCTTCTATCGATAAACTTGAATACTATACAAATGGACTTCTAGATATTGAAAGATTTAATACAGACATGTTAAATGTATTAATTACAGCTAGAGAAATTGGAGTAGATACAAGTTTCTTAATGACTCAACAAGAAGAAACAACAGACTATTTAATTGAACATTCACATCTTTTAGTAGGACTAGAAGGTGAAGAAAAAAATAGAATGAAAGAAGCCTTATTTGGAATTATTGGAGATCAATTTTATGAAGGTTATACGGGAAATAAAATACACAAGATTCCACAAAATAAACCATTTTATAGGCAAGTGAATAGCGACATCGAAGAGAAGATTATTTCTTTTGCATTCAGAGAAGAAAATTTCGGTGATAAATCTCATTTTGATTTCGGCAGATATTTTCAAATTCTTAATAACTTTGCTGAAAATGTATGCAGTTCATCTGAAAGTCTAGAAGAGTATTTAGAAAGAATAAGCGTTTCTTTATCTAATTTTCCAGAAGAATTCAAGATGTTTTGTGAAAGACTTCTTTGTACATTCCAAGACGTAAATGATCTTTCTCATAAGAGTTATATTAGAGATGAAAGTGTTAAAATTGGAAGTGCAAAAGTTGCAGCAGTGGGTGACTCAAAAGCATATATTATAAAAAGAGATAAAGAACATTCATTATTAGCAGTGGATAAAGATACAGGAGAATTAATGGATATTCCTCTTAGTGCTGTAAAATATAAAAGCAGAGGCTTATTGGTTGAAGAACTCCATTCATATGATATCGACATGGCTCATTATCCAGACTTTGTTGATGGTGAATTAGCTACAGGTAACAGAGTATTTAGAATAATAAACAAGAAATCTGAGACTACATCATATATATCATTATCTGAAGAGGAAAATACGGGAGTTGTACTTAATGGACTATTGGAAAATAGGGTTGATTCACTAACAGATGGATTTAGAGAACTTAAAGAAAGTATAATTCAAGATAATCTTCTTCAAGTATTACGTGAAAGAATAAAAGCAGGGACTTATTCTGCCCAAAAAGAAGATGGTACAGGTGGCGTATTTATAGATTACAACAAGTTTGTTATGGACTATATAAAATTAAGATCATTCTTACCAATCGATAGAACACGAATAGATTTTAAATTTTTGGTTGCTGATCTTATAGATAATTCTTTTGGACTAAATTTTGAAGGAAACGATTTTGGCAACAAAGAAGTCCCAGAGGTTAATTCATTTTTGAATTCATATAATGATTTTAAACAATCAATAATCGAAGCAATGGTTAATTATTCTAGAGTTCTTGAAAACCATGGGGATCCTAAAGGACATAGAGTAAGGAAAAATTCACCAATGTATATAAATCATGATATTGCAAATATTAATGGATTAGTTGAAGAACATCCAGAATTTATAAGAGAGTCAAATAGATTATCAGAACAAAGAAGTAAAGGATTGATATCAAGTATTCTTAATCTAGCAAAGGCTAGAACAAGAACATCAGATTTTAATGCTTTCTTTAGCGAAGTTGAAAAAATTGAAGAAAGAAATGTATAAAAGTATGGGGAATCAAGATGCTGTTGCATATTCTCAAGTTAAAGCAGTCTTATCTTTACTCAGTCGAGAATATGTAGAAAAAATACCAAAAAAGTTAATTGAATACATTGATTTGAAATCATCAAATGAAAATTATCAAATAGATTTAGAGAAAAACATTGAAAACCAAAATCTATCTGATAAAGCGATTAATATTATAGCATTTATAAACTATAAGTATTGGTCTGATGAAGATGAGAAAAAAGAACTATTAAAAATCTATTCAGAAAATGATTATAATGATAATAATAGAAAAATAAAGAATAGTATTTTTAATAATCAAATTAAAGAAGATATTTTTGATTATGATATAGAGAAAAATAAAGTTGAAACCAAAGAGCTTATAACAAATGATAGCGGTATAGTAGCGTTTTTCAAAAAGATAATTGAAAAGATTAAAAGTATTCTTAAATAGTATTTAAAAGATAGTTCTAGAAGTGAGAACTATCTTTTTTTCCTTGCAAAATTTGAAAAATGCGATATAATAGGAGTGTTGGTAGATAATTCTAACAACTTAGATTGGAGTATTTATGCAGAATTTTAATTATCACTCTCATACATATAGATGTATGCACGCAGATATGGATATGTCTGACGAAGAATATGTACAGGAATATATAAAAATGGGGTTTAAAAAAATTGCATTTACAGATCATTGCCCTGAAAAAAATGTAATTGATGATAGACCTAAAATAAGGATGAAGTATTCACAAAAGGATGAATACATTAAAAGTATTAATATTTTAAAGGATAAATATAGAAATAAGATAAAAATCGAGTCAGGATTCGAAGTAGAATTTATGCCTGGCGATGAAAAGAATATCTTAGAATTAAAGAATGATTCTGATAAAATAATAATCGGACAACATTTTATTTATGATGATAATAAAAAGCTTAAAATCTTTAGTAAGGCAGAATGTACTGATGAAGAACTATATAGATATGGAGAGTACATAAAGAAATCAATGGAACTAAAAATTGCAGATATTATTGCTCACCCAGATATTTTCCTATATAGAAGACCTGTTTTCGGTGAAGTAGAGGAAGCAGTCACTAGAATGATCTGTGAAGCAGCGGAAAAATATAATGTTCCACTTGAGATTAATTTAAACTATATTTTTGGAAAAACATATTTCGAAAATAAAAAGTATAATAATGATTCTTTTGAAGAACAAGTTAAAAAATTAGGTAATGTTGTCTATCCAAGAAAAGAGTTCTGGGATATAGTTTCAGAGTATGATATAAAAACAATATATGGATTGGATACTCATAGAAGAGGACAAATTATGTTGTTTAATGAATTAGTTGATTTAGCAAATATTATTATTGGAGAAGAAACTATAAATAAACTAAATTTTGTTGAAGATTTATAAAAGCTGGTTTTGAACCAGCTTTTTTGTTTTATAAATGTAAAACAAATTTAATTGAATGTAATGTTTAATAGAGATATAATAATTTTGGTGAATAGTATGAAATAGGGGGTACAAATGAAGAAGATTACTCAAGAATTTTTAGAGGATGTTGAAAAAGAGTATTTGAATAATCCTGCTCATACAATTGCAAGACGAGCATTAAATAAAAACAAAATTAGTTCTTTGGTTAGAGTAAGTGAACAAAACGAATTTACTCGCAATCGTTTTAATATTGAAGTAAAAACATTGCCAGCTTCAAATCAAAAAGCTAGTGGAAGATGTTGGATTTTTGCGGGATGTAATATTTTAAGAGAGATAGTTGCAAATAGATTTAATTTAGACAATTTCGAGATTTCTCAAAATTTTGTAGCTTTTTATGATAAGTTAGAAAAATGCAATTACTTAATGGAATCTATAATAGAACTTGTGAGAAAAGATAAAGATGATAGAACACTATGTTTTCTTCTTTCAAATGGAATAGAAGATGGAGGACAATGGGATTTGTTTGTTAATATAGTTAGCAAATATGGAGTATGTCCAAAAGACGCTTTCCCTGAAACATTTCAAAGTTCTAATACTAGAGAAATAGATGGAATATTAAATAGATATGTTAGAAAATTTGCTTTCGAGGCAAGAAAAATAAAAAATAAGAAAGAAATTAGTGAACTTGAAGAAAACTATATGAGAGATATTTATAAAATACTATGTAGTTGTTTTGGAGTTCCTCCAAAGAAGTTTTCTTTCGAATATATCAATAAAAATAAAGAGTATTATAAATGGAATAATATTACACCACTTGAGTTCTTACATGACTATATAAAAATTGATTTGGGTAATTATATAAGTATTATTAATAGCCCAACGGATGATAAACCATTTTATAATCCATATACTGTAAAATACCTTGGGAATGTTATCGAGGGTAAGAGAGTTTTATATTTAAATGAAGAGATGCCAAGGCTAAAAGAATTGGTAATAGAACAATTAAAAAATGGCGAACCAGTTTGGTTTGGTAGTGATTGTTCTAAATCTGGAGATAAAGAAGATGGCATTTGGGATGATTTGTCATTTGATGTAGATACGTTATTCCAAATTGATTCAGATATGTCAAAAGAAGCCATGCTTGATATGAGAAACAGCGCTATGAATCATGCTATGGTTTTAACTGGTGTAAATATTGAAGATGGAAAACCAACAAAGTGGAAGATTCAAAATAGCTGGGGCGAAGACCATGCATTTAAAGGATATTATGTTGCAACTGATACTTGGTTTGATAGATATGTGTATCAAGCCGTAATTAATAAGATGTTTTTATCAGATTTAGAGAACAATGATATAAAGAAAAAAGTAATAGAACTTAAACCTTGGGATCCTATGGGAACCCTAGCTAAATAATAAAGATTTTAGATTAATAAAATTTAATATAATTATGGAAAAATGCTTGACATAGAGTGCACTCTATCGCGTATTATAGAGTTATCAGAGAAATCTGAGTAGTAAAATAATCCCTTTTTTACTATATTCGCAGAAACAAGATATTATTTCCATAATATCTTGTTTTTTAAATTTTATTAAAAAAATAAATAAATAGGAGATGAATACCGATGAAAAATATTTATGAAAGTAAAAAGTATTATCAAGAATTAAAGGCATATTTATTAAGAAAATTTGAAAGTGCTGAAATTGAGAAAGTGTACGCATTAGCTCCTACAAAATATGATGAGGTTGTAAAAAAATATACCATCAAATCATCTAAAGAAAAATATCATACTAATAGGTTGTTTCCACATATAGGAATGTATAAAGCATTAAATGAAGTATTAAGTACATCAGGTACACAAGAATTTGAGAATTTCATACACGAACATGCTCTTAAAGTAGGAACGAAATTAAATTCTTTTGTTAAATTCCCTAATATGAACAAGATATTTTTAAGTGTAGCTAAAAGTAAGGTTAAGTCTAAGTATGGACCTGATTCAGGATTTACATCTACTTTTGTAGAAAGTGAAAAGGGAGAGCTTAAATTTGCTATTACAAAATGCCCATATTTATATTATTGTGAGCAAGAGGGAATTAAAGATTTTGTAAAAGCATTTTGTAGATGTGATGAAGATTGCTATGGAAATTTAGAGAAAATACAATTCATTCGAGAGAATACTCTTGCAGATGGAGCTGGAACTTGTGATTTCTGTTTTAAAGTAAGAGATGGAATACCAAAAATCGATGAACCGAAAATAATAAGTGGTGTTACTAAGTAACACCACTTTTTTTATTTAAAAAATGTTTTATATGGATGGTATTTAAATCATTTTTATGATAAAGTAATGATGAGAGAAAATAAATAATTGGAGGCAAATTATTTTGAAAAAATTTGTTGTTATCGATGGAAATAGTATTTTAAATAGAGCCTTTTATGGAATTATGGGCACAAAGATGATGCAAACAGCTGATGGGACATATACCAATGCAGTTTATGGATTCTTAGCAATTCTATTTAAACTAATCGAAGACTTGAATCCTGAGTATATGGCTGTTGCTTTTGACGTTAAGCATCCTACAAAAAGACATGAGATGTATAAAGACTACAAGGGTACAAGAAAAGGAATGCCAGACGAATTAGCTGTACAAATGCCTATGATTAAAAGAGTTCTTAAAGCTATGAATATTAAAATTTTAGAAAAACCAGGATATGAAGCTGACGATATTTTAGGAACCCTTTCTAAACATTTTGAAAAAGAAGGAATGGAAGTTACGCTACTTACAGGAGATAGAGATTCTTTTCAATTGGCCTCAAAAAACATAATAATAAGAATCCCTAGAACTAAGGCTGGAAAAACAGAAGTAGAAAATTATGATAGAGATAAGATATTAGAAGAATATGGAATAGAGCCAAAGCAACTTATTGAAGTTAAAGGTCTTATGGGTGATGCTTCAGATAATATTCCAGGTGTTCCAGGTGTCGGAGAAAAAACTGCTTTATCATTAATTAAAGAATATGAATCTATAGATAATATTTATAAAAAAATTGAAAATGGTGAAATTGTTGCTAAAGGAAAACTACAAGAAAAATTAGCAGAGAATAAAGATTTGGCTATTCTATCTAGAGAGCTAGGAAGAATTGATGTTAATGCACCTATAGATAAAGAATTAGAAGACTTTAAAGTGGTTGATTGGAATTTCGAGGAAGTTTTAAAAATATTTAGAGAATATAGATTTAATAGGTATATTGAAAGATTCCACTTAGAAGATAAGGCAGCAAATGGAAGTGTTGAAACAAAACCAGTAAATCTTGAAGATTTATTCAAGTATGAAATTGTAAGAGATGAAGAAAAAGTAAGCGAAGTCATTGATAAAGTATCAAAAACAAAAGAACTAATTTATGTTTTTGAAACAAAAGAGAAAAAAGATGATGAGCTAATAATAAAAAAAGAAATCAAATATATAAACATATATGATCAAGAAAATAATACTGTTTATAATTTAGAATTTAGTAAAAAAGTTAAGCCATTGTTTGAAGACAAAGAAATTTTAAAAGTAGGGCATGCATTAAAAGAAGACTATATTTTGCTTAAACAAATTGGTATCAAACCTAACAATATGATGTTTGATGCTAAGGTGGCTGCATATTTAATTAATGCAACTACTGGTGCATATTCAGTTGGAGATATAGCAAGAGTATATTTAGAAATTGAAATAGAAGATTTAATTCCAAAAGAAGAAAAAGAAGTACAGACTAGTCTATTTGACGTTGGTGAAGAAGAAACAAAACCTGAATGCAGTTTTAAATATGCTGTTTATAACTATGTAATTGGTGCTGCAAAAGAGAAATTAGTTGAAGAACTAAAGAAAATTAATTCTTATGAGTTGTTCAATAATATAGAAATGCCTATAGTTGAAATACTTGCAGAAATGCAATGGGAAGGTGTTTATGCAGATCAAAAAGAAATTATAAAATATGGTGAACATTTAAAAAGACATCTTGAAGAATTAAGAATAGATATTTATAAGTTGGCTGATGAAGAGTTTAATATAAATTCTCCAAAGCAATTAGGAGTAATCCTATTTGAAAAGCTAAAGCTAGAACCATTTAAAAAGAATAAAAATGGTTATTCTACAGATGTTGATGCTTTAGAGAAAATATTGGACAAGCATCCAATTGTTGAGAAAATATTAGACTATAGACAAATTGCAAAATTAAACTCTACATATGTAGAGGGAATGATGCCATTTATAAATGTTAATACTGGAAGAATACATACATTTTTCCACCAAACTATTACTGCTACAGGAAGATTAAGTAGTACAGAACCAAATCTTCAAAACATACCGACAAGAACTGAATTGGGTAAAAAATTAAGAAAAGTATTTAAAGCTGGAAAAGATAAAATATTCTTAGATGCAGATTATTCACAAGTAGAATTAAGAGTATTGGCTCATATGGCTAACGATGAGACAATGATTGAAGCATTTAATTCTGGAGAAGATATTCATGCAATGACTGCATCTCAAGTATTTAAGATTCCACTAAATGAAGTATCTAAGCAAGTAAGAAGCAAAGCCAAAGCTGTTAATTTCGGAATAGTCTATGGAATAAGCGAGTTTGGACTTGCTGAACAAATTGATATAAAAAGATATGAAGCTAAAGAATATATAGAACAATATTTAGAAACATATCATGGAATTAGAGATTTTATGACAGAAATAGTAGAATCAGCTAAGAAAAAAGGATATGTAACAACCCTATACAACAGAAGAAGAGAAATTCCTGAGCTATCGTCAAAGAATTATATGATTAGAAAATTTGGTGAAAGAGCTGCGATGAATACTCCTATTCAGGGAACTGCAGCAGATATTATGAAAATAGCGATGATAGCGGTGTATAATGAGCTAAATAAGCGAGGTTTAAAATCAAGAATAGTATTGCAGATACACGACGAATTACTAGTCGAAACTTGTTTAGATGAAAAAGAAGAAGTTGCAAAACTATTAAAAGAATGTATGGAAAATGCTGCTACATTAAAGGTACCTCTTAAAGTAGAAGTTGAAGAAGGTAAAAATTGGTATCAAGCAAAATAATTATATTTAGTATTGACAAATCAAGTTATACAGTGTAAAATAGTTAACGTAAAATTATTATCAAGAGTGGACGAGAGAACGGCTTTATGACTCCACAGCAACCTATTAGATTAGGTGCTAATACCGGCAGAGCACACAAAGGCTTTGAATGATGAGATATAGTTATTCAAAAATTGGGCCTTTCCGTGTGGAAAGGCTTTTTTGTGCCTCAAAAATAGAAGGAGGATTAAAAATGAAAAGATTATTTACATCAGAAAGTGTAACAGAGGGACATCCAGATAAACTATGCGATTATATTTCAGATAGTGTATTGGATGCATACTTAGAAAAGGATCCATATTCTAGAGTAGCTTGTGAAACAGTTGCTGGAAAAGGACAAATACTTGTAACAGGAGAAATTACATCAAAAGCCAAAATTGATATTGAACAAATTGTAAGAAATGCAGTAAGAGAAGTTGGGTTTGACAATGAGGAAACAGATATTGATTATGAGAAATGTGAAGTATTATTAAATATTTCAGAACAATCATCTGATATTGCTTTAGGTGTTGATAAATCATTAGAACAGAAAAAAGGTTCTAAAGAGGAATCAGAAGGTGCTGGAGATCAGGGAATGATGTTTGGATTTGCAACGGACGAAACTGATGATTTTATGCCTATGCCAATTTATTTAGCTCATAAACTTGCAAGAAGACTTGCTGAAGTTAGAAAAAAAGGAATAATAGATTATATTAGACCAGATGGAAAAGTTCAAGTAACTGTTGAATACGAAAAAGATCAACCATCAAGAGTTGATACAATAGTAGTTTCCACTCAACATTTAGCGAGTGCTGATATGGAAGTTTTAAGAAATGACATTATTGAAAAAGTAGTAAAAGAGGTAGTACCAGAAAATCTTTTAGATAAAGATACAAAATACTATATTAATCCAACAGGAAGATTTGTAATTGGTGGTCCACTAGGAGACAGTGGTTTAACAGGAAGAAAGATAATTGTTGATACTTATGGTGGTTATAGTCGCCATGGCGGTGGAGCATTTTCTGGAAAAGATCCTACAAAAGTTGATAGATCTGCAGCGTATATGGCAAGATTTATAGCAAAGAATATAGTGGCAAATGGATATGCTAAAAAGTGCGAAATCCAGTTATCATATGCAATAGGTGTAGCACAACCAATTTCTATATACGTAGATACATTTGGTACTGGAAAAATATCTGAAGATGAAATTGTTAAGAAAATAAGAAACTCATTTAAATTAACTCCAAGGGGAATTATTGATAGTCTAGGATTAAGAAATCCAATTTATCGTCAGACAACAAACTATGGACATTTTGGCAAAAAAGAATTACCATGGGAACAAATCATAAAAATGTAATTATAAAATAGAGCTAACTAAGTTGTAGTTAGCTCTATTTTTAAGCTTTTTAACACAATTGTAATACAAGTTCAATTGACTTTTTGGACTTTTATTTATATAATTTTATTGATAAAAGAGATGTGTTATGTGCATTTTTGAAGGGGGAATTAACATGCTAAAGAAAAAAATACTAATTATAACAGTATTAACAGTAATTATTTATATAGTATGTGGAATACTTTTTTCCAAAAAAGTAGCTGCAGCTGATATGCCGGCAGGTACTTTGTCTCGCGACATAAATGCAATTGATAATGGAATATATCCTGGTTATAAAAACCTAATTCAAAATATGCAATCAAGACATTCTAATTACGTATTTCTTGTATACTATACCGGTATGGATTGGAACCAAGTTTTAACTTCTGAATACCAAGGACATTTTAACAGTCCTAGAAATTTGGTTCAAAAGAGTACAAATTATGATGGAATGTGGATTTGCCCAATTTGTGGAAATAGACATTATGATAATGGTTCATGGTGCTGTGCATCATTAGAAGCATTAGGATATATGATGGATCCGAGAAACTCAATTAATGATAGTGACCTATTCCAATTTAAAGACTTGGAAGGATCAGATGTCACATATGGAGACATTCAAAGAGTTGTTCAAAGTTATGGAGCATTCATTAATAATCCTGAAGTTATTCAAGCAATAGTTGATGCAAGCAATATGTATAATATTAATGGTTATTTCCTAGTAGCAAAAATAATTAATGAACATGGAAAAAACGGATCAACATTAAGTAATGGAGCAGGATATAACGGCAATTATGTCGGAGTATACAATTACTTTAATATAGGATCATATGGTAATGGTTCTGCTACGATTATTAACAATGGTTTATCATATGCTTTAAGTCAAGGTTGGACATCAAGAAGAGCATCAATATTAGGTGGCGCTGCTGTGGTAAAAGAATCATTTATTACTAGATATAGTCAAAATACTTTGTACTATCAAAAGTTTAATGTTTCTGGTAGATCAGAAATGGCATCACACCAATATCAACAAAATATTATGGCTGCACAATCACAAGGAAGTAGCTTGAAAAATTATTATTCTGGAAGTGGAACACCTCAAACTTATACATTTATTATTCCACTTTATAAGAATATACCATCAAATGCTATAGCTAGACCAAATCCAAGTCAAGCAAACTCAATAACATATGAGGATGGAATAATTCAACATATTTCAAGTGTATTAAAAGTTAGAAATGGTCAAGGAACTGGTGCTCTTACAATAGGAAAACTAAATAATAATGAAGAGATTGCTATTTTAAGAAGAGCAACTAGTCAAGTAAATGGATATTTTTGGGATTTGATAGTATCTAAGAAAAATGGAACTTATGGTTACGCTGCAAGAGATGTTGGAGGAGAACAGGTAGTTTGCTCTAAAGGATCTTCAACAACTAGCGCAGGTACTTCATCTCCACAACAACCTAATACTAATACAAATACGAACACAAACACAAACACCAATACGAATACAAACACAAATACAAATACTAATACTAACACGAATACAAATACCAACACCAATACAAATACGAATACAAACACAAGTACTAATACAACTCCTACAGAACCAATAGTAGAGATGAAAATAGTTGGAGAGGATTTTGATGTTGTACCTGATGTTACTGCAAATACAATAACTCAAGTCTATAAAGATGCAGAAATAAAAGATTCAAAAGGAAATGTTGTAACAGAAGGAAAGATTGGAACAGGCTATACAGTTAAGGTAAATAATAAAACATATACAATTGTTAAAAAAGGAGATGTAAATGGAGATACATCTGTTTCAATCTCAGATGTTATAGTTATTTTCAACACACTAAAAGGGGAAAGAACGTTAGAAGGAGCTTTTGAAAAAGCGGCTATGTTAAAGTCAAATACAGTAACAATTGGAGATGTAATTAAACTATTTAATTTCCTAAAAGGTGAAACAACAATAAGCTTATAATTATATAAAAGCTTATCGGAAGATAAGCTTTTATTCTATATATAAGGAGGATTTTGATGGCTAACAAGAAAAGAGATGCTATTGAAGAAGCAATTCGAGATGGAGAAGAAATGAGAAAAAGAACAACAAAGATAATTGTAATTTGTCTTTCAATAGTTTGTGTAATTGCTATTACAGTTTTTGTTGTTTATAATTTTGTTAAACCAAATTTCCAAAATATGATTAATAGTCAAATTGGAAATACTATTAGTAATATTAGAAATTATGGTTATGCGACTTCTCAAGGAGAATGGATTTATTATATAGCACCTAGTGAGAATGCTTCTAAAACATGTATTTATAAAATAAAAGTGGATGGTACAGGAAAAGGAAAACTATTAGAAACGGATAGATATTTAATTTCCTTAAACTATTACGATGGCTACGTTTATTTTATTAGTACTTCTGATGAGGCAAATAGTGCTGAAGATGAAAAGGATAATAGAATTTATAGGATAAATACAAATGGAGATCTTACACCAGAGATTGTAAATGACAATAAGTTCAATAATGACTGTTTGGAAATATATATAATTAAAGGGGAATTATACTTTATAGGCGAAGATATGAACATTTATAAGATCAATCTTAAATCGTTTGAAACATCTTTAGTATGTGATAATAAGACTGGTTATATTGGAATCAATGAAAAATATATCTTGTTTAATAAAGTTGTTAATGAAGAAACATACGAATGCGTAACATATATTATGAGCCTTGATGGAAAAGATGCGAGACCAGTTATCGATGGACAAAGAATATATAGTGTAGCTATTTCTGATGATGATTATATATACTATACTAATACAGATAAAAAACTATTTAGAGTAAAAATAGATTCTAACAAACCAGAAGTTGTTTCTGATGTTACAGCATATAATATGAACTTATATGGAAAATATATTTATTTCTACAATTATAAAGATGAGGCTAATCAAGATTTTTCAGTTTGCATTTATAGAGTAAGAGCTGGAAAGAATAAATCACCTAAACTAATTAAAGAAATAAATACATTTAGTGCATTTTTAGATGTTGCTGGAGGAAGATTAATGTATACGGATGGAGAGAATGCTAGAGGATTTATTAACTTCTTAGATGTGTCTAATATAGATAATGCATTTAGAGGATATGAGATTAATTACGATGATTATGTTCCACCAGAGGAAACAAATACAGTAGCTGAAAACTAAAAATAAAACCACTCATTATGAGTGGTTTTTTTGGAGCTTATAGTGAGAATCGAACTCACGACCTGCAGGTTACGAATCTGCTGCTCTACCAACTGAGCTATATAAGCATTTCGTATGTTATTATATATTTTTGGTATCCAAAAATCAATATATAATAAATATAAATTGAAAATATTGTTTATAAAAAGTACATTTGATATAATGTGTAGTAAGTGGGAGGGAAGCCTATGCATATAGAATATGAAGTTAGAGTTTTAAATATTAACGAAAACGAAATTATTAAGAAAATTAGACGCCAAGGCGGCGAAAAAATTGCTGATTATAATTACAGAAGAAAAGTGTATGACTTTAAACCTGCGAAAAAGAATAAGTGGATACGATTAAGGACAGATGGATTAAAAACAACTCTTACAGTAAAAGAAATAGAGAAGAAGACCATAGATGGAACTAGAGAGCTTGAAATAGAAGTATCAGATTTTATAGAGACGGATAGAATTTTAAATGAATTGGGATATGTTGCAAAATCATACCAAGAAAATAAAAGAAAAAGATATGTTTTGGGTGGAGTAGAAATTGATATTGATTCATGGCCATATATACCAACATATTTGGAAATAGAAGGAAAATCAGAAGAGGATGTAATGAAAATTGTTGAGATGCTTGATTTGAAAGATAATGATGTTACACCTGATGATGTTCAATCAATATATTTAGATTATTATAAAATTGATATTACTAAAATGGATAATATGACTTTTGATACAGTTTTAGATGAAAAATACAAAATAAAAGATAAATAATTCTTTTAGGAGATACAAATGATTAATAAAAGTAAATTTGATTTAATTTTAAAGGAAATATCTTTAATAGAAACAAAGATTATCGAAATAAAGATTGATGAACAATTTGATGAGGCGAAAGGATTTGATTCTAGACTTCACGATATCAAGAATAAGGCAATGGAGATAAGATATGACCAAGACTCTAAAGATGAACTAGATGAACAATCATTGGAAGTAATTGAAAAATTACTAGAGCTAAATTTTGATATTGATTATTTTATCTTAAAAAGCAGTAATATACTTGAAAGTGCTGAAATTAGTCAAGAGAATGAAAAAGAAAGAGAATCTATTAAAGAGTCTTGGGACAAATTAGAACAAACTATTAAAGAATGGAATGCAATTGAACACAATCCGATTGAAGAAATTGAAAAGAATAAAATGATTGGGAAAATTGCTTTAGAGATAATTCTTAAACAATTACTTATCGAGGGCGTATTAGATTTGCATAAAGCTTTGTTTTGTTGTTCTAAGGAACAACTTATAAATGCTATTAAATATTATTTGTTTGATATTGCACAAGGCGAAGAAAAAGATTCATCACACAGAGTGGCACTAATTGATTTAGCAAAAGGGTTGACTGAAAGAGACTTATTTAATTATCAGATTTGGGATGAACTACTAAAAAGTATGAATGTTGATCCTTCAGTTAATAGATTTGAAATTGTCGGAAATTTATCAGAAATGTATGATTCTATTTCAGACGAAAAAGGAAAAGACGAAACTAGCGAAGAGAATAATGAAAACTCACTGAAAGAATATGAAGAATATCCTTCTTTATTTAGTGGAATAAAGAAGATATTCGAAAAGATTAAAAAAAGTAGTGAACAATATGCTATGAGGGCAAATTGGTGTACAATCCAGGGACCAGCATTTAAGTGTGATTTTAATAATGAAACAGAAGAATATGCAATGACGACACTTAATCAATATTGTGTTGAGAATGTAGTAAATCTATTTATTGCTAGTAATGGTATTTCAAAGCATAATATATGCAAGAATGCTGAATGGAAGAAACTTGAAAAAGTATTTTTTACTACTGAAGAAGATAATAAAGCTGGAGTCAAAACAAGTCCGAATAGAGAATATAATAGTATTGGAAACGGATCATTTGCAAACGCAAATAATCTAAAAGAAATTGAATTTGGAAAAATTCAAATAGTAGGTGATAAGGCTTTTGAAAATTGTACAAGTTTAGAAAATATAGTTTTTTCAGAAAGCGTCATTAATCTTGGAGAAAAATGTTTTAGTGGATGTACTAAACTAAAGAATGTCGAATTTAGAGTTGCTCCTTCAGTATATATACACAAGAGACCACAAAATATTATTTCGGCATTTGAAAATACAAATTTGGAAATGATAGTTTTTCCTAATATTGATTCTGTAACAAATTTCGGATTTACAAATTGTTACAATCTTAAAGAAATAAGAATAAAAGATTTGAATACAATGATTCCATATAAGATGTGTAAATATCGTATTGGAAGAATAGAGGGAATATTAACATATACAGGAGAAAAAGCATTAAGTCTATGGAAGAAGAAAAACAGCAATGTAAGGTTTTTCGAATTAACAGACTATGATTATAAGAAATATTCAATTAGAAAAATATAGGAGAAGAATATGATTATACCTATTGAACTTCAGGTAATAAAAGTAGATGTGCCATTTCTTGTTATTGGACTATATCTTGCTTTAGTCGCAATTTCATATGCGTTAATTTTTTATAAGCATCATAAAAGAAATCATGTAGAGGTTTTTGAATTAATAGAACTTTTTACAAAGTATTTTGCTGTAGTCACTCTTACTTTAATAATATCAATAATAGGAGTTGATTTTATTTTAGTAGCGCATGAATATATAGATACAAGAGTAGATGTAATAGTCAATGTCTCTATAGGAATAGCAATAATTAGTGCTGCAATAATTCATTTAATTTTCTATGTGAAAAAAAGGTTAAAGGATTTTGATCCTGATTTGAGAGAAGCAGATCAAAAACATAATAAAAAGATAGGCGAGATTTTAGAACTAATCGTGTTTATCATATTACTGACTACGCCTTTATGGAGAATTCCATCATTTATAGAACTATATAATCCTAATAACAATAAAGAGTTTATTAAAGCAATTATAGAAGCGTTTGCTATCTGTATTTCAGCAGGATTCTTACTTTTTGCATATAATCCATTAGATATTAAAGGCAAGTTATTTAAGGATGAAAAAAGTAGTGAAGATAAAGAAATAATTGAAGAAAAAGAAGAACCAGAAGATAGAGAAAAAGAAAAGGAACCAGTAAAAGAAGAAAATACGACAAAGGAAAAGAAAACCGACGAAACTAAACCAAAGAAGAAATCTACAGGTAAAAATACAAAAGGAAAAAAGAGCAATAGTTCTAGTAAAAAAGGAAGCTCTAAAGGAAAGAAAAAGAATAAAAAAGCAAAAAAATAATTGACATAATACTAAAAGGGTGTTATCATTTAACTAGTATATATGAGTGATGAAGAGGAAAAGTAGAATAAAGGTTACTTAAAGAGAATAAGTGCCATAGGCTGAAAGCACTTTGAAGAAAACATATTTGAAAAACTACCTTGGAGCTTCTATCTGAAAAGATAGCGCGATAGATTGGCGTTAATAATCACCTAAGAGTTAAACAGTAGGGTGGAACCGTAAGAAATAAACTTACCCCTATAAGTACAATTTGTACTTATAGGGGCTTTTTTTATAAAAGCTCCTATAAGAATAATGTGCTTAAATAAATTTTTTATAAGCCAATATAGGCGAAGGAGGAATTTATTATGTTTAAAATTAAGTTACACGGAGGACAAACAGCAGAAGTTGAAGAGAGTATGTATTGGCATACGACTTCACATATTATGGCTCAAGCTGTTAAAAGATTATTTCCAAAAGCTAAGGTTACAATAGGACCATCAATTGAAAACGGTTTTTACTATGATTTCGATGTTGAAAAGCCATTTTCTGATGAGGATTTAGCTAATATCGAAGAGGAAATGAAAAAAATCATCAAGGAAGATTTAGAAATTGAAAGATTTGAACTTCCTAGAAAAGAAGCCATAAAATTAATGGAAGAGAGAAAAGAACCTTATAAAGTAGAACTTATTAAGGAATTACCAGAAGGTGAAGTAATCTCTTTCTATAAACAAGGGGAATTTACAGACTTATGTAGAGGACCACACCTTCCAACAACAGGAGCAGTTAAAGCAATTAAATTATTATCTACATCAGGTGCATATTGGAGAGGAAATGAAAAGAATAAAATGCTTCAAAGAATCTATGGAATTTCTTTCCCTAAGGCAAGTGAATTAGAAGAATATCTTCAAAAACTTGAAGAAGCAAAAGAAAGAGATCATAGAAAAATTGGTAAAGATTTAGACTTATTTATGACACATAAATTAGTTGGAGCAGGTCTTCCATTATATTTACCAAACGGAGCAACAATAAGAAGAGTATTAGAAAGATATATTCAAGATAAAGAAATAGCACTTGGATATCAACATGTTTATACTCCAAGTTTAGCAAATGTTGAATTATATAAGACAAGTGGCCACTGGGATCACTATAAAGATGATATGTTCCCAGAAATGGTTATGGATTCAGAATCATTTGTATTAAGACCAATGAACTGTCCACACCATATGTTAATATATAAACATTCTTTACGTTCATATAGAGATTTACCAATTAGAATTGGTGAATTAGCTAACGACTTTAGATATGAGAATAGTGGTGCTGTTTGCGGACTTGAAAGAGTTCGTCAAATGTGTCAAAATGATGCACACCTTTTTGTAAGACCAGATCAAATTAAAGAAGAAGTAGGTAATGTACTAAAACTAATCGTTGAAGTATATCAAAAAGATTTTGGATTCTCACCAGATAGCTTTAAATATAGACTATCATTAAGAGATAAGAACAACAAAGAAAAATATATTGATAATGATGAAATGTGGGAGACGGCAGAAAGTCAATTAAGACAAATCCTTAAAGAATTAAATATTGAATTCTACGAGGCTGAAGGAGAAGCTGCATTCTATGGACCAAAGATTGATATTCAAATCAAGACAGCTTTAGGACATGATGTTACAATTCCAACATGCCAATTAGACTTCGCATTGCCAGAAAGATTCGATTTAACATTTGTTGGTGAAGATGGAAATGAACATAGACCAGTTGTTATACACAGAGCTATTTTAGGAAGTTCAGACAGATTTATTTCATTCTTAATTGAAGAAACAAAAGGAGCTATTCCAACATGGTTATCTCCACTTCAAGTAAAGATACTACCTATAGCAGATAGACATGTTGAATATGCAAATGAAATTAAAAATAAACTATTAAAAGAATGCATTAGAGTTGATGTAGACGATAGAAGTGAGAAAATCGGATATAAGATTCGTGAAGCACAACTATCAAAGGTGCCATATATGTTAATTATTGGTGATAAAGAAGTTGAATCTAACTGCGTTGGAGTACGTTCAAGAGCAGAAGGCGATTTAGGATCAAAATCATTCGAAGATTTTAAAAATCAATTAAAAGAAGAAATTGATTCTAGAAAAAGATAATAATAATGAAAAGAGAGGGAACACAGTTGAGTATCCCTCTCTTTTTTGGTGTCTTCATCGCGTGAAAACTGGTCTTCATGTTACACAAATTTTCCCCAATCCACAAAAAAGATGATAAAGTTGAGCGGAATGGAGAGTACGGTGAGCAGAATCCACTTCGGTTCAATGTCCATAAACAGCATCGCCAGGATGGCGAAAATCTGGATAAGGAACAGAATCATCGAAGAGAAAAACTTCCACCGAGGAACTGAGAAATGCCGTCTGCGGCTTACCCGAACATGATAGTTTCCTTTCATAGCGATTCCTCCTATGTCGTTAATATACAACTATTAATTTTACCACTTTTTTAAGTAAAAATCAAACATTCCCCCTTGCATTGCCTAGGATTATTTGGTAAAATAGAAGAACATTGTGAAAAGGACAGTAAAAATATAAAGCGGACTTTATTTTATAATACCCATAAAAATAAAAAGTCCGTTCCTTTTTGCGTGGGAAAAAACCTGATGATTTTCTAACTGGAAGTTTTTTTAGTTCTTGGAATTTTAAGTTCCAAATGAAGGAGGGTAAAATGAACGAAAAAGAATTTTTAAGAGAAAAAGAACAACTACAATGTGTTATTCAAAAAATGGACAATGAAGAGAAAGTACTTGAAGACAGATTAGTAAAAACTAATCAAAGTTACGAAAAAGAATCGTACGTTAAAGCTCACTTATTGTACCTTAACAACAAGAAATTGACAGACTTAAAAAAAATAAAAGACAAGCCATATTTCGCAAGAGTGGATTTTACAGCAAAGGGTGAAGAAAAAGAAAAACTATACATCGGAAAGTTATCGTTGATGGATAGTGAAACTAGACAACCAATCATAATAGATTGGAGAGCTCCAATTTCAAATCTCTACTATGATGGTAGAATTGGAAAGAGTAGTTACGAATCTCCGGAAGGAACAATTCAAGGAGATGTATCACTAAAGAGACAGTATTTTATAGAAGATAAAATACTTAAGAAATACTCAGATATTGATATTAAAACTAATGATGAAATGCTACAAGTAGCATTAGAGGAAAAAGCGAGTGATCGTTTAAAAAATATTGTAGCAACGATTCAGTCAGAACAAAATGACATCATAAGAGCAAGTATGGATAAGGCGCTAATAGTTCAAGGAGTTGCCGGAAGTGGAAAAACGACAATTGCGCTGCACAGAATAGCATACTTGATTTATAATACAGAAAAAGAATTTGATCCAGAAAATTTCATGATTATAGCTCCAACCAAATTTTTCTTGAATTACATTTCGAACGTATTACCAGATTTAGGAGTTGAAAATGTAAGACAATATACATTTGAAGATTTTGCCTATGAAGTAATTGGGAAAAGATTAAAAATATCAGATAAAAATGAGAAATTAGTCACAATTGTAAATCGAGATTTTGATGATATTAATAATGGAAACGTGGACTTAATCATTGAAGAATCAAAATTTAAATCTTCAATTCAATTTAAAGACGTAGTAGACAATTACTTAAGATATCTAGAAAAACATTTCCTACCAGAAAAAGATTTCATAATAGAAAACGTTAGAATAATGAGAAGAGAAAGTATACAAAAGTTATTCTTGGAGACATATAAAGACTTAGACTTTTATAGCAGAATAAATGAAGTTAGAAAACATGTCTTTTCGAAAATTAAAAGCAATAAAAGCATTATTTTAGACACCATAGATACAAAAAGAAAAGCTAAAATCTATAAGTATGAAAGAGATAAATCTTTATCAGATGAAGAAAAAAGAAAAAAGAGAATAGAAGTATACGAAGAGACAGCTAAAGTTTATGATATGGTATATGATGACAATATTAAAATTACTGACGCATACTTTAATGAGATAGAAAAACATGATTCTACATGGTATTATAAAGATTTTATTGAGAATTATATATATAAAGAAATTAAAGATGATAAATTAGTTGATTATCTAGTGGGAAACACATTAGGTAATCTCAAACGAGGAGAAATAGCCTTTGAAGATTTAGCACCAATTATATATCTACATTATAAAATATATGGCACAAAAGCTAAGAAAGCATTAAGACACGTAATCATTGATGAGGCTCAAGATTATGGGGAATTCCAGTTCAGTGTTTTGAAAACAATACTAAGAAGTAACTCAATGACAATACTTGGGGATATTGCACAAGGAGTTCATTTTTATAGAGGTATTGAAAATTGGAAAAGATTTATTGATGTTGAGTTCAATAATTCTGATACTCTTTATCTAACATTATCTAAAACATATAGAACAACAAAAGATATTATGGATGTTGCCAATAATGTAATAGATAAATTACCTCAGTATGAAAAACAGTTTATTACTAAGGGTGATCCTGTAATAACAGGAAAAGACAATGTGTATATTAAGAAGTTAGATAACAAAGAAAAAATAATAGAGAGTATAATAAATGATATTAAAGAATATAAAGAAAATGGCTATAAGACAATAGCTATTATTGGAAAAGATATTAAAGAGTGTAAATATATAAAAGATAAATTATCAAAGGTATATCCAGACGTTAATTTAATACAGAGTAAAGACTCAGAATACAATGGAGGAGTATCAATTGTACCTTCGTATTTAGCAAAAGGATTGGAGTTTGACTGTGTAATACTATTTGACGCTAGTAAGAGTAATTATAAAGAAAATGTACTGGACATTAAATTATTATATGTAGCCATTACAAGAGCAATGAGTAAACTTAATATTTATTATTTAGAAGACATTTCAGAATTACTTAAATAATTCGTAAATATAGTGAATTATCAATTGTAAATTGATAATTTCTGTGATATACTCTAGGCAAAGATTTTGTATGGAGGAGGAGACATAATTGGAAAAGAATTCAAAAGATGATTTACAAAAGATACTTCAATATTTGAAACTAGACCTAGAAAGTATTCCAGATGATATTATTAATTATGAACCTCTAAATTATAGTGTTTCAAGATTGAATAATGACAAAGATCATAGAGTATTTCGTTATGTTCCAATTGATCAAATAGATATCTTAGTATCACCATCTTTAAGATCAGATCCACTTAAAGATAAGTATGCTAAGGCATTACCTTTATACAAGTATATTTTGCCTGCAGAGACTGATGAGGAATTGGAAAGATATACAAGATTTCTAAAAATGCTAAATTCTATAACAATTCCAGAAATTGAAAATGTGGCAAGTATTCAAAAGGAAGTAGAAAAGAAAGAACCATTCAGGGTTGTGTTCCCTAGAGACCAAATGTGGCAAATATATTATTCTCAAAGTATCGGAAGATACTTTATGATTGTTTGTACAAAAGAGAACACTTTTGCTGAATTTTTCTATTTACTAAAACTAAAACTTGAATGTGCAAAGAAAAAGCCAAGAAATATTCCCAAGATATATGTGCCAATCAATGCACTTAATTACTCAGAAGAGTTTTTAAATAGAGATGAAATAGCTGACATAGAAAACTACTTGTGGCTATTTACAAAAAATTGGGCACTTACATTTGAAGTATACAATCAAAAAAACCAATTATCAGTACAAATTACTGGTGAAACATTTGTATATGATGATGTTAAAAGTATATATAAGATAGTATTGAAAAATCGTGAACAAGCTTTAAAATTCTTTAAGTTATTAAAAGCTTTGTTCATAATGCAAACAGAGATTAAAAATCATTTTAATTTTACAACTAAAATAGATAGCAATAATGGTTTGGAATTCTATTTAGGACAGGTAAGATTAACATATGATATGCTTACAGAGTTTATTAAAGATGAAGTAAAAATAGCTGAAGAAGAAATTAAGGTACAAAATGAAAATATAGAAGACATTGAAAATGAACTAGAAGAAATAAAATTCGCTGTTAAAGCTAAGGAAACAGAATACTATCAAAAACAAAAAGAGATATCTACATATCTAGAATATAAAAAGACTTTCTTCGGAAAAGTAAAATATTTCTTTAAATCTCCAAAGATTAATAAGAAAATAGCTGAAGAAGAAAATGATGAAGAATATATTGAAAGAGATGAATCTAAGAAAGTTAATATAGTTCCTATTACTCAATCATTTAAGGATAAAAAGTATTATACAATCGAAGATTTAGTAACAATATACTCTTTATATGAAAGAGGAGAAAAAAACTATAAGAATCTAAATCAAGATCTTAAAGCTCAAAGATTGAAATTAGAAAACATTATTTCTAAAGTTAAGAATGCTACTCAATACATAGAAGAAATAGATAAACATAGAAAGAGTATTTTCGATTTTTGGAAGTTTAGTAACAAAGATGAAAAACTAAGCCTAGAAGTAGGAAGTGAAATCGAAAGAGATGAAAACAAAGAAGTATTGAAGAAAGTATTTAGATACGAAGATGATATGGATACTTTAGGTGAAAAAGTAGATTCACTTCAAAGGAAAAAATTATCTAAAGAAGAGATGGATAGTATTTTCATCACAACTACAAATGTATTATATTTAATTAATATGTTAAGAGAAGATGAAATGAATAAAGCTTCTTTGGAAAACACACTAGATGAATTAAAAGAAGAATTCCATGATAATCGTCTTTATATTGAAAGCGAAACATTTGATATCTTTGGAAATGTCGAAGATGATAGTAGAAAGTTAAAATATATTGAAAGTAAGTCTCATAGAGAGAATGAGAAAAGTAAGTTCAAGATATTAAATATTAACAAAAAAATAGATGTATTTGATTTTACAGAAAGACTTCAATCAATTAAAAATTATATAGATGGTGCAATTCCAAAAATTCAAGCTGAATATGATTTTTGTTTATATAAAGTGTGTCAAATAACAGAAAAGATAAAAAATGATTCTTTTGAATTATATAATTTGAACATTGAAAAAGCTTTATCAGAGTATGATGATGATGGTGAAGGAGCACTTAACTTGATTAAATTAAACTATCAAGAAGGCTTACCATTAATCTATATGTCAAATATTATTTACTATGATAATAATAATCAAACTCTTCCATTAGGAATGAATGTATCATCAAATGTATTAATTGATACTAAGAGATTAGAGTTTAAGCTAATTTCAAAGAATAAATTTAGAACAAACGAGTATTTTGCTGAGAGCAATAATTTGATATTACCAAAATCAAAAGATATTTTTGTGTATGAATATGATGTTAAACTAAAAGATAAAAATGATTCTTTTGATGAAATTGAAAATGAGGAATAATAAAAGGGGGAAGACATATGATAAAAAGAGCTATTATTATAGTGCTAGATAGCTTTGGATGTGGTGAGGCTCCTGACGCAGCAGAGTATGGTGATGTTGGAGCTAATACTCTAGAACATATCTATTACTTATCAAATCCAAGATTAAATATTCCTAATATGAAAAAATTGGGATTGTATAATATATCAGGTATTTCCATCGAAGACAAAGAAGAGAATCCAAATGGTATATATGGAAAAGCACAAGAAAAAACTAAGGGAAAGAATAGCCCTGTAGGACATTGGGAAATATGTGGATTCGTTAAAGATGAACCATTTAAAACCTATTATGAAGGATTCCCACAAGAACTATTAGATGAGATAACAAGAAGAGCTGGTATCAAGGGTTTTATATGTAATGAGAAAGGATCAGGAACTGATTTCTTGAAGAAATATGGTGAAGAGTCTATAGCAACACAAAAACCAATTGTTTATACTTCTGCAGATAGTGTTTTCCAAATAGCAGCTCATGAAGAGATGATGCCTGTAGAAGAACTATATAAACTATGTAGAATTGCTAGAAATGTAATAGATGAAAAAGGATATGGAATTGGAACTGTAATTGCCAGACCATTTATTGGAACAAATGCAAATGACTTTGTAAGAACATACAATAGAAAAGACTTTGAAGCAGAAGATTTTGGAAAAACAATGCTTGATGTATTTGTAGAAAACGGTAAAAAAGTATTAGCAATAGGTAAAATTGAGGACTTATTTACCGGACGTGGAATTACAAGAGCAATTCATACTAATGGTAATACAGATGGTATACAAAAAACAATTGATGAGATTAAGAACTCAACAGAAGATTTAATCTTTACCAATTTAGTTGATTTTGATATGTTATATGGACATAGAAACAATATTGATGGATATGCTAGAGCTTTGGAAGAATTTGATAGTAGACTTCCTGAGATTATGAATATAATGACAGATGAGGATATCTTAGTTCTAACTGCTGATCATGGTAACGATCCATCAACACCAAGTACAGACCATGATAGAGAATATATTCCAATTCTTGCTTTTGGAAAATCATTAAAGAATAATGTTGATATTGGGGTGAGAGAATCATATGCAGATATTTCAGCTACAATATTAGATTTAATGGATTTGCCAAGATTAGAAAACGGAAAAAGCTTTAAAAATGAAATTGTATAATGTATAATGAAAGAGAAAAGTAGTAGCTACTTTTCTCTTTTTTGGAGGAATAAATGAAGAAAAAATTTATATTTTTTTTGGCTTTATTTGTAATTATTACTATTGTTCTTAGCTATGTAGCAATTAATTATAAGAAAATTGTTTTATTTAGCAAATATCTTGAGCCTTCAACTAAGTATGAAACTATTGAAGTTGAAGATGTTTATTATGCTGAAGATTTTAATATAGAAACAATAAAAAGTCATTATGATGCAGACAATGATGGAATTGATGATTATTCTGATATAGTAGAAGGTGCACGAATTGATGCTAAAAATATGCCTAAATATGTTAGCAATTATTACCAAGGCGGTTATCCACCGGATGATGAAGGTGTTTGTGCAGATCTTTTTTGGCGTGCATTTAAAAATGCTGGGTATAATATTAAAGATTTAGTAGATGAAGACATAAGTAAAAACATAAGCTTATATCCAAGAGTAGAGGGAAAGCCGGATCCTAATATAGATTTTAGAAGAGTTGCTAATCTAACTATATATTTAAAAAGAAACCATCAATCATTAACTATAGATTTAAGTAAAATTGAAGAGTGGCAACCAGGAGATATTGTGGTGTTCTCTAATGATAGAGAAAATCATATAGCAATCGTATCAGATAAAAGAAATGAGAAGGGAATTCCATATATAATTCATAATGCAGGACAGCCAAACAGAGAAGAAGATGGATTAGAATTCTATAATGAATACGCTTGGCCAATTGTTGCTCACTATAGATGGACTGACTATGGAATCTAAGTTTATTTTATATTTTTTTATAGACAATAGATTAAATATATGTTAATATAGTTATCGAATTTACTTAAGCCTGAGTGGCGGAACTGGCAGACGCACATGACTCAAAATCATGCGGGAAACCATGCGGGTTCGAGTCCCGCCTTAGGCACCAAAAAATCAGGATTTTTATCCTGATTTTTTTTGTTTTTATTTTATATTGAGATAATATTTTTGATATGATATTATAATTGTGTTAAGGAAAAAGAGGTGAATTATATGAATAAAAAGAAAGCTATTATTTTAGTTGGAATCTTGTTTTCGTTGTTATTTATAGTTGTTTTGATAAGTTTATATTATATGACATTAAAAGCAAATATTTTAAAAGATCTAACATTTGAATACACTCTTAATGTAAGACCACTAGGTTTTACTAAAGGAGGTGTTTTTTCTATCGATGAAGAAAAGTATACAGATGGTAATTTGACTTCAACTAACCATGAAGTATCAAACTTTTTTGTCGGTACTTCCAAAGTAATAAAACATGAGAAATATGGTGATAATTTAACATATCCATATGAAGTAGATTTTATTTATTTGGATAAAAAAGGCGATAAAGAAAATACATATAATGAAGTCCTAGTAGTAGATATGGTTAATAGAACATATAAGTTAGAAGACAATTATGAATATGTAATTCCAAATAAGAGAATTGAAGATATAATGGCTAAATCATTTAATACATATAATTCAAATGACTTTTATAAGCCTGTGCTTGAAAATTATACTATTGAGAGTAATCAAACAGAAGAAGGCAATAGTTTCTTTGTATCTAATAAAAAAGGAAATACAATTACTAAGAACTGTGCTACTTTTATTTTAAATCCTAATAATTGCACTGCTGAATATATAGAAGTAGAAAAAAATTCATATACTAAAACTAGTATAAGTGTTAATCTAAATGATAAGATTACTCAACAACATGTTCAAGAATTCAATTTAGATGATTATGAGAAGATAGAAGATTAGATAAAGAAGAGTATTCTATGAAAAGAGAAGAATGGATTGGTTTTATCAAATACAACAAGTGCAGGATAATTGCAATTGTTGTAGCAATTCTTATAGAAGTATTTATATGTAACTATGGATTTTTTAGGACTGTTTTTGTAGGCAATAACAATACAAAAGCTAGATTTAAAGTTATAGACGAAAATCAAATAAAGGTCTATGATATTAATTTCCGTGTTACAAACATAACTTTAAAACTAAATAATCAATTAACGGATAAATGTACCTATCTACTATCATTTAAAAATGATGATAGTAGTGATACATTTATTGTTGGTGCAAAAGAAATCCTAACATCTCAAAAACAATATATAAATTTTGATACTACTTCTAATTGTACTCAAATTATTATTAAGTATATTACACAGTCTGAAATGAATGTAGGTAGTATCATATTAAATCAACCTTGTTTTAATTTTAGCATTCTAAGATGGTTATGTTTATATTTTGGAGTGCATCTTATTATAAGTTTAATAACTAATAAAGCATATAATTTAAGGTACTATGATGATTTAAAGTTCCATAAAATATTTTTTATAGTCAACTTGATTTGTTTCTCATTTATTATTGTTTCATATACATTAATACAATTTAATAATGGCGAAAGTATCATCATAGATAAAAACGATATTGATCATGAAGATTCTATTTTAATGCAAACAGAAGCATTTGTTAATGGACAAATAAAACTGATGGAAACGCCTTCTGAAGAATTGGTGGCTATGAATAATCCATATGACAATGTGGCAAGAGAATGCATAGACTATCTATATGATGTGGCATATTATAATGGAAATTATTACAATTATTTTGGACTTGCACCTATAATAACTTTGATTTTACCATTTAGACTTATAACGGGATTTTATGTTCCAACATATGTATTTAATTTGGTATTTTTAGTTGTTGAATTTTTCGTACTATATTTAGTATATGATTGGTTCATCAAGAAATTTATTAGTAAAAATATATCATTATTTGAATACTATTTAGGATATTATGCTATTTTATTCGCTTCTAATTCATTGACATTGCTTAGAGGGGAAAAATATGACATTGTTGTAAGTGCAGGACTTCTATTCATTTTATTATCAATATATTTAGCTTTAACAGCGTTTGATAGTACTAAGTTTAGAAATGTTAAACTTGTATTTTTGGGTATTACATCTGCTTTAATAGTACTTTCAAAACCAAACTTTATAGTTTATTATATAGTAATTCTTGCGATTCTAATTTATAGAATGAAAGAAGTAGATAAAAAAGAGATAATAAAAGGGTGTATAGCAATACTAATTCCACTTGGTTTGTTTGGTATACTTCAAATGATTTATAACTATATTCGTTTTAATAATATATTAGAGTTTGGAGCTAAATATCAACTTACTTCATTTAATATGAACATATTAATGAAGCCAACTTTCGGGAAAACTATATTAGGAATATTAGAGTATTTGTTTAGAACAATTTCAATCAATCCACTAGTATTTCCATTTGTTTTTGCAAACAAAGAAGCTGGTCTATTATCTATAAATGAGATGTGTTATGAGAACAAATTGGTAGGATTGATATCGATACCAATTATGTATGGATTTATATTCATAAAAGAGATATTAAAAGATAAAAATAAGGAATTTAATATAATAGTAATTGCTGTTATAGTTACTTCAATTATTTCTATTCTTATTTCAACCTGGTTTGGTGGAGTGTGCGAAGTATACTCATTAGATTCTAAGATGTTGTTATCATTAGTAGTTGTGATGATTATGATGATAATGGTTGATAAGGAAGATGAGATGAAGGAAAGAATGGTTAGAAGAATATTCACGATTCTTTGTATATGTACAATTGCTATTATGGTGCCAATTGGAATAAACTCAGAATGTAGATTTTTAGAAAACACTGCTTCAGATTTGACAGCTTATCTAACAAATTCATTTGAGTTTTGGACATAAGGAGGAAAAATGAAAAGATTATTGTTTAGTCATATGAGCGATATAGATGGAATGGGAGAGGTTATTCTAGGTAAAATTGCTTTTGAAGAATTAGATTATATTTTAAGTAAGAATGTAGCTGATTTAGAAAAAAATTTTATGAAAGAATATGATACTGGCAAATTATACGAGTATGACATAATTTATATTACTGATTTGTCTTTAACCAAACCTACAGCAGAAATAGTGTATTCAGATAAAAAATTAAAAGATAAAGTCTATATTTTTGATCATCATGAAACCGCTTTTAATAGTGGGTTAAATGAATATGATAATGTGACAGTAAAAATAAGTGATGAGAATGGAATATGTTGTGCTACACAATTATTTTATGAATACTTAGTTAATAATTCGTTTATAGAAAAGACTAGGTTATTAGATGATTTTGTTGAGTTAGTAAGACAAGAAGATACTTATGAATGGAAAAAGAACAATAATCAAAAAGCACATGATTTAGCGATTCTATATAATTGTTTAGGTATAGATAAATATATTCAGAAAATGATATTCAAACTAAAAGGAACATTTAAAGAAGCTCCATTTGAATTTGATCCAGATGAATTGGATGATATTTATATGAAAAAACAATCTACTAAAGCCAAAGTAGAAAGCTTTATAGAAGATTTGAAAATTATTAAAGTTGATGAATATGATATTGGTGTTTGTTTCATAGGATATGAATACAGGAATGAAGTAGCGGACTATTTAAAAGATACTATGAAATATGATATTGATGCTGTTGCGATGTTTGCTTTTGAAAATAATCAAATATCATTACGCAGTATTAAAGATAATTCTTCTGCAAGAATTGTGGCAGAAAAATACGGAGGCGGTGGCCACGATAAGGCAGCTGCTATACATATTACAAAAGAAATGAAATCTAGTATAATTGATTTAATATTTTAAAGGGGTAAGTATTTATGCATATCGATTTAGAAAACTATGATTTTAAATCATATCTAATTGAAATAGGTTTTAATGAAAAATATGCAAGAATGGTTTCTGTTGTTGAGATTCTTAAAGAAGAAATAAAGGATATTAAGGAAGATGATGAATTTAGACTAACCAAAGAGGGGATATATAACAGAAATGGTTTGATAAGAATCATAGATGATAGATTAAGAATTGCAAAAGGTAAGTTCTTTCAAGAAAAGGAAGGAATGCTAACATATATTGAGGATGATTGCACGTCACTTAAAA
>Ga0247610_10000926_pt1 | contig 38338 bp, 29 predicted proteins | sample 174DNAGHGhighgp2_FD_193483 | JGI IMG/M metagenome (GOLD analysis project Ga0247610, IMG submission 193483) | Sheep rumen microbial communities from Palmerston North, Manawatu-Wanganui, New Zealand - 1742 DNA GHGhigh gp2 | ecosystem: Host-associated > Mammals > Digestive system > Stomach > Rumen...
GGAAACATGATCTGCACTGTGCCCTCTTTGGCACATCCTGACGGCTTGTATCCGTTCCTCTATCGTGTGTCTTTTCCTCATAATAAAACCCCGAAAGTTTTTTGTCCAACTTTCGGGGTTCATTACACTGTTCCGCCCTCCCTATTTTATGCCTGTACTCTTTCTTATCGGATAAGGAAAGAGAACTTGTTGAAGTTCTTCAGGGCGATGCCGGTGCCACGGGCGACGGCGCGCAGGGGGTCGTCGGCGATGTGCACCTGCAGCTTGGTCTTGCTGCTCACGCGCTGGTCGAGACCACGCAGCAAGGCGCCGCCACCGGCCAGGTAGATGCCGTTCTTGTAGATATCGGCGGCCAGCTCGGGGGGCGTGTTCGACAGGGTGTCGAGGATGGCCTGCTCGATGCGTGCCACCGACTTGTCGAGGGCATGGGCAATCTCCTTGTAGTTCACCGACACCTCTTTGGGCAGACCTGTCAGCAGGTCGCGACCCAGGGTGCGGTAGTCCTCAGGCGGGTTGTCGAGTTCGCTGACGGCAGAGCCGACGGCGATCTTCACCTTCTCGGCCATACGCACGCCGATGATCATGTTGTGCTGGCGGCGCATATAGTCCACGACGTTGTCGTTGAATTCGTCACCAGCCACCTTGATGGAGGTGTTGCAGACGATGCCACCCAGCGAGATGACGGCGATCTCGGCGGTACCGCCTCCGATGTCGACCACCATGTGGCCTTCGGGCTGCAGCACGTCGATGCCGATACCGATGGCCGCGGCCATGGGCTCGTGGATCATACGTATCTCCTTGGCTCCGGCCTGCTCGGCGCTCTCGCGCACGGCACGTTCCTCGACATTGGTGATGCCGCTGGGGATGCAGATGACCATGCGCAGCGACGGCGGCAGGAACGAGCGGTTGATGTTGGTCATGCCGATGAGCTCGCGGATGAGGTGCTGTGCCATCTCGAAGTCGGCGATGACACCACCCTTCAGCGGGCGGATGGTCTCCACGTTCTTGTTGTCTGTACGGCCATCCATGCGCTGGGCTTCCTTACCTACGGCGATAATCTTGTTGTTGTTACGCTCCACGGCGACAATCGACGGCTCGTCGATGACCACCTGGTCGTTGTATATGACGATGGAGTTGGCGGTGCCAAGATCCATTGCAACTTCACGGTTGAAGAAAGATAAAAGTCCCATGTTTTCTTAGGTTATTGGTTATGGGTTATTGGTTATAGAGGGGTGATGATGCTAATCTGCGCAAGCGTCAATAACCTATAACCTATAACCCATAAACTTTTTAATGTTTAAAATGACGTTTTCCAGTGATGGCCATACCCATCTTGTTTTTCTCGCAGTAGTCGATGCTGTCCTGGTCGTGGATGCTGCCGCCGGGGTGGGCGACGGCCACGATGCCGGCGTTGTGGGCTATCTCCACGCAGTCGGGGAAGGGGAAGAAGGCATCGCTGGCCATGACGGCACCGTTGAGGTCGAAGCCGAACGATTGGGCCTTGGCGATGGCCTGACGCAGGGCGTCGACGCGGCTGGTCTGACCCGTGCCGCTGGCGTAGAGCTGACGGCCTTTGGCCAGCACGATGGCGTTGCTCTTGGTATGCTTCACGAGGATGGTGGCGAAAGCCAGGTCCTCGGCTTGTTCGGGGGTGATGGCAGTGGAGGTGACGCTCTTCTGCATGTCGGCAGCGGTGGGGACGACGGTGTCGCGGTCCTGCACCAGCACGCCGTTCAGCACGGAGCGGAACATCGGGTCAGCCATCTTGAAGGCTTTGCGGCGCAGGATGATGCGGTTCTTCTTGCCGCGGAGCACCTCGAGGGCGTCGTCGGCGTAGTCGGGGGCGATGCAGACCTCGAAGAAGATCTTGTGCATCTCGTCGGCCACCTCTTTGGTGACTTTCTGGTTGCAGATGAGCACGCCACCGAAGGCGCTGACGGGGTCGCCGGCGAGGGCGTCCTTCCAGGCCTCGAGGAGGGTGGGGCGTACGGCCATGCCGCAGGCGTTGTTATGCTTGAGGATGGCGAAGGCTGTCTGTCCCTCGAAGTCGTCAATAAGGGCGCAGGCGGCATCGATGTCGCCCAGGTTATTGTAGCTTATCTCTTTGCCGTTGAGTTTGTCGAAGCAGTCGTCGATATTGCCATAGAACAATCCTTTCTGATGGGGATTCTCACCGTATCTCAGCACCTCGCCGTGACGGCAGCTCTGCTTGAAGGCGGGCATCTGCTCGCTCTCGTTGAAATGGTTGAAGATAGCTGTGTCGTAGTGGCTGCTGACATTGAAGGCGTAGGCTGCGAAGCGGTGGCGCTGTTCCAGCGTGGTGCAGCCGTCCTGCTCTTTGTAGAGGGTGAGAAACTCATTGTAGTAGTCCACGGCGGGCACGATGACCACGTCGGCAAAATTCTTGGCGGCGGCACGGATGAGACTGATGCCTCCGATGTCGATTTTCTCGATGATGTCCTGCTCTGCGGCGCCGCTGGCCACGGTCTGCTCGAAGGGGTAGAGGTCGACGATGACGAGGTCGATTTCAGGAATCTCGTATTGTGCCAGCTGTTCGCCGTCGCTGAACATGTCGCGACGCGAAAGGATGCCGCCGAACACCTTGGGGTGCAGCGTCTTCACACGGCCACCGAGAATGGAGGGGTAGCCGGTGAGGCTCTCCACGGCCACGGGCTCGATGCCGAGCTCCTGGATGAACTTCTGGGTACCGCCGGTGGAGTAGATGGTGACACCTTGGGCGTCGAGGGCTCTCACGATGTCCTCAAGACCGTCTTTGTAGAAGACCGAGATGAGGGCTGATTTTATCTTTTGGGGTTCCATTTATTATTATTTTGTATACTATCTATACTACGCAATGGTTTGACAATATATCAATTGCGCGATGTATTATGCAATACTCGCAGGCTGCAAATATACAACCTTTTTCCGATTGCGCAAAAAAGTTTTGCTACAAATTTAATAAATCCTGACTCAACGAATCACGTTGGTGAAGACAGGGGCTTGGCCGGGGGCGACGAGGATGTTGATGATGAGGTTGCCTGCGGGAGGCATGTCGGGGGCGTTCTCTCTGGGGAGGTCTTCGGCGTTGAAGAGGTACTCGGTGCCGCCGTCGCCGGGCAGGGTCCGGACAGCGACGCTCACGGCTTTGGCGTTTTTTTTTGTATCTAACAATCAGTCTCCGAACTCGATACCCACGCCTTTGGCGGTGTGTACCAGACGGCTGTCGGGGGCCACGAGGTTTTGTTCGCGGACAGCCTCCTCGAGGGGGATGCCCACGATGTCGGGGTGGTGGTAGGCTACCATCTGGCCGAAGCGGCCCTCCATGACGAACTCCATGGCGCGGACGCCGAACTCGGTGGCTAGCACGCGGTCGAAAGCAATGGGTGTGCCGCCGCGCTGCAGGTGGCCGAGGATGGTGTATCGGATATCGTGCTCCACTCCCGCGGCCTTGAGGTCGGCGGCGAGTTGCTCGCCCACGCCACCAAGCTTCACATGTTGGTAGCCCACCTCGCCGGTCTCGGTGCCGGTGACGGTGCCGCCCTTGGGCATGGCGCCTTCGGCGACGACGATGATGCAGTAGCCGCGGCGCTTGTTGTAGCGCTGCTCTATCTTCGCCTTTATCTTGTTGATGTCGTAGGGTATCTCGGGGATAAGGCAGACGTCGGCGCCGCCGGCGATGGCGCTATGCAGCGCTATCCAGCCTGCGTCGCGACCCATCACCTCGAGGATGAAGACGCGGTTGTGCGACGCCGCCGTGGTGACGAGTTTGTCGATGGCGTCGGTGCATATCTGCACGGCCGTCTGGAAACCGAAGGTGTAGTCGGTCATCGACAGGTCGTTGTCGATGGTCTTGGGCACACCCACAATATTGAGGCCTTTCTTGGCCAGACCCAGCGAGATGCGCTGGCTGCCGTCGCCGCCGATGTTGATGACGGCGTCGACACCCATATACTGCAGCTTGCGCAGCATCTCGTCGCTACGGTCCACGGTGGTCCATGTGCCGTCGGCGTTCTTCACCGGCCAGGCGAAGGGGCCGCCCTTGTTGGTGGTGCCCAGTATGGTGCCACCCTGTATCTGAAGTCCCTCGACGGTCTTTTCGTCGAGCATCTGTATCTCGGTAGGCTCGCGCAGCACACCGTTGAACGACTCGATGCATCCGATGACCTCCCAGTCCGAAGCCTGCGAGGCACGCTTCACGATACCGCGAATCACCGCGTTCAACCCGGGGCAGTCACCGCCGCCGGTTAGTACCATTACTCGTTTCAGTGCCATAATAAATATGTTTATATTCTTTAAATTTTCAAAATGCAAAGATACGAAGAAAAAATCAAACCCGTCAAAAAAAAATCCAACATTTTTTTGTCAGTTTCAAAAATGTTCGTATTTTTGCAGCCGATTTGAATGGCCAAGAAAACGATTGTGATGCTCTTTCGCTCTTGGAATTCAGTCGGTTATGAATTTGAAAACATTTAAGTCATGGCAAAGAAAAATAAAGACGCACGGGTCCAGGTGATCCTTGAATGCACAGAACAGAAGAACAGCGGTGTCCCCGGCATGAGCCGTTACATCACCACCAAGAACAAAAAGAACACTCCTGACCGTTTGGAGCTCAAGAAGTACAACCCCTTCTTGAAGAAAGTCACTGTTCATAAAGAAATCAAGTAACATAATTAATAGGAGAAATAGACTATGGCAAAGAAAGTTGTTGCTACCCTTAAGACTTCGACCGGTAAAAGTTTCGCCAAGGTGATTCGCATGGTGCGTTCTCCCAAGACCAACGCTTACATGTTCTCCGAGGAGATCGTTCCCTCCGACAATGTTCAGGAGTACCTGAAGAAGAAATAATCTAGTAAATAGTAGGAAAGAGATAATAATTTTTTTCATACGCTTTTGTTTTGGCCTCCGTGGGACGCGTCCTATGGAGGTTTTTTGTTTTTATAATCATTTGATTTGCTGTGTGGTTTGCGATTTAAACATTTTGCTGTTGAAACATAAAAGGAAGTGTATCGTTATTAACTGATGAAAAGTGTGTAAATTTGCAACGATTTTATTTCAAATATTATTCACCTAAAAATCAAAAAAAATGAAGAAAGTTTTATCGATTATGGCCGTTGCAGCAGTTATGCTGTTTGCCGGTAAAGCCAACGCTCAGCTGAGCATTCATGCTGGTTATCAGAGCTACAGCATGACTGCTGAAACTCCCATGGGTTCCTCCACGGAAAGCAACGACGGTTTCTACATTGGTGGTAGCTACAACATGGAGGCCGGTGCTGGCCTCAGTGTGGCTCCGGGTCTCTATTTTGCCTATGTCGAGGACATCATGGACTTTCGTGTGCCCATTCTGATTAACTATGGCATCAATATTAGCGACGTTCGTCTCTCGGTCTTTGCCGGTCCCCAGATCAACTTCGGCGTTGCTGGTGACATGTATGACAAAGACTTGACCGCTCCTCTTGAGTTCAGCCGTTTTGACCTCGCTGCGACTTTCGGCCTTCAACTGGGCTATCGTAACATCAGCATCGAAGGTGGTTACAGCCTCGGTCTGCTCAACCGTTGGAGCAATGCTCCCAGCAGCTGCAGCATCAAGACGAACCAACTTTTCTTTGGCGTGGGCTACGATCTCTAAACCCTCGTAAGAAGAATCTATTATGCGGGGCGACGTGAGTCGCCCCGCACTTTTTTTGTCTGTAACCGAAATATTTTTTGTATATTTGTACCTTGGTTTGTTGCATTCGGATGGGTGCAACGCTTTGATTGTGAATAAATAATATATATATAGTATGAAGTACAACGAGTATAAGCAGCTTAATTTGACCCAGATTGGGCAGGATGTGCGCCGCTTCTGGGAGGAGAACGAGATTTTTGAGAAAGGACAGAAACTCAGCGAGGGACATCCGTCGTTTGTGTTCTACGATGGTCCCCCGTCGGCTAACGGCAAGCCCGGCATCCACCACGTGATGGCCCGCACCATCAAGGATGTTTTCTGCCGCTACAAGGCTCAGAAGGGCTACCTCGTTGACCGCAAGGCTGGCTGGGACACCCACGGCCTGCCCGTGGAACTCGGCGTGGAGAAGAACCTCGGTATCACCAAGGAGGATATCGGCAAGAAGATTAGCGTCGACGACTACAACCGCGCCTGCCGCGAGGAGGTGATGAAGTACAAAGAACTGTGGGACGAACTGACGCGCGTGATGGGCTACTGGGTTGACCTCAAGAACCCCTATATCACCTTCAACAACGAGTATATCGAGACCCTGTGGTTCCTGCTGAAGAAGCTCTACGACAAGGGCCTGCTTTACAAGGGTTATACTATCCAGCCCTATAGCCCCGCTGCCGGCACCGGACTCTCGAGCCACGAGCTTAATATGCCTGGCTGCTACCGAGACGTGAAAGACACGACTTGCGTCGCCATGTTCAAGATTAAGGACCTTAAGGACGCTAAGGACCTTAAGGACATGCCTACCTACGCTATCGCTTGGACTACCACTCCCTGGACGCTGCCTTCGAACACCGCCCTCTGCGTGGGTCCCAATATCGACTATGTCACCATCGAGACCACCCACCCCTACAAGGAGACGCCCTGCCGCATCATCATGGCCAAGGCTCTGGTGGGTTCGATGTTCCCCGAGGGTAAGTCGCCCGAATACAAGATTGTCGGCGAGAGCAAGGGTAAAGACCTTGAGGGTCTGCACTATGAGCAACTCATCCCCTGGGTGAAACCTACCGAGGTGAGCGATAAGGGTTCGTTCCGCATCATCCTTGGCGACTACGTGACCACTGAGGACGGTACCGGTATCGTGCATATCGCCCCCACCTTCGGTGCCGACGACGCCCGTGTGGCCAAGAAGGCCGGCATCGGTGACCTGCTGCTCTTCGACCGCGACGGCAAGCAGCTGCCAATGGTCGACAAGCAGGGCCGCTTCGCCCCCGTCGAGGACCTCGACCCCGAATGGGTGAAGGCCAATGTCGATGTGGAGGAATACAGCCAGTATGCTGGCAAGTTCGTCAAGAACGCCTACGACCCCACCAAGGGCGAGAAGGACATGAGCCTCGACGTGGAGTTGGTCATCATGCTCAAGGAGCAGGGCAAGCTCTTCAAGAGCGAGAAGCACACGCACAGCTATCCCCACTGCTGGCGTACCGACAAGCCCGTGCTCTACTACCCGCTCGACAGCTGGTTCATCCGCACCACGGCCCTCAAGGACCGCATGATAGAGCTCAACAAGACCATCAACTGGAAGCCCGAGGCCACCGGCAGCGGCCGTTTCGGCAACTGGCTGGAGAATATCGTCGACTGGAATCTCAGCCGCAGCCGCTACTGGGGTACCCCGCTGCCCATCTGGCGCACCGAGGACGGCAAAGAGGAGAAGTGCATCGGCAGCGTGAAGGAGCTGAGCGCCGAAATCGAGAAGGCCGTCAAGGCCGGTCTCATGACCTCGAATCCCTACGCTGGCGACTACAAAGACTTCGACCTCCATCGTCCCTATATCGACAACGTCATCCTGGTCAGCGACAGTGGTAAGCCCATGCGCCGTGAGCCGGACCTCATCGACGTGTGGTTCGACAGCGGTGCCATGCCCTACGCCCAGATACACTACATGGGCGGCGAGCTGAAGCCCACCGAGTTCCCGGCCGACTTCATCGCCGAGGGCGTCGACCAGACCCGCGGTTGGTTCTACACCCTCCACGCCATCGGCACCATGTGCTTCGACAACGTTGCTTTCAAGAACGTCATCTCCAACGGCCTCGTGCTCGACAAAAACGGCAACAAGATGTCGAAGCGCCTAGGCAACGCCGTCGACCCCTTCGAGACCCTCGGCAAGTACGGTCCCGATGCCACCCGCTGGTACATGATCACCAACAGCCAGCCGTGGGACAACCTGAAGTTCGACGTGGAAGGCGTCGACGAGGTGCGCCGCAAACTGTTCGGCACGCTCTACAATACCTACAGCTTCTTCGCCCTTTACGCCAACCTCGACGGCTTCGACTACAGCCAGAAGGACCTCGGCATCAAGGAACGTCCGGAGATTGACCGCTGGATTCTCTCCGAGCTCAACACGCTGGTGAAGACCGTCGGCGACGCCATGGAGGACTACGAGCCTACCCGCGCCGGCCGCGCCATCGGCACCTTCGTGGATGCCTACCTCAGCAACTGGTATGTGCGCCTCTGCCGCCGCCGCTTCTGGAAGGGCGAGATGACTGCCGACAAAGTGTCTGCCTACCAGACGCTCTACACATGCCTTGAAACCCTCAGCCGCCTCATGGCGCCTATCGCCCCCTTCTTCAGCGAGCGCATGTTCCTCGACCTCAACGCCGTCACCAAGCGCTACGATGTCGAGTCCGTCCATCACCTCGGCTTCCCCGAATACCACGCCGAGATGGTCGACAAGGCCCTCGAGGAGCGCATGCAGCTGGCCCAGAAGGTCTGCTCCATGGTCCTCGGCCTGCGCAAGAAGAGCAACCTCCGCGTGCGTCAGCCGCTGCAGAAGATTGTCATCCCGGTGCGCGACGAGAACATGCGTGCCCAGATCGAGAAGGTGCAGCACCTTATCTGCTCCGAGCTCAACGTCAAGGAGATTGAGTTCCTCGCCGCCGACAACGACCTGCTGGTGAAGAAAATCAAGCCCAACTTCAAGACCCTCGGCCCGCGCTACGGCAAGGTGATGAAAGCCCTCGGTGCCGCCATCATGGCCTTCAGCCAGCAGCAGATCAACGCCCTCGAGGCCGACGGCCGCTGTGTGGTAAGCGTCGAAGGTCAGGATTGCGAAGTGCTGCTGAGCGACGTGGAAATCGCCACGCAGGACATCCCCGGCTGGGTCGTCGCCAACGACGGCAACCTCACCGTGGCCCTCGACATCCAGCTCACCCCCGAGCTCGTCAACGAAGGCATCGCCCGCGAGCTGGTGAATAGGATTCAGAATATCCGCAAGGAACAGTTTGATGTCACCGACCGCATCGTCGTCGAGCTGCAGAGCGGCGAGTGGGACAGCGCCATCAACACCCATTGCGACTACATCTGCTCCGAGACCCTCTGCACCAGCCTTACCCTCGTTCCCGAGGTGAAGGACGGCACCCCCATCGAACTCCTCGACGGACAGAACGCAACTATCAGCATCAAGAAAGCCTAAAATGAAGAAGACCATTAAAGGACTCGTGGTGTTGTGCGGTATCGTTTGGATGTCTGCCGGCAATATTGTGGCACAAACAAACGACCCTAATGACACGGCGTTATTTCCCTACGGCATGTTCCTGGTTGTAGAGCATAATCCTGAGTTTCCTGGTGGTGTTGATTCGTTATATGCTTTTTTGAATAAGAATGTCCGTTATCCCCAAAAAGCTGTCGAAAAGAAGATTGAGGGAAAAGTCTTCGTTAAGTTTGTGGTTGAAAAAGATGGCAGTCTCACCAATGTCCGGGTACTTCGAGACATTGTTTACGGAAGTGAGGAGGCTGACAGTTTGGCCGCAGAGTTGGGCTGTGGCGCGGAGGTTATCCGTGTGATAAAAATGATGCCTAGATGGAAGCCGGCTGTAAATAACGGCAAAGTGGTTCGTGTTGAATTCTCTTTGCCTGTCAAATTCTCCTTAACGGAAGGGATAACCAACCCTCTTTCGAACTAATGAAATGATTAAAACAATGCAAGAACTCATTGATAGAATCAAGCAGCTGGCGCATGCGCAGCGCGAGGAGGTGATAGAGTGGCGGCGGTGGATGCACCGGCACCCGGACCTCTCGCAGGAGGAGTACGGCACCATGGAGTTCGTGGCCGAACGGCTGCGCGCCATGGGGCTGGAACCCAAGACGGGGATTGGCAAGACGGGAACCATGGCTTTGCTTCGCGGCAAAGACCCCGACAGCTATTGCGTCGCTTTGCGGTCGGATTATGACGCTTTGCCCATCACCGAGTGCACTGGTTTGCCGTTCGCCAGCGAGAAGCCTGGCGTGATGCATGCCTGCGGGCACGATATGCACACCTGCTCGCTTCTTGGTGCCATCAAAATCCTTATGCAACTGAAAGACCAGTTCAGCGGCACGCTGATGTTCATCTTCGAGCCCAGCGAGGAGAAATACCCCGGCGGCGCCCGCATGATGATGGAGGACGGACTGTTCGACGAAATCACGCCCAACGAGATATACTCCTTCCACTGCCTGCCGGAGATGGACTTCGGCAAGGTGGGCATGCGCAAAGGCAAGTATATGGCCTCGACCGACGAGCTCTACTGGACCGTCAAGGGCCTCGGTGGCCACGGCGCCACGCCGCACCTGAGCGTCGACCCCATCGTGGTGGCCAGCCATATCGTTATCGCCCTGCAGCAAATTGTCAGCCGCAACGCCGCCCCCATGATGCCCACGGTGCTCACCATCGGCAAGATACAGGAGGTGGGCGGCCGCACCAATATCATCCCCGACACGGTGAAGATGGAGGGTATCATCCGCACTTTCGACGAGAAGTGGCGCCTCGAGGCCCACGAGAAGATTCGCAAGATAAGCACCGGCGTGGCCGAGGCCATGGGTGCTGAGTGCGACCTCTTCATCGACTACGGCTACCCCTACGTCTTCAATGACGACGCCTGCACGCAGCAGGTGCACGACAACGCCTGCGCCTTCCTCGGTGAGGAGAACGTCGAGTGGCTCGACCTACGCATGACCGCCGAGGACTTCGCTTTCTTCGCACAGAAGATACCGGCCTGCTACTTCCGTATCGGCATCCACGAGCCCGGCACCCCCTTCAGCAACCTCCACCGTCCTAACCTCATGGTCGACGAGCGCAGCCTGGAGCTGGCCAATGGCCTCATCGCCTACAATGCTTTGATGGCACTTAAGAATAGGATAAAAGAGTGATATGGACAACGACATTCGCGAACTCGAAACCAAGCCCATGGGCAAGCTCCTCTGGCAGTATGCGCTGCCGGCGGTGGCGAGCCAGGTGGTGACGTCAATATATAATATCGTCGACCGTATCTTTTTGGGTAACACTCCCGACGACGGCAAGATGCTGTTGGCGGCCCTCACCATCACGTTCCCCATCATGAATATCATCCACGCCTTCGGCTCGCTGGTGGGAGCAGGCTCGAGTGCCCGCATGAGCATCGTGCTGGGCCGCAAGGATGTGCGGTGGGCAGAGAAAATATTGGGCAACAGTATGTTGCTGACTTTCCTTTTCGGTCTCCTCTTTGTCACGGGAGGCTATCTATGGACGCACCCCATCATGAACCTCTTCGCCGACGGCGCCTCGCAGCAGGTGATTGACGCCGCCTGCGAATACATGTACATCGTGCTGCCTGGCATGTTCCTGCTGACGGTGACTTTCAACCTGGTGGGTCTTATCCGTTCGTCGGGCTACCCCATGAAGGGTATGTGGATAATGGTAGGTGGTGCTATGCTGAATATCGTCCTCGACTTTCTGTTTATCAGCGAGTTCGGTTGGGGTATGAAGGGTGCCGCCTGGGCTACGACGCTCTCGATGGGCGCTTCCGCTGCCGTCGCCGTGCTCCACTTCGTACAGCCGAAGTCTTTCATCCGCTTCAAACGGCATGCTTGGGCTCCCAAGCTTTATATCTTCCGCAATATCCTGGCTATCGGCATCAGCCCCTTCTCGATGAATGTGGCTGCCTTTGCCGTGGTGGCGGTGCTGAACCGTCAGCTGATACGCTTCGGCGGCGACGACGCGATGACCGTCTATGGTGCCGCCAACTCCTATATGGGGTTGATATTCATGGTGCTGCTGGGACTCTGTCAGGCGATGCAGCCCATTGCGGGCTACAACTACGGCGCCCGCCGCAACGACCGCTTGCGTGAGGTGTATATCCTGACCATGAAAGTCTGCGTCATCATCGGCATCATCGGTGCCGCGTCGGCGCTCATCTTCCCGCGCACCATCATCGGTTTCTTCAACTCCGAGTCCGAGATTCTCGACATGGGCGAGCCCGCCCTGCGCTATCTCATGGTCTTCTGCCCGCTGATAGCCTTCACGGTCACCAACTCACAGCTCTTCCAAAGCATCGACCAACCCTGGATAGCCATCGTCACCAGCCTCTCGCGGCAGGTCATCTTCCTCATCCCGCTGTCGCTTATCCTGCCCGACTTGCTGATGGGCTTCAACGGGGGTGACGGCGTCACGGGAGTGTGGCAGGCCTGCGCCATCTGTGATGTGCTGGGCGCCCTGCTGTCGCTGGTGCTGCTGATGACCCACCGACAGGTCTTCCGCATGGATTATATCCCACCCGAGCGCAAGCCCAAGAAAGAGCTGGGACCAAAGGAAATTGAAAATTGAGAATTGAGAATTGGAAATTAAGAATTGAAAGTCTACGAGAACATATCCCTCAAACCTTATAACACCTTTGGCATTGACGTGAAAGCACGTCGGCTGGTGGTGGTGGAGCCTGGTGACGACTTAGTCACTCTGACACTCAGTCACTCGGAAACTCTTATCCTCGGCGGTGGCAGCAACATGGTGTTTACCAAGGACTACGACGGCACTGTCATTACGCTCAGCCACTCAAGCAATCAAGCAATCAAGCAATCAAGCAATCTTGTCACTGCCTGGGGTGGCATGGTGATGGACGACCTAATCCAGTGGACGCTCGACCATGGTCTTTACGGTCTTGAGAATCTCTCCGCCATCCCCGGCACCGTGGGGGCTTCGGCGGTGCAGAATGTGGGCGCTTACGGCGCTGAGGCAAAGGATTTTATTGAGAGTGTCGAGGCCTACGACCTAATGGAACGTCGCCAATGCACCTTCTGCAATGCTGACTGCCAGTTTGCCTACCGCGACTCCCTCTTCAAGCACCATCCAGGCCGCTACCTCATCCTCCGAGTCACCTATCGTTTGAGCAAGGAGTTTGTCCCCAACCTCAGCTACAAGGCCCTCGAGGGATTGCCTCATGCCACTGCCCAGCAGCTTCGCGAGGCCATCACAGAGGTGCGCTGGAGCAAACTCCCGCGTCCCGAGGAACACGGCTCTGCCGGCAGCTTTTTTAAAAATCCCGTCGTCGACGAATCCACCTACCTACGCCTTAAAGCTGAATGTCCCGACATGCCCGACGCCCACAGATCAGACAATGGTTACAAGCTTTCAGCCGGTTGGCTGATTGATAAAGCCGGTTGGAAAGGCCGCACGCAGGGTAGGGCAGGGGTATGGCCGAAGAATGCCCTTGTCCTATACAATGCTGACGGCTGCTCCGGTGACGAAGTCCGCGCCCTTGCCGCAGCCATCCAGCAAGATGTGAAACAAAAATTCGGCGTCGCCCTCGACCCCGAAGCAATAATCATCTAAAACAAGAACGGCTAATTATGCGAATTAAACTAATTGCTACGCAGAAAATAATTACAAGCGAATTACTCGAATTGTGCTGGCGCTGGTATGCCCATGAGCACCTTTGGAATAAATAAATGCAGCGAATAAGCCCAATTAGGGAAATTAGCCTGCAATTGACCCGCGTCAGCAATTAGTTAAATTGGTTAAATTCGCCGTTATCATAAGAAGAAATATGGAAAAGATAGAGAAATTCTGGCAGTGGTTTGTGGACCACAACGAGGAACTCGTCGCCATGGGCGACCTGGAAGATAAAGAGCGCGAACAGCTGGAGAACGCCCTGCAGTACCAGCTGACAAAATATTGCGACGGCCTCACCTACGAGATAGGCGACGCCACCGCCAACGGCCGTACGCTGACGTTCACCGCCGAGGGCGACACCGACCTCTTCCGCTATGTCGTGGAGCTCGTCGACAACGCCCCCGACCTCGACTGGTGGGAATTCGTGGCCTTCAAGCAGCCTATGGGCACCGAGCTCAAAGTGCGCTTCGACAAGTTGCTCTTCGATACCCGCAAGATGTACTTCCAACAGCTTGAGTGCGAGGAGGAACCCGAGATGCTGGGTCTGCGCATTGCCGTCGAAGACGGCCAGCGGCAAGACGAGGATTTCCAAGTGGGAGTCTATGTGACGTTGGAGTCGTTGATGGGTGAGTTCGACTGTGCCACCCTCATCGGCTATATGGAGACCGTCCCTGTGCCCGCCGAGCCGTTCAAGAGCGGATTTCAGCCGTTGGACGACCTGCCCAAGTTCGTCGAGTGGTTCAAAGCCAAACGTGACGAATAGTACTACATTTTTCATTTTTCATTTTTCATTTTTCATTTTTTTCGTATCTTTGCATTTTGTGTCAGTGTGAAATTCTGAGGGTGAGATGAGTTTTGTTTGTTGATAATAAAGTATATATGACAAAGATAGATGTTCTCTTAGGACTCCAGTGGGGCGACGAAGGCAAGGGTAAGATTGTTGACGTGCTCACCCCTAACTATGATGTAGTGGCTCGTTTCCAGGGTGGCCCCAACGCGGGTCATACCCTTGAGTTCAACGGCACGAAGCATGTGCTGCATATCATTCCCAGCGGTATCTTCCACAAGGATAAAATCAACCTTATCGGCAACGGCGTGCTCATCGAGCCCCGTATCTTCCGTCAGGAAATCGAGGCCCTCGTCGAGAAGGGCGTCGACGCTACCAAGAACCTTTTTATCAGCAAGAAGGCTCACCTTATCCTTCCCAGCCATCGCATGATGGATGCCGCCAACGAGCAGGCCAAGGGCAACAGCAAGATTGGCAGCACGCTGAAGGGCATCGGCCCCGCCTATACCGACAAGATTGCCCGTACGGGTCTTCGCGTGGGTGATATCATGACCGACGACTTCATCGAGCGCTATGGCCAGCTGAAACGTCAGCACCTGATGATGGCACATGCCATGGGCTTCGATGTCGACACCTTCCGCATCGACAATATGACCCTCAGCGAGTATGAGAAGGTGTGGATGGAGAGTCTGGCCACGCTGAAGAAGTTCCGCTTCGTCAACAGCGAGTATTTTATCAACCAGTGCCTCCGTGAGGACAAGAAAGTGCTGGCTGAGGGAGCCCAGGCCATGATGCTCGACATCGACTTCGGCACCTATCCTTTCGTGACCAGTTCGAATACCATTACCGCCGGTGTCTGCACCGGTCTCGGCGTGGCGCCGAGTACCATCGGCAAGGTGATGGGCATCACCAAGGCCTACTGCACCCGTGTGGGTGCCGGCCCCTTCCCCACGCAGCTTGACGACGAAACGGGTAAACAGCTCTGCGAGCTGGGTCATGAGTATGGCGCCACCACGGGTCGTCCGCGCCGCTGCGGATGGATCGACCTGCCGGCGCTGCGCTACGCCTGCATGATCAACGGTGTCACCGAGCTCTACGTCACCAAGCCCGACGTGATGAACGACTTTGAGACGGTCAACATGTGCACCGCCTATAACATCGACGGCCACAACACTGACGAGATTCCCTTCGAGTACAACACCGTGGCTATCACTCCTGTGCTTACCCCCTTCGAGGGATGGAAGCAGAGCCTCGAGGGTATCACCGAATACGGCAAGTTACCCGAGAAACTGCGCAAATTCCTCGGCGCCATCGAGGAGCAGACGGGTGTGGCTATCGCCGCCGTCAGCATCAGCCCTGACCGTAAAGATGTGGTGTTCAAGAATTAAAAAATAAAAATTAAGAATTAAGAATCTGCTGACGCAAGAAATCGTTAATGCGAGATACTAAACAGAAAAAAACATACGATATGAAAAAGCTTTTCCTGTTAGCCGCCCTCTTTTCAATTGTCAATTTCCAATTGTCAATTTCTCGGGCCCAGACCAAAGTCAAGGAGACTGCGGTGCCGCGTTCGGTGTTGCTGACTCTCGAAAGAACCTATGACTCCTACAAGGTGAAGACCTGGTATCAGGCTCCCGGTCAGTTCATTGCCGAGCTTATCATCGATGGACAGGAAGGTCGCAGCTTTTTCACCGCTGGCGGCGACTGGCAGTATTCCACCTTCCCTGTGAAGATGGAGGAGTGCCCCACCATGCTCACCAGCTATTTCACCAACAACTACCCCGGTTACAAGGTGAAATCCATCGACTATGTCGAGGAGATGAGCGGCGACAACTACTACCGCATGATAATTGTTAAGAAGGGTATCTCGGACACCGACTTCGAGCTTATCTTCGACACCCGTGGAAAGCTGCAGAAGAGTAACGCTCCCGACCCTGCCGCCGTGAAGCGCGACTACTACACGCATAACAACCCCGACGCCACGGAAGGCGACGTCACCAAGGCCACCAAGACCGAGCAGAGCCGTCACAGCGGCCGTCCTGCCCCCAAGGTCGACGAACCCCAGGTGGAGAAGTTCACCCCTCCGCAGACCGCCGTGGCCTTCTTCGAGAAGAACCTCGCCAAGAAAATCAAATCGGGTCCCGAATGGGTCAATCGCGATGACAAATATGCCGTGGCTTACTACACCGACAAGCAGAAGGTTGAGATGGACGCTGTCTTCGACATCAACACCGGCGCCCATATCAAGACCGGCAAGGTGCTCCCCAAGGAGCGTTACGGCACGGGTATCATGAAATACCTCGAGGAGAAGTTCAACGGCGAGAAGTACAAAATCGAGAAGATGGTCACCTATGACTACAGCTCGAAGTACCGTGAGAACGGCAAGAAGCCGAAATCCTATACCTATGTGGTTATCAGTCAGAAGGTCAAAGGCTCGAAAGAACGTAAGTTTACCCGCATGATCTTCGACAGCAAGGGTGCCTTCCAGGAACTTCTGGCTCAGCCTCTCGACGAGAAAGACGTCCAGTAATAGTTAATAGTTGATAGTTAATAGATAAATAGATAATAGTTAACAATAATAAAAGAGACGGTCAAAACGACCGTCTCTTTTTATTTTGTGTGGGATTAATCACTTCAATCCACTGAGCTCAGTAAGCACGTCGATAGCTTTTGTGATGGATTGTACACTTTCTATCGAGAGGGTGAGGCGGTCGGGGGTCTCCTTCAGGCGGCTGGTGCGAGGATGAGCCTGGGCGTACATGATGACCTTGGAGAAGTTGCCGCTCTGGTAAAAGGGGCTCTGGGGATTGCTCACCAGATGCAGCACCATGCGGTCCTGCTTGAGGACGATTTTCTCGATGCCGAACTCCTTGGCCATGCGGCGCAGGGTGATGGTTCGTATGAGCTCGTCGACACATGTCGGCACGGGTCCGAAGCGGTCCTCCAGGTGCTCACGGTAGGTGGAGAGCTCTTCTTCTGTGGTAAGTTCGTTGAGCTCCTTATATAGCAACAGGCGCTCGGAGACAGAGGTGACATAGTCGTCGGGCAGCAGCACCTCGAGGTCGGTCTCGATGGTACATTCCTTCACATACTCCTTATTTTCCTCGGCCTCGGCGGCGAAGAGGTCGGCAAAGTCGCTCTCCTTCAACTCCTCGATGGCCTCGTTGAGGATTTTGTGGTACATGTCGTAGCCAATCTCGGAGATGAAACCCGATTGCTCGGCACCGAGAATATTTCCGGCGCCGCGGATGTCGAGGTCACGCATGGCGATATTGAAGCCGGAACCTATGGAGGAGAACTCCTCGATGGCCTTGAGTCGCCGCTGGGCGTCGGGCGTGAGGGTGAGGTAGGAGGGGATGAGGAGGTAGCAGAAAGCCTTGCGGTTGGAACGTCCCACGCGGCCGCGCATCTGGTGCAGGTCGGAGAGACCGAACTGCTGCGCGTTGTTGATAATCATGGTGTTGGCGTTCGGTATGTCGAGGCCGTTCTCCACGATGGAGGTGGCCACGAGCACGTCGATGTCGCCCTCGAGGAAGCGCATGAGGGTCTCCTCGGTATCCTTGCCTTCCATGCGGCCGTGGGCCATGGCCACGCGGGCGTCGGGCACGAGGCGCTGCACCAGACCCGCCATCTCGGGCAGGTTCTCCACGCGATTGGAGATGAAGAAGGTCTGACCGCCGCGGTCCATCTCGTACATGATGGCGTCGCGGATGAGCTCTTCGTTGAAGTCGGAGAGCTCGGTCTCGATGGGCTGGCGGTTGGGCGGCGGCGTCTGGATGACGCTGAGGTCGCGGGCACCCATGAGGGAGAACTGCAGGGTGCGCGGGATGGGTGTGGCGGTAAGGGTGAGGCAGTCGACGTTGGCTTTCAGCTGCTTGAGCTTCTCCTTGGCGCTGACGCCGAACTTCTGCTCCTCGTCGATGATGAGGAGCCCGAGGTCCTTGAATTTGAGGTTCTTGTTGGTGATGGCATGGGTGCCGATGAGGATGTCTATCTTGCCCTCTTCGACATCTTTATAAATCTGGTTCTTTTCCTTGGTGGTGCGGAAGCGGTTGAGGTAGTCGACACGTATGGGCATGCCTTTGAGGCGTTCGCGGAAGGTGTTGTAGTGCTGGAAGGCGAGGATGGTGTTGGGCACGAGGACGGCCACCTGCTTGTCGTCGCAGCAGGCTTTGAAGGCGGCGCGGATGGCTACCTCGGTCTTGCCGAAGCCCACGTCGCCGCAGATGAGGCGGTCCATGGGGGCGCGCATCTCCATGTCATGTTTCACTGCCACGGTGGCCTTGAGCTGGTCGGGGGTGTCCTCGTAGAGGAACGAGGCCTCGAGTTGTTCCTGCAACGAGCAGTCCTCGCTGAAGGCGAAGCCCTGCGAGGCTTTGCGCTTGGCATAGAGAGCGATGAGGTCCTTGGCGATATCCTTGACCTGCTTCTTGGTCTTGGCCTTGAGCACCTGCCACGAGTTGCTGCCCAGGCGGTTGAGGGTGGGAGCCTCGCCTTCACGACCTACGTAGCGTGATATCTTATGCAGGCCGTGGATGGAGATGTATAGCACGTCGCCTCCCTTGTAGATGAGACGGATGAGCTCCTGGCTCTTGCCGTTGTTGGTCACCTTCTCGAGACCCGAGAAGCGGCCGACGCCGTAGTCGATATGGGTGACGAAGTCGCCGGGTTTGAGCTCGAAGAGTTCCTTGAGGGTCAGCGCCTCGTGGGTGGAGCGCAGATCTTTGACGGTGTATTTGTGGTAGCGGTCGAAGATTTCGTGGTCGGTGTAGCAGAGGACTTTGGTGTCGTGGTCGACGAAACCATGACTTAATTGAAAATTGAAAATTGAAAATTGAAAATTATTATCGTCCGATTCGTCGAGGATTTTTCGGAGTCTCTTTTCCTGGCTGTCGTTGCTGACGGTGATGAGGAGGTGGTAGCCGCGGTCGGCGTAGTCGGCGAGGTTGGCGGTGAGGAGGTCGAACTGCTTGTTGAAGGCGGGTTGCGGGTCGCTGTGGTGTTCGATGCGGTCGGCCTGCGAGAAGTAGTGGCTGTTGCCGTATTCTATGATTCTGCAGTCGAGGAGTTTGTGGAGGAACTCGTTGGCGGAGCAGCACATCTCCTCGGGCTTCGGTAGGGTCCCGGCTACGGGGTGCTCTTTGTCGGCCAGACGGTCGTTGTAGGCTTTGCGGGTGTCGGCCAACAGCTTCTCCATCTGCTCTGCTGCCATCATCAGGCTTTGAGTCCAGACGATATCGTCGCTGCCGAAATACTCCATCAGCGAGACTCTTGAACTATTATCTTGCACTCCTTCCTCTTTTTGCACTCCCTGAAAATCGGGTACGATATCGATGCGGTCCATCTGCTTGACGCTGAGCTGGCTGACAGCGTTGTAGGTGCGGAGGGAGTCGACTTCGTCGTCAAAGAACTCGATGCGGAAGGGCAGGTCGGAGGCGTAGGAGTAGACGTCGACGATGCCGCCGCGGACGGCATACTGGCCGGGTTCGACGACGAAGTCCTCGCGCTCGAAGCCCAGCTCCTGCAGGCGCTCCACGGCCTCCCACATGTCGAGTTTCTGTCCTCGGCTGATACGGAAGGTGTTGGCACGGAAGGTGTTCGAGGAGACCACCTTTTCGCTCAGCGCGTCGGCATAAGAGATCACGATAAGGGGCTCCGAACTGCTCAAGGCTTTCACCACCTCGTTGCGCATCAGCAGGTTAGCATTCTCCGTCTGCTCCGGGTCGTAATGGTATGCCTTGCGGTAGCTTGTTGGGAAGAGCATGACGGATAATGATGAATGATGAGTGATGAATGATGAATTGGCAGATTCACTTCGTTCATCATTCATCATTCCACATTCCACATTAAGCAGTGCTTCGATGTCGTTCTGCAGATAGTAGGCTTCCTCCTTCGACGGAGCGATGACCAGCTGGTTCACCGTCGGTCGCTGCATGGCCAGTGCCGCGATGGCTACCGCAGGCAAAGACCCTGTGAGACCGTCTACATGCACGCGCGCCTTCGTCGTTCCGAGGTGTTCTAAAATATCCTTGATGAGTGAGCTATCTTTGTATAGATCAGTGAGTACCATGGAATACTAGCATTGAATCGAAGATGCAAATATACGAAATAAAGTTGACGGTCATATAATATTTATCGCGTGCGTGCGTTATTACTTAACTAAAAAATAGACTTATGAAGACATCGATTCTTTGGGCTGATGACGAGATAGAACTTTTGAAGCCTCATATTTTGTTTCTTGAGGAGAAAGGCTGTGAAGTGGTGGGCGTGCAGTCGGGTAGCGACGCATTGGATGTGCTGGAGGAGCAGCAGCCTGACATCGTGTTCCTCGACGAGCAGATGCCGGGTTTGAGCGGCATCGACACCCTGGGCCGCATCAAGGAGCGCTGGCCCCAGCTGCCGGTGGTGATGATCACCAAGAGCGAGGAAGAGGGAGTGATGGAGGATGCGTTGGGCGGAAAAATTAGCGACTACCTCATCAAGCCAGTGAATCCTAACCAGATATGGCTTACGGTGAAGAAGCACACTGAACTGAAGCGTCTGCAGAGCGAGCACTCGACGATGAACTACCAGCAGCGCTTCCGCGAGATAGGCATGCAACTGCAGGAACGCATGAACGCCGAGGAATGGATAGAAGTGTACAAGAAGCTTGTCTACTGGGACCTGGAGCTTGCCGGCACCGAGGACGACAATATCCATGAGATCTTCATGTCGCAGAAACATGAAGCCGACCAGCAGTTCTGCCGTTTCTATGAGAATCACTACCTCGATTGGCTGAACGGCAGCGAGGAGAAGCCCGTGATGAGTCCTACGGTATTGAAAGAAAGGATGTTCCCTCTGCTGAAAGAAGGGAAGCCTACATTCTTGATAGTGATAGACAATTTCCGCTACGACCAGTGGAAGATGGTGCAGCCGTTGGTGGAGCAGTATTTCCGCACGGAGCGCGACGACATCTATTACACCCTCGTGCCGACGACGACACAGTTCGCCCGCAATGCGATGTTCGCCGGCTTGATGCCGAGCGAGATAGAGAAGAAATATCCGCAGTATTGGGTGAACGAGGACGAGGAGGGATGGAAGAACCAGTATGAGTCCGAGCTGTTGCAGGAGAACCTGCGACGTCACGGAATCGGGGTGAAGATGAGCTACAACAAGGTGCTCAACGCCCAGTATGGCCGCAAGCTGGTGGATCGTGTGCCCGAACTGATGCACAACGGTCTGAATGTGATTATCTACAATTTCATCGACATGCTGAGTCATGCGCGCACAGACAGCGACATTGTGCGTGAACTGGCGGTGGACGAGAAGGCCTACCGTAGCCTGACGCTGTCGTGGCTGGAGCACTCGCCGCTGCTCGAGATACTGAAGGCGCTGTCGGAGCGTGAGGTCAATATCATCATTACCACCGACCACGGCAGCGTGAAAATCGACCGGCCGGTGAAGGTGAAGGGTGACCGCGATATCAGCGTGAACCTGCGCTATAAGCAGGGCCGTCTGCTCGACTACAACGCCAAGGAGGTCTTCGAGGTGAAGGATCCTGCCAAACTGTTCCTGCCCCGCAGGCATGTGACGAGCCCCTATATTTTCTGCCGTGCGGGCGACTTCTTCGCCTATCCCAACAACTATAACGAGTATGTGCGCTACTATACAGGCACCTTCCAGCATGGTGGCGTGTCGATGGAGGAAGTTCTCGTCCCCTTCGTGAAGCTGGGGAATAAATAAGAATCAAATACATGAGGAAAATGAAGAGAATAATACTGTTGATGGCCGCAGTCATGGTGGCGGGCGCCATGCAGGGACAGAATGTGATAATCAAGAAGGGCAACGAAGGCAATCGTACTGACCCGCAGATGGTGGCGAACGGACGCTACCTGGCTACCGTTGACGGTTTGGACTGCTGGCTGACCCAGAGCGAGGAGGGTGCGCGTGGATTTGTGGAGGACGAAGACTGGCAGGTGGTGCGTCTGAACGACGACATGTTCCCGCTGGAACGCCGTGAGTTGCTTATGACAGAACATTGTGTGCCGCTGGCATGGGCAGTCAAAGGCAAGTGGGCCTCGATGTTGCTGGTGGACAGCAGCCAGCGCAAGCAGACCACCGTGCTCAAGGCTTCGGTGTCGCTGGATAGCCTGCAGCTGAAGGACGGTCGCGTGGACACGGTGACGAAGTTCGCCTATGCCAAGAAAGACCGCTGCCATGTGTGGGGCGCCATGTCGGCCAACGGCGAATACATGGGCACGCTGAGTGTGGTGCAGTATACCGAGCGGAAGCAGTATATCTCGATAGCCACGGTGTATGACGCCGAACTGAAGGAGGTTTGGTCAAGGGAGTTCGCCGTAGGGACGGTAGAGTGCATCTATATCACCGACGATGGCCGTATGCTGACGCTGGGCACCGAGCGCGAGGGTGAAGAGGAACACTTCATCATCTGTGTGATAGACCGCCTCGGTGGCGACAAATTCAATATGATCGTGCAATGCGAGCCTGTGAAAGACATGCGGATAGTGAATGTCTTGGGGCCTCAGATGCTCTGTGCAGGTCTCATCAAGCCTGCCGACGCCAAGAAGGATGAGGACCTGACGTCAGGTGTGGCGACGCTGTCGTTCAACCTCGATTCGATGTCGATAGGTGGTTTCACGATGCGCTATTTTCAGAACGAGGATATTAATATCCTGGTCAATGAGAAGACAAAGAAGATACAGAAAGAAAGAGAGCTGTCCGATGTGGTCCCGCTGAGTTATGTTCCTACCTCTTATGGGTTTGTGATGTCCGTGGGACGCATGGTGGAGGAAAAGGATGTCAACGCAAACGGCACGAAGACGTGCGATTATAACGGAGTGGGCATCCATCTGGTGGCCGTCGACGCCACCGGTGCGGTGAAGTGGGTGCGCAACGTGCGCCGCAACGACAGACAGACCGACAGCAAGGCACTGCTGAGGACGCCGCTTTTCATGATGGGCGAGACGCTGTGTCTGGTGAAGAACGAGAACCGCAAGGAACCGGGTGAGTATATCATCTCGAATGATGCCAGAGAGTACGAGGTGGGCGACAAGAGCAACCTCGTGCTTTATCGCTTCAGCGAGGAGGGCGACGTGAGGAAAGATGTGCTGGAGCGCAAGACCAAGCAGGCCCTAGGCGCTGCGGCGTTGAGATACGACGGTACGGCGCTGCTGATAACCGTCAAAGGAAGCAAGACCCGTAAGATGGAGATGACGTTGCAGTAGGCAACAGTTAAGTAGTTCTATAGACTGTGGATTATATCAAGATTAAGGGAGCGCGGGCGAATAACCTGAAGAATATCGACGTCGAGATACCGCAAGGCAAGCTGGTGGTAATCACGGGCCTCAGCGGTAGCGGCAAGTCGAGTCTGGCTTTTGATACCCTCTTTGCCGAGGGACAGCGCCGCTATGTGGAGAGCATGAGCTCGTATGCCCGCCAGTTCCTGGGACGCATGACCAAGCCCGAAGTGGATTACATCCTCGGCCTCTCGCCGGCGGTGGCCATCGAGCAGAAGGTTAACACATCTAATCCTCGTTCCACCGTGGGCACCAGCACCGAGATTTACGAATACCTGAAGCTGATGTTCGCCCGCATCGGACGTACCTTCTCGCCTATAAGCGGCACGGAGGTGAAACGTCATTCCGTGAGCGATGTGGTGGACTATATTTTAGGAGGTAAGGAGTCAGGGGGTAAGGAGACAGGTAGCAAGGTGATGATACTGGCGCCGCTGGAGGACAGCAAGGAGCGTCCGCTGCGGTCGCAGCTAGAGATATTGCACCAGGAGGGCTACCAGCGTGTGATGGTGAAAGGTACGGTGATGCGCATCGAGGACATCGGCAATGTGGAGTTGGACAAGGAGGTCTACCTCGTCATCGACCGTGTGACGGTGAACCCCAACGACGACGAGCTGAAAGCCAGGGTAGGGGAGAGCGTACAGGCCGCCTTCTTCGAAGGACGCGGCTCGTGCCGCATCGCTGTGGTCGGCGGTTCGACTGCCGACTTCAGCAACCGCTTCGAGGCCGACGGCATCACCTTCGAGAAGCCCAACCCCAACTTCTTCTCTTTCAACAACCCCTATGGCGCCTGCCCCACCTGTCAGGGCTACGGCAGCGTCATCGGCATCGACGAGAACCTCGTGGTGCCCAACAAGAGCCGTAGCATCTATGAGAACGCTGTGGTGTGCTGGAATGGCGACAAGATGCAGGACGTGAAATGCGAATTCATCCGCCATGCTGCGGTAATCGACTTCCCCATACATAAGCCCTACTACGAGCTGACCCCCGAGCAGAAAGACATCCTTTGGCACGGCGACGGCACATGGGAGGGCATCGACGGCTTCTTCCGCTGGGTAGAGAGCCAGAGCTACAAGATACAGTACCGTGTCATGCTGGCACGTTACCGTGGCCGCACGGTGTGTCCCGAATGTCACGGCCGCCGTCTCCGCAAGGATGCGGAATATGTGAAGGTGGACGGCCTCAGCATCAGCGACCTCACGGAGATGCCCGTGTCGAAGTTGGTGACGTGGTTCAGCGATATCGAGAGTCGCCTCACATCTCACGAGTGCGCCGTCACCGAGCGCCTCCTCACCGAAATCAAGCACCGCCTCGGCTACCTCGTCGACGTGGGCCTAGGATACCTCACCCTCAACCGTCTGAGCAACAGCCTCAGTGGCGGTGAGAGCCAGCGTATCAACCTGGCTACCTCGTTGGGTAGCTCGCTGGTGGGAAGCATGTACATCCTCGACGAGCCCTCCATAGGACTCCACTCGCGCGATACCGGCCAGCTTATCAATGTCCTCAAGCGCCTGCGTGACCTCGGCAATACCGTCATCGTGGTGGAACACGACGAGGATATCATCCGCGCCGCCGACTACCTTATCGACATAGGACCCGGCGCCGGCAGGCTCGGTGGCGAAGTGGTCTACAGCGGCGACCTAAAAGTCCTTAATAACCCTAAGGGTGCTAAAGCCCCTAAGGCCCCTAAAGATAGCCTCACCTTCGACTACCTCCTCGGTCGCCGTGCCATCGCCGTCCCCAAGAGCCGTCGCCGCTGGCGCGACCGCATCTCGATACATGGAGCTTACTGTAACAACCTCAAGCATATCGATGTCGACATCCCCCTAGGGGTGCTGACGGTGGTCACGGGCGTGAGCGGCAGCGGCAAGACGAGCCTCATCCGTCGTGTGCTCTTCGACGTGCTGCAGCGGCGCTTCGAGGGCGCTTCGGACTATGTGGGCAGCTGTGTGGAGCTGGACGGCGACGTGCGCCGCATTTCGGCCGTCGAGATGGTCGACCAGAACCCCATCGGTCGCTCTTCGCGTAGCAACCCCGCCACCTACATGAAGGTCTTCGACGAGGTGCGAGCCCTCTATGCCAAACAGCCGCTGGCGAAGACCCGCGGATACAAGGCGGGCTTCTTCTCGTTCAACGTCGAAGGCGGCCGCTGCGAGAACTGCCAGGGCGAGGGACAGGTCACCGTGAGCATGCAGTTTATGAGCGACGTACACCTCGTCTGCGACGAGTGCCACGGCAGCCGCTATAAGGACGAAGCCCTGGAGGTACTCTACAAAGGGAAGAATATCAGCGAGATCCTTGAGATGACTGTCGACCAGGCTCTCGACTTCTTCGACAGCGACGAGACACGCTCCATCTACACCCGTCTGAAACCGCTGCAGGATGTCGGACTGGGCTATCTGATGCTGGGTCAGTCGTCAAGCTCGCTCTCGGGAGGCGAATGCCAGCGCATCAAACTGGCTTCCTACCTCGTCAAAGGCGAGGCCGAGCAGCCCATGCTGTTCATCTTCGACGAACCCTCCACGGGTCTCCATTTCCACGATATCCAGAAGCTCCTCGCGGCCTTCGACCGCCTCATAGAGCGTGGCCACAGCATCGTGGTCATCGAACACCACCACGACATCATCAAGGTGGCCGACTGGGTCATCGACATGGGTCCCGAGGGTGGCGACGAGGGCGGCAACGTGGTCTTCGCCGGCACGCCCGAAGACCTCCTCAAATGCAAGGAATCCTATACCGCAAAGTATCTTAAATTAGAGTAATTAGCCTGTAATTAAACTGTGTATGCAATTAGTTGAATTAGAATAATTAGCCGTTTAATAAAAGTATATGTTCGAAACTGAAATCAAGAAAATCAAGCGCACCTCACAGATTTGCCTGTGGGGCTCCGTGGCCGTGGTCATCCTGACGGCCCTCTTCCTGTATGCCACTCCGTGGTATTTCCCCCAGACACGTCAGGTGTCCGACGCGATGATGCTGTCCGGCAGCGTCCTGACGGTCCTGGCCGTCAGCATGGCCCTGCTGACAATCCGCAAGCGTGTGCCACGCCTGCGGCAGGCCGAAAGCCTCGATACCAAGCTCAAAGGCTATGCCTCGCATGTGAGCTCTTTCTATGGCGCTATCTTCGTGGTGGTCTTGGTGCTCGCCGTGTTGGCTGTGCTGGCGAACCGCCGCATGCTCCTGCCTCTCTCCATGCTCACCACGCTGATGCTCTTCCTGGCCTTCCCCAACATCTACCGCATGAAGGTAGACCTCGGACTGACCGACGACGAGATGCGCTCCCTCTTTGGTGACGAGTATATCCCTGACGAGCGCCCCGAGGAGCCTGTGGAACAGAACGAGGAAGAAACAAAGCCGGAGAATGAGGACTAAGGAGACCATCGTGGCAATCTCCACACCCCATGGGGTGGGAGGCATCGCCGTGGCCCGGCTCTCGGGCCCCGACGCATTGTCTATTGCCGAAAAACACCTTTCTCCTCTCACCTCACACCTCTCACCTCGCCATGCCACCTATTGTACATTCTTCATCTCCTCCCCTGAGACAAGGGTGGGGGAGGGGTATGACAATACCATACCTCTCGACGACGTCGTCGCGGTATTCTTTCCGAAGGGCTATACCGGCGAACCTACCGTGGAGATCTCCTGTCACGGCTCACTCTATGTGCAGCAGGCACTGCTGCAGGCCCTCGTCGACGACGGGGCACGTCTGGCGGAGCCTGGCGAGTTCACCCAGCGAGCCTTCCTCAACGGCCGTCTCGACCTCTCACAGGCCGAGGCTGTGGCCGACCTCATCGACTCCGTTACCCCGGCACAGCACCGGCTGGCCGTCAGCCAGCTGCGTGGCGGATACGCGCAGAACCTCAAAGACCTGCGTCAGCAGCTCCTTGACCTTACCTCGCTCCTCGAACTCGAACTGGACTTCTCTCAGGAGGATGTCGAATTCGCCGACCGCACCCAGTTGCGCAACCTCCTCTCCTCACTCATCACTCAGCTCTCTACACTCATCGCCTCTTTCAAGATGGGCAATGCCCTCAAGCGGGGTGTTCCAGTGGCTATCATCGGGGCTCCCAACGCAGGCAAGTCCTCGCTGCTCAACGCCTTGCTGGGCGACGATCGCGCCATCGTCAGCGATGTCCCTGGCACCACACGCGACACCATCGAAGAACTCTTCGTCCTCGACGGTATCACTTTCCGCTTTATCGACACGGCGGGGCTGCGCCACAGCGACGATATTGTCGAGGCCATGGGTATCGAGCGCAGCCGCAAGGCTGTCGCCGACGCACACCTCGTCATCTTCGTCCACGACGTCACTACCCCTTGGCACGAACCAGCCCTCGACCTCTCCGACAAGAAAGTGCTTGTCGTCCTCAACAAATCCGATCTACCCACACACTCATCACTCATCACTCCTCACTCCTCACCCCTCACTCCTCACTCAATCCTCCTCTCCGCCAAGACCGGCAAAGGCCTTGACGCCCTCCGCACCGCTATGGTGGAGGCCGTAAAGTCCGACATGCCGCAAGACGACAGCATACTTCTTACCAATGCCCGCCATTACGAGGCGATGTGCCGAGTGAAGGAGGCTTTGTTACATGTCAGCGAGGGTCTCGACGGCGGCATGCCGTCCGACCTCGTGGCTGTCGACCTGCGCGACGCCCTCTACCACCTCGGCACCATCACCGGCGAGGTCTCCTCCGACGAGGTCCTGGGCAACATATTCTCCCGATTCTGCATCGGGAAATGAAAAATGATGTTAATAAATGAGACAAAAACGGCCCTGCTCCGTCTATAGAGAAAAAGTTATAAAAAAATGAAACGCACACACGCAATCTCTAATTCTCGTTTTTCTATTCTGCTGATGCTCCTTATGCTCCCCATGGTCTCTTTCGGAGCCAATAAGGATTATAAGATTACCTTCGTCGTCGACGGCTGCAAGGACTCGGTGGTCTACATGGGCTTCTATCTGGCTCAGAACCGTTACTACTGCGATACCGCCTACAACAACGGCAAGGGTAAGTTCGTCTTCGAGGGTAATAAGGAGCTTAAGCCCGGCCTGTATTATCTTACCAACAACGTCGACCGCTATGTGGAGTTCGTCGTCTATCACGAGAAACAACGCTTCACGCTGCACACCTCGCAGGACAACTGGAAGCTCGGCATGACGGTCAAGGACTCGAAGGAGAACGAGGTGTTCTTCAACTTCCACCGCGCCGAAGAGACCTTCTATCAGGCAATGGACGAGGCACATCGCACTGTCGACTCGGCAGAGTTCGTCACCGTGCTCCGTCCCCGCTATATCCAGCAGCTCGATAGTCTGCGCATGAGCTACATCAACAAGTATCCCGACTATATGATCTCGAAGATGATGCTGGCCACCAAGGAGGTTAGCGTGCCCAAGGAACATCCCGACGGCACCGCCTTGAGCGACCGCGAGCGTTTCGACTTGTTCATGCAGCACTACTTCGACAATGTGCCTCTCGACGACCCCTTCATCATACGCACCCCCAAGGAGGTCTTCTACCAGCGTGTGATGGATTATGTCGACCGCTACATGAAAGGGATGCCGCCCGACATGATTTGCCCGTTGCTCGACAGCCTCATCGACCGCGCCGAACCTGCCCCGGAGGTCTACCGCTGGCTGATGCTTAACCTCACCGAACATTTCCTCCAGAGCCGCATCATGGTCTACGACGAGGTCTACGTGCATCTCGTCCAGCGCTATTTCGCCACCGGCAAGGTGGAGGGCCTCGCACCGTCGGTGATCGACGAGCAGATCGAGCGCGCCAACAGGTGGGAGCGTATCCTCGTCGGCAAGGTGGCTCCCGAACTCGTCCTTTTCGACACCACCCACCGGGCCGCTTCGCTGCACCACATGCCGGGCGACTACACGCTGCTCCTCTTCTGGAGCCCCACCTGCGGCCACTGCCGCGAAATCATCCCCGCGGTCTATGAGGTCTATAAGCAATACACCGAATCGCTTAAGGTCAGCGCTTTCGCTATCCTTACCGAGCCCGACGAGCATACCGTCGGCAAATGGAAGAGTTTCCTCAAAGAGCACGGCATGACAGACCCACGCTGGGTGAACCTCAACGGTGGCGAGGCCAATGTCGACTGGCGCGAGGTGTACGACATCACCACCACACCCCAGATATTCCTTATCGATAATGCCAATCACAAGATACTCGCCAAGAAACTCAATGCCGAGCTGCTGGAGACCATCTTCAAGACGCTGAAAAAATAATCAATATATTATTAATGACAATGAAACGTACCATCCTGCTCGCCGCCACGGCTATGCTTGCCGTCGCAGGCTGCAAAAACAACACAGACATGGATTCCAACCTCAAAGACAATCCCTTCCTCAGCGAATGGGGTACACCCTACAACATCCCCGACTTCTCGAAGATCAAGACCGAGCATTATATGCCCGCCTTCGAGGAGGGTATGCGTCAGCAGAAGGCCGAGATCGACGCCATCGTGAACAACACTGAGGCCCCGACCTTCGAGAACACTATCCTGGCTTACGAGTACAGCGGTCAGCTGCTCAAGGAGGTCAGCGCCATCTTCTTCAACCTCTCCGAGTGTGAGAACAGCAAGGAGATGGAGGCCATCGAAGAGAAGGTGACGCCGCTCCTCTCCGCCCATGGCGACGACATCGCCCTCAACGCCAAACTCTTCGCCCGCATCAAGGCCGTCTACGACCAGCGCGAGAGCCTTAACCTCAATGCCGAGCAGGCTCGTCTCCTCGAGGAGACCTACAAGGGCTTCGTCCGCAGCGGTGCCAACGTCCCCGAGGCACAGCAGGCCCGCTTCCGCGAGCTCAACGAGAAGATCGCCAACCTCACCATGCGCTTCGCCCAGAACGTGCTTAAGGCCACCAACGCCTATAGCAAGGAGCTGCCCGACGGCACCAAGGTCACCCTCGACATGCCCACCTGGGAGCCCTTCATGCAGACCTGCGCCGACCGCAAGCTCCGCGAGGAGGTGTGGCACGCCTTCACCGACCGCTGCAAGAGCGGCGAGTTCGACAATACCAAGATCATCGACACCCTCGTGAACCTCCGCCTCGAGCGCGCCAATATCCTGGGCTTCCCCACCCATGCCGACTGGGTCCTCGACGACTGCCTGGCCAAGAACCCCGCCAACGTCTACAAGTGCCTCCTCGACATCTGGAAACCCGCCCTCAAGGTGGCCAAGCAGGAGCGCGACCTCTATCAGAAGATGCTCGAGAAAGACGAGCCCGGTGCCAAGTTGCAGCCCTGGGATTGGCGCTACTATAGCGAGAAGCTCCGCGCCGAGAAGTACGCTCTCGACGATGCCGTCGTGCGTCCCTACTTCTGCCTCGACAGTGTCCGCGAAGGCGCCTTCATGGTGGCTAACCGCCTCTACGGCATCACCTTCACCGAGCGCACCGACCTGCCCACCTACGACAAGGAGGCCCGCTGCTTCGAGGTGAAGGATGGCGACCGCACCATCGGTATCCTCTATATGGACTTCCATCCCCGCGCCTCCAAGCGTAGCGGCGCTTGGATGACCGAGTTCCGCGGCCAGTACCGCAACCAGAAGGGTGAGAATATCATCCCCATCATCCAGGTGGTCTGCAACTTCACCAAGCCTACGGCCGACAAGCCCTCGCTGCTGAACTTCGACGAGAGCGAGACGCTCTTCCATGAGTTCGGCCACGCCCTCCACGGCCTCCTCTCCAACTGCACCTATCCTTCGCTGGCGGGCACCAGCGTGCCGCGCGACTTCGTCGAGCTGCCTTCGCAGGTCATGGAGAACTGGTGCCGTCACCCGCAGGTGATGAAGATGTATGCCAAGCACTACAAGACCGGCGAGGCTATCCCCGACGAGCTTATCAAGAAGATTGAAGCCGCCGCCACCTACGGCCAAGGCTTCATCACCACCGAGCTCCTCGCCGCCTCACTGCTCGATATGGACTATTACTCCATCAAGGAGAAGCAGGCTATCGACCCGCTGGCCTTCGAGGAACAGGCCATGAAGAAGATCGGCCTCATCCCCGAGATCATCAGCCGCTACCGCAGCCCCTACTTCCAGCATATCTTCACCACGGGCTATGACGCAGGCTACTACAGCTACACATGGACGGCCATCCTCGATGCCGACGCCTTCGAGGCTTTCGTCGAGAGTAAAGACCTCTTCAACCCTGAGCTCGCCAAGAAGTTCCGCCACCTCCTCGAGAGCGGCAACACCGTCGAGCCCATGGAACTCTACCGCGCCTTCCGCGGCAAAGACCCCAGCCCCAAGGCCCTGCTGAAACGCAAAGGAATGCTTTGAAAATTAAAAATTAAGGATTAAGAATTAAGGCTGGCGCGTCCGATGTGGTGCGTCAGCCTTAATTCTTAATTTTTAATTCTTAATTAATCTGCTGTATTACAGCAGCTGCAAGCTCGTTGGCGCGGGCCTCGGTGGCGGCCTCCGAGTAGATGCGGATGATGGGCTCGGTGTTGCTCTTGCGCAGGTGCACCCAGCCGTCGGCGAAGTCTATCTTCACACCGTCGATGGTGGTCACCTTTTCCACACCGGCCATGCCGTTATAAAGCTTGGCGACTTTCGCCAGCAGGGCGTCGACATCCATGTCGGGCGTCAGGTCCTTGCGGTTCTTCGAGATGATGTATTCGGGATAGGTCTTGCGGAGTTCGCTGACCTTCATGCCGCGCTTGGCGAGGAGCGTGAGGAATAGCGCCACACCCACTAGGGCGTCGCGGCCGTAGTGCAGGGCGGGGTAGATGACACCTCCGTTGCCTTCGCCACCGATGACGGCACCCGTCTGGCGCATCATTGTGGTGACGTTCACCTCACCCACGGCGGCGGCGTTGTACTCGCAGCCGGCGTAGCGGCGCGTGACATCGCGCAGGGCGCGGCTGCTGGAGAGGTTCGAGACGGTATTGCCGGGCGTGTGCTGCAGCACATAGTCGGCCACGCTGACCAGCGTGTATTCCTCGCCGAACATCTCGCCGGTCTCGCAGACCAGTGCCAGGCGGTCGACGTCGGGGTCGACGACGATGCCCAGGTCGCAGTGGTTCTCACGTACACAGTCGCTGATCTGTGTGAGGTTCTGCGGGATGGGCTCGGGGTTATGGGCGAAATGGCCCGTGGGCTCGCAGTTGAGCTCCACGACATCCTGCACGCCGAGGCGGCGCAGCAGACGCGGAATGGCGATGCCGCCAGTAGAGTTCACGGCGTCGACAGCAACCTTGAAGCCAGCTTTCTTGATGGCTTCGACATCCACCAGCTCCAGACCGAGCACACGCTCGATATGGCGGTCAATCCAGTCCTCCTCGACGGTCACCTGACCGAGGTCGTCGACCTCGGCATAGTTGACTTCTCCGCTGTCAGCGAGACGCAGCACCTCCTTGCCTTCGGCGTCGGAGATGAACTCGCCCTTGCTGTTCAGCAGCTTGAGGGCATTCCAGTGCTTGGGGTTATGGCTGGCGGTGATGATGATGCCGCCGTCGCAGTGGCCGTCGATGACGGTCATCTCGGTGGTCGGAGTGGTGCTCAGGCCGGTCTCCAGCACGTCGACACCCATGCCCTGCAGGGTGCCCACCACCAAGCGGTCCACCATAGCACCGCTCAGACGCGCGTCGCGTCCCACAGCCAGTCTCAGCCGACGGCTGGGGTTGGCTCCTTTGAGGAAAGTGGCAAAAGCGGAAGTGAATTTAACGACGTCGAGGGGTGTGAGACCCTCGCCTGCGGGTCCGCCGATGGTGCCGCGGATTCCCGAGATAGATTTGATAAGAGACATATTGTTCTTTTGTTTTAGTAATTTGTTTTACGCGCATTATTATGCGTTAACGAACAAAACCTTTATTTATTGTCTATGTCAAAAAATCTTTCATCCATCCTGCCCGCCGAAGCAGGTGCATGAAAAAAAAATATTACCAGTTTCAAAAAAAGTTGTATCTTTGCATTCTGTTAATTCAATAACAATTATTAATAAACATTTAAAAACCAAACAATTATGCCAGCAAGAATTAGACTTCAGCGTCATGGTAAAAAGAATCAGCCTTTCTACCACATCGTTGTTGCGGATGGTCGTGCACCTCGAGATGGAAGATTTATCGAGAAGCTTGGCACTTACAATCCGTTGACCAACCCCGCCACCATCGACCTCAACTTCGACCGCGCCGTCGAATGGGTGAAGAATGGTGCCCAGCCCAGCGACACCGTGCGTCGCATCCTCAGCTATAAGGGCGTCCTGCTCCGTCGTCACCTCCAGATCGGTGTCGAGAAGGGTGCTATCAGCCAGGAGACCGCCGATGTGCGTTTCAACGAGTGGCTGCAGGCCAAAGAGGCTAAGATAAACAGCAAGCGCAGCGACATCGAGAATGACGCTCGCAACACCCGCAAGGCTCGTCTCGAGGCCGAGAAGAAAGCCAACGAGACCAAGGCTGCCGCCGTCGCCGCCAAGCGTCAGGCTGCCGCCGAGGCAGAAGCTGCCGCCAAGGCTGAGGCCGAGGCTGCTGCCGCCGCCGAGAACGAGAACGCCGAGGGCGAAGCCACCGCTGAGACCGAGGCTCCCGCCGAGGCTTAATTTAATTAAGAATTAAGAATTAAAAATTAAGAATTAGGGCTGACGCAAAAATTTTGCGTCAGCCTTAATTATAAAAGTTTAATTCATCACTCATCACTCATCACTCATCACTCATCACTCATCATTCATCACTCATCATTCATCACTCATCATTATGAATATAGAGGATTGTTTTTATCTGGGCAAGGTTACCAAGCCTTGGGGTGTGAAGGGGCAGCAGGTGCTGTTCCTCGACGTCGACAGCCCCGAGGAGTATGCCGAGCTCGACTCCGCTTTCGTGGAGGTCAAGGGCAAACTCGTGCCCTACTTCTTCCATATCGACCAACTCAACGGCAACAAGGCCATCGTCACCTTCGAGGAGATTACCGCCGACCAGGCCGCCGCACTCTGCGGCCACGAGCTCTACCTGCCGCTCGACCTGCTGCCGAAACTTGAGGGTAACAAGTTTTACTTCCACGAAGTGGTGGGTTTCAAGGTGATAGACAGCGAGAAGGGCGACATCGGCACCCTCGAGCAGGTGATAGACTACCCCGCCCAGCCGCTCTTCCAAGTGATGAAAAACGGCGTCGAGATACTCATCCCAGTCATCGACCAAGTCATCGACAAGGTCGACCGCGAACAAAAAGCACTCTACATCACGGCACCTAAAGGGTTGATTGATTTGTATCTTGATAATATCAACATGTGATGTTGATATGTTTTTCCCGCCAGTTCACGGAAAAAACCTATTTTTGCACGCAGAACTAATACGGAAAACAATGAAAGCTAACGCTAAACCCCAGGAGAAGAACCGTTATTCGCCCGATGAATTACAGGAGTTCAAAGAGTTGATATTAGGTAAGATAGCCAAGGCTGAGAAGGATCTGGAACTGCTGCAGCAGGCTGTGGCCGGCAGCGAGAACGACGTCAGCGACACCGCCCCCACCTTCAAGACCCTCGAGGAAGGTAGCAACGTGCTCTTGAAAGAAGAGAACCAGAAACTCGCCGCCCGTCAACAGAAGTTCATCCGCGACCTGCGCGCCGCCCTCATCCGCATCGAGAACGGCACCTACGGCATCTGCCAGGCCACCGGCAAGCTCATCCCCAAGGAGCGTCTCATGATTGTGCCCCATGCCACCATGACCGTCGAGGCCAAGGAGGCCAGCAAGAAACGCAAATAAAGGATAACACATTCACAACTCAACATATAAACTTTGACAATGCCGAGTCCTCCCCGTTGCGACGGGGAGGACTCTTTTTTTTGTCCGTATCTGGAAAAAAAGCGTATCTTTGCAGCAGAATATATTCGCTGCCATGAGAATCAAGTCTCTGATAGTCTTTGCGTTTTGCATGTGTACGGGCGTCGTCTGGGCACAGCATGGCCCTACGGGACTCCTCGACGACATGCTTTCCACCAACAGCCGCCTGCAGCTGACGGCGGCAGTGGTGCATTTCGGCCTCGATGACGACGACATCGACGCTGCCGCCTGGCGCGAGCTTGACGCTGCCGTGGCCCTGATGAAAGCCGAAGGCGAAGGAGCGACGTTCTATCTTGTCGGCTCGGCCGACGTGCCGTCGGCCTCCCTGCGCTCGAAACGTAAACTCGCCGCACGGCGTTGCCGCAGCGTCTACGACGCGTTGGTAGACAAGCTGGGAGTAGAGAAGAAGTCGCTGACCCTGTTGGAAGATGGGGGCTTCTCCGAAGTCCTGTCACAGAAAGGCTGCCGCATGGTACTGATAATCAAACGTACCGCCGACACCGAAGCCGTCGTCGAACGCTGGCTCCCCACCTATTAAAATTCATCACTCATCACTCCTCACTCATCACTAATCATTTATCACTCCTCACTCCTCATTCATCACTCCTCACTCCTCACTCCTCACTCATCACTCCTCATTCATCACTCCTCACTCATCACTCATCACTCCTCACTAATCAAATCCTCGGGATTGCTTCGATGAGGGTGCGTGTGTAGTCTGTCTGTGGATGGGCGAAGAGCTCGTCGGGCGTGCCCTGTTCCACGATACGACCTTTCTGCATCACCATGATGCGGTCCGACAGGTATTTTACTACTGACAGGTCGTGGGTGATGAAGAGGTAGGTGTAGTGGTAGCGGCGCTTGAGGTCGTTGAGGAGGTTGAGCACCTGGGCCTGCACGCTGACGTCGAGGGCCGACACGCTCTCGTCGCACACCACCAACTCGGGTTGCAGGATGAGGGCGCGGGCGATGCATACGCGCTGGCGCTGTCCGCCGCTGAGCTCGTGCGGATAACGCGTGTACCAGTCGGGCTGCAACCCCACCTGCTCCATGAGGGAAAGGACTGTCTCTTTCAGAGTATTCTGAGTAATCGGAGTATTCTGATTTTTCCGATGCACTTTCAGGGGCTCTGCTATCGCGTCGCCTATCGTTATCCTCGGGTTGAGGCTGGAGTAGGGGTCTTGGAAGATAATCTGCAGCTTGGGACGCAGGGCGCGCATCTCGCGGCGGCTCAGGCTGTCGAGCGAGCGGCCGCGGTAGCTGATGTTGCCGGCGCTGTGGTCTATCAGACGCAGCAGGGCGCGGCCGAGGGTGCTCTTGCCACAGCCGCTCTCGCCCACCAGACCGAGGGTCTCGCCCTCCATGATGTCGAAGCTGATGCCGTCGACACCCTTCAGCGTCTGCAGCGGCTTGCCAAAGAGGCTGCGCTTCAATATGTAGGTGACATCGAGATCTTTTACTGAAAGGAGTGAAATCTTCGTTGTCATTTGATTTAATTCAGCGGTGCTCAGATCCCCTTCAGGGTGCACTCCCTTTTCACTCCCTTTCACTCCCTTATTTAAAAACTCTTCCACCGTCGGCAGGCGTTCCGGACGGCTGTCCAGTGGCGGACGGCAGGCCAGCAGCCCTTGGGTGTAAGGTTCGTGCGGGTGGCGCAGTATCGCGTCGGCGGGGCCTTGCTCCACCATCTTGCCGCGGTACATCACCAGTATCTCGTCGGCAATCTGCGCTATCACCCCCAGGTCGTGGGTGATGAAGATGATGCTGATGCCGTGCTTCTGCTGCAGTGTCTTGAGGAGGTCGAGGATGGTCTTCTGTACGGTCACGTCGAGTGCCGTGGTGGGCTCGTCGGCGATGATGATATCGGGCTGGTTGATCAGCGCCATGGCAATCATCACGCGCTGCTTCTGACCACCGCTGATTTCGTGGGGGTAGCTGTCGAAAATCTTCTCCGGCCTCGGCAAAAGCACCTCCTTGAACAGTTCTAGTACTTTCGTCCTTTCACTCCCTTTCTTCGTTGTCATTTGATTTAATTCAGCGGTGCTCAGATCCCCTTCAGGGTGCACTCCCTTATGCGCTCGCATCATCTCCATCACCTGCTCGCCGCATTTCTGCACGGGGTTGAGGCTCGTCATCGGCTCTTGGAAGATCATGCTGATGCGCTTGCCGCGGATATCGCGGAAGCCCTCCTCGTCAAGCGTCAGCAACTCCAGCGGATGCTCCTCGTCCCCTCCCTGCAGGGAGGGGTGGCCGAAGGCCGGGGTGGGGGATAGCTTCGCGCTGCCGCGAACCGTAGCATTCTTAGGCAGCAGGCCCATCAGCGCCAGCGTGCTGACGCTCTTGCCCGAGCCGCTCTCGCCCACGATACCCAGCGTCTTACCGCGCTCCAGGGTGAAGCTCAGCCGCTCCACCACCGTCCGCTCGCCGAAGGCTATCGACAGGTCCTGTACCTCCAGTATTGTGTTGTCTTTTTTCACACAGAGATAACGCAGAATCCTGCGAAAAATTTTGCTCCCCGTAAAACTTTTCCAACTCCTCCCCTAAGTTTGCTCCACTGCGGTCGCAGGCCCTGTCTCCGTTGGAGCCAGACAGAGGGGAGGTGGATCCGCCAAAGGCGGAGACGGAGGTGTGTGTTTCAGTATCTTCTATCGGTCCATGCCCAATATACAGCGTCTGCGACCAGCGACCGGCGGAGTCCTGCACCATGCCCCACACCTGCACTTCGCGGCCGGCGAAGCTCTCGGGCAGCACCACGGCGAGGCGCTGCTCGCGGCGGTAGACCGGCGCCGAGAAGAAACCGCGCTCGATCTCAGGGCAGTAGACATATATATATACCCGGTCGTAGTTGTCGGCCCGCACATGTAGCGGGTTGCGTTCGAAGGGCACGACGAGTGTCGTCCCGTCCGCCACCTCCGGCGCCCCGAAAGCCACCGGTGCCACCGGCCCCTCGCTCAGCACCAGCCTCTCCCAATCCACAGAAAGACGTGTACTATCTAGCTCCTCCCCTGAGACAGGGGATGAGCAAGGCTCCAGTGGAGCCTTGCCGCCACTGGCGGAGACGGAGGGGCATGAAGCCTGTGACTGAGGGGTCTGTTCTACCTTTCCCGTCTCCCCCTCCTGAGGGGGAG
>Ga0247610_10000927_pt1 | contig 38323 bp, 28 predicted proteins | sample 174DNAGHGhighgp2_FD_193483 | JGI IMG/M metagenome (GOLD analysis project Ga0247610, IMG submission 193483) | Sheep rumen microbial communities from Palmerston North, Manawatu-Wanganui, New Zealand - 1742 DNA GHGhigh gp2 | ecosystem: Host-associated > Mammals > Digestive system > Stomach > Rumen...
GGAAATTTTGAGCGGATAGAAGTAAATGTCCCCCTAGGAGCACGAGTGTACTAAAGCGTACACGACGCGACGACGTGGGGCTTCCATTTACGATTAGACGCCAAAATTTACCCTACAAAGCGCCGTGAGTCTCCTTGGCGCAACGTACATAATCCTTATAGTACTCGGCAAGACTCTGTTGCACCTGGTAGTTCACAGAACCGCGCGGATATTGTCCTTTTTTATTGGCTTTACCTGCCGGAACACCGGTTAAAAGTTCTATACCGTCATCAACCGTATCTATGGCATAAATAGAGAATTTACCGGCTTCAACTGCCTCTACCACATCTTCCCGCAGCATAAGGTTAACCACATTTGTCCGCGGAATAATAACACCCTGCTTGCCGGTTAATCCGTTATATTTGCAGACCTCAAAAAAGCCTTCAATTTTCTCGTTAACCCCGCCGATAGGTTGAATTTCCCCGAATTGGTTAATAGAACCGGTTACCGCTAAAGACTGTTTAATCGGTAATCCGGCAATTGCGGAAAGCATACAGTAATATTCGGTAGAAGATGCCGAGTCACCGTCAACCCCGCCGTAAGATTGTTCAAAAACGATGGAAGCAGAAAGGGATAGCGGTGAACGTTTAGCAAAACGATTAGCAATTAAAGATTGCAAAATCAGCACACCTTTAGAGTGTATCGGTCCGCTCATCTCAACTTCGCGCTCAATATTGATAAACTCGCCGTGTCCCAAACGAACCTGTGTGGTGATACGTGCCGGTTTACCGAAAGAGCTGCGGGTAAGATTATAAACGACCAAGCCGTTAATTTGCCCGACACGCTCGCCCGTAACATCCATCAAAATCGTGCCTTTATCTATCTGCTCAAGCATCGCTTGGTTGACACGGTCTGAGCGATAAATCTGCGATTTAATGGCCTGCTCAATATGGTTTTTACCGATTTGGCTGGCCTTAGATTTACGCGCCCAATAATCAGCCTCTTTCAAAAGGTCACCGATAGAGGCAATGTGAGCGGTCAGCTTTTCGGTATCATCCGCCAAACGGGAAGAATATTCAATCACCCGCGCTACCGCTTGTTTGTTAAGTGAGCGCAAATTCTTCTTTTTGGAAAGTGAGCCGATAAGTTTGGCATATTCAATTTCATTTTCTTCGGTACGGTCTATTACGCCGCCGAAATCCGCCTCAACCTTGAAATAATCCTTAAAATCCGGATCACGTTCGCTCAAAAGTTCATAGAGCTCGGAATCTCCGGTCATAATCACCTTTACATCCAACGGGATAGGTTGCGGATCTAATGAAATGGTTGAAAAACTGGTATCTTCAGACGGGGCTTCAATTTTAATTTCTTTTGAGGCAAGCGCTCGTTTTAAGGAATCCCAAGAATACGGTTGCAACAAAAGTTTGCGCGCATCAATCAAAAGAAAACCGCCGTTAGCACGGTGTAACGCGCCACCCTTTATTAAGGAAAAATCGGTAATTAACGCACCGAATTGTTGTATGCGTTCAACTTTTCCGACGAGATTTCCCTGTGTCGGGTGGTCAAGAAGAACAATCGGCGCACCGCTGTCAGGTACATTTTTAACCACAACGTTAACCTTAAACTTGCTGAATTTATCTTCTTCCTGCTGACCTTTAAGCTGGCTCAAAAGCCCGAGCATGGAATCATCTTCTTGTTGCGGTTTGGTGTCTTGATCGTAGTTCGGAACATAGGTGGACATATTATCCAAGATATAGTTGCGAACCATACGCATATAGTCGCTGACTTTCTTATTGCCCTTATATTTTTTCTGAATTTCCTCCAGCGGTTTTTTGATGGCATCTTTAACGACTTTGTTCTGCAGTTTCTTGATTTCTTCGCTTTGCTTTTCTTCCCATTGCGGCGCATTATCCTGATGTGCGGCAATTTCTTCCTGCATCGCGTTTAAGTCTGCCATAATCTCATTTTTTTCTTCATCGGAAAGCGTATCAAAAACATCCGGACTGATAATTTCGCCGTTTTTCATCGGCGCAACAACAACCCCCATCGGCATATGCAGAAGTGAAACTTTTTTACCTTTGGCTTTTTTCTGCAAAACTTTGACATAGTCGTTACGTTTTTCCTGATATTTTTCACGAATAGATTTAAGCTGTTCTTCATACATCTCATTTTTAACCGCTTCCGGCAGGTCATGCTCTAAGAAATCGGCAAAGTCATCCATAGCTTTGGCAAAACCGCTTGCTTCACCGGCATTAAAATTAAGCGCAATCGGTTTATGCGGTTCATCAAAATTATAAACATAAACCCAGTCATCCGGTGTGGTACGTTTCTTACCCTCTTTTTCAAGGATTCGCTTTACCAAACTGGTTTTACCGGTTCCCTCCGGTCCTAAGCAGAATAAATTATAGCCGCGAGATTTAATGTTGATTCCCAATTCCACCGCACTGATGGCACGGTCTTGCCCCAAAGCGGAAAGCCGTTCTTCCAAATCTGCCGTGGTTGTAAAATCAAACTTTGTTGCATCACATTTGCGATAAAGTTGCTCAGAAGTTAATTTAGTAATAGCCATTTCAAAAAATATCCCCTATATAAAATTATAGGCGTAGTATAAGTTTAAAAAGCTAACATTGAGTAAAGATTTTGAAAGTTTTGACAATCATATTGCTGTTTTTTTTAGAAGTGTTGTTACCTTTGGCAATAGCCTTCGGTTTTGTAGCGCGCCTGCGTTTCTTAGAAAAATATACCTCAAAGAAAAACAGCATATTAAAAGAAATCAGAAAAAAAGACTTACCGCTTTTCTATTCAACAGATGCCGTCAAAACAGAAACGTTAAGAAAATTTTTGCATATAAAACCGCTTAAAGAAACGGTTATCAGCCGTATTGCAGTCAAAGATTTAACGCTTGCCGCCAAATATTTGGAACGTGCTGTCAAAAAAGCCCCGCAAAACACAAAGTTACTGCTTTTAGATGCGGAAATTGCTGATTTAAGACACGAACAACGACGCTTTCATCATATCATAGAACACGTTTATCTGCCACGTTTTATGTGCCTTCCGCTCAAAGCAAAATTTTGGCATCTGAAAGCCAAAAACGAACTTTTTCAAACCGATATGATGAGCGCTTCCGAACACGCCTCCCGAGCACTTAAAGCTTATCAAAAATTAAATTTTGAATACGAAGAAGCCGAAACCTATTTAACCATGGCACAAATTTATCGTATCAGCGGGGTGTTTGATGTTGCCTTTACCATGTTAAAAGAGGCTGAAAAAATTTATAAAAAGCTCAATTTGTATGCCAAAATTGCCGAAGTGAAAGCCTACTTCGGTTTGTCCGAAATCGGACGTGAGAATTATAAAGTCGCAACCGAATATCTGGAAAATGCCGAAAAAATATGCCAAAAACACAAGCTTTTCGGAACCCTGGCCGATATTGAAAACTGGCTCGGTTTAGTCGCTTTTTTAACTAATAAGTATAAACGCGCCGAACAATATTTCACCACCGCTTTAGAAAATGCCGCACATATTCCGACCAAAACATTTGCCACCGAAATGCTGGCAAGAATTTGCCTAAAAAACAAAGAGCCGGAAAAAGCCTTAAAATTAACCGACCAAGCTTTGCAATATGCCAAAGCCATGCAACATTACCCGAGCATTTTTGAGAGCCTCTATCTTAAAGCCGAAATTTTCTATTTTGATGAAAATTATCCTGCCTGTCGCGAAATTTTAACCGCACTGATAAAAGAAAAAACACCGCCGTCTGCCATATATTACCCGGCAAATGCCTATACTTTGCTGGGCTTAGTGGAATTTCAGGAAAACAACTTAGATATGGCTTGTACTTTATTTAAACAGGCTCTTGATTTGGAACACAGTAAAAATCGCTTAAAAGGCGCGGCCATAGACTATAATAATTTGGCGGAATTATCGCGTCGCCAAGGTCTGTTGCCGGAAGCCGAAATTTACTTAAAACAAGCCCTGCACTATGCTGAAGAAATTGATGACAAAGAGTTGATAAAATACTTAAAATCCAAACTCTGATTAAACCAAAAGACACCTTTTAATAATTGGTATTAAGACTATATTTTCCCTTTGTTATGCCATATTAAAAAAGAGGATAAAATGTTTGATATACCGATAGCGGGGATAATATGTGCGCTTCCGGTGTTGTTTTTGACAATAATATTCCTGATGTTTTTTGATGTAACCCTTAAATATCGCCGCCAAGACAACACGGCAGACATTCCCTTAGAACCTGACCTTAAAGAACTGGAACAAGAACTGGATAAGCTGATTAAAAACAACCAGTTATCCTTTAACAACGAGCTGTTAAAAGAAGATTTGCAAAATACCGTTTCGCATACGATTGCATCCTATATGACCATCAATAAGAAGAGCTTAAAAGGATTTCACTTTTTTCAGCTCATATTTTCTTTGATAAAAAACGGTGCGGAAGATAGCAAAATCATCAAAATCATGCGACACTATCTGCCCGAAAGCCCGACCGCACATTTATATACGCTCTTAAAATCCTGCAAAGAGTTTTTAAATATCACCCGAAAAGACGGTAAAGAAAAAGAACTGTTGCGTGACCTGAATCAAAATCGCCTGCGTTCAACCCTAATCTATTTGCAAAATAAATTAAACCAAACCCTAAACCGGGTATCCCATGTACCGCCTGCCTTACAACAACCGATTATTGATGAAGCGGCACGTTTAGGATTGATATTTGCATCTTTCGCACAGTTTTATGACCGCACCGCCACCGAAAAAATTTTAAGATTAGCCGCCAAGATATCGCCGGAATTATATAATTATTGGCACCAAACACCGCAAGAGACACATCATTTGCCGCAAACATTACACCGCCTTCCCCGAAGATTGTAAAAATATTTTTCTGATTTTTAATTTTTTACTTGTTTTTGTCTATTTTATTCTGTATAGTAGGAGAACCAACTTAAAAATTATGTCAAATCTATCACAAAAATATAAATATGTACAACCCAAAAAAGAAACACGAACCCCTGTTCGTGGAGATTTTCATCAAAGTTGATGAGATTCTCAAATTCGCATGTGAAGGTAAGAAGGGTACGTCTTCTTCACGTTGCGAGCTCTTCCGTATTGAAAACTTTTACTTTATCTTCTCGTTCGCACGGGAAGGTGAGCAGCGTTCCAGAACGTTGCGCCAGATAAGAAAAAAAGAATTCATGGAAGAAAAACAACGGCTCTTGGCTCTGCGCCCGCGCCTCGGTTGCGAAAACTGGAAAGATGCTGAAAACAATTACGAACTGAAATGTTACAGCAATTATTCCTGGAAAAAGGTTTTACCGGCCGATAAATGCACCTTCATTGAAGACAGCCGCGAAAATATCAACCCCGTGAGGTTAAGATATCTTCAGGCTTTAGAAGATGCGCAGTTTGCAGACAAACCAATCAATGCCGCTGTTTCAAAAACATCCAAAAAAACAATTCAACAAGCCGCCAAGCTTTCCGAAGAGCTGGGAATTGACTTCAAGAATGTATGTGCTTTAGGCTTAGACAAAGCCAAACTTCAAGCTTTCAAACAAAGCTATGAACAAGCGATTGCGAGCGTCAAAAAAATGTCAGTAGCCGAACAATATCGGCTCTATACAGGCTTAAAGCCGACGCATGATCGCTCAGCCAGAAAGGATACCATCATTTCCTTAGGCATAAAATTCTTTGAAGCCGACGTCAAAAGGTTGAATTTGTGTGAATTAGAGACGGTCCTCGGCAAGACCGTTGAAAACTACAAACAAGAAAGCGTTCAGACCGCTATTAAAAACGGCATTGCCCGTTCCCATGATGAGCGCGAGAGCTTATACAACCGTATGATTTCAACTTCTCGTGAAGAGAAACGAAAAATCCTAACCGAACTCGGTGTTGACATCAACGCCATAGAGTTAAACCGCTACTCGCTATCTCCCATTAAGCACGCCATCGCGGCAACATTGGGAATTGACATGGAAAAAGTCTGAAACCAAAAAGAAACCCCCGACAACATCACGTTGTCAGGGGTTTTCGCTTTTAAAGACTTATTCATTCGCCTTCCTTGAGCAAATTCTCAGTCTTGATGGCCTTCATAACCTCATGATAGGTGTATGCCGGCTCTTCCTCGGCGCTCGCTGCCACGATATATGTGACACGTGAACCGCGGAACAAACGCTCTGCAATTCTCTGCACGGCATCGGCATCTACCTCATGGATAGAGTTAATGCGATTGGTCGTATCATACATACTGCCACGACCGATAATCTGCCAAGCTGTTTCCAGAGCGAGGTTGTCAGACTTCTCGTACTTGTCCAACTTCTCGGTCATCGCCCAGTTACGAGCAGATTCCATCACGCCCTCGTTGGCCGGCGAATCACAGATGTGGTTGACAACCGAAACGAACACCTTAGTCAGGTCCTTAGCCGTTGCCTTTGGCGAAGAGATGGTTGCGCGCATGGTACGGATACCGTAGTACCCTGCGATTTTGAAATCAACCTTAACCTTAGCCCACGGCAAGCGCTGCGTGTAAGCACTCTCCAACTGGTTCAAGAACATAGACATCATCACATTCGTTGCCGGGCTGTCATCAATGGTAAGACCTGAAGCATCCCAACCGAACATCAGAGAGGTGTCATCTCCTTCCGACACAATCTTGCCGAAGCCGCCGGTATAGATGTTGCCATGGTGCTCCTGTTGCTTTGTCCCTGAAGGGATTTCGCCGAAGTACTGCTCAGCCAGATTCTTAACCGACTTGGCGGAATTACGTGGACCGGCAATCACCAACACAACGTTTGATGCTGTGTAATAGGTGTTGGCAAACGAACGCACATCTTCCACACTGTAAGAATTCAGCTTGCGCAGATATTCCTCAGTCGGACGAACCAAATCAGCACCGAATGCGGTATGCTTGTAGAGAAGCTTCATCTGCCTGACCGGCTTCAAAGAGTTCCTACGCGTTTCCTCGGTAATCCAATTCTGCGCGCGTGTTACAAACGAAGGTGTCACAACCGTTGCGTTAAACACCTCCGACAACTTAATCATCAGTTCTTCAAGGTTAGGGCTGACAGCCGTATAGGCGGTCATCGTACCTCCGAAGTAAGGAATAATGCCGGAAGTCTGCAAGAGCAATGTCTTCTCAAACAAACTGGCAATACCGAGAGAGGGCTCAGAAACGTGCCCGACATTCACAGAAAGGCATCCGGAGAAGCCTGCTGAACGGCTGACGTACATGACGGTCAAACCGTTGCTTAACTGATAAGTGTTGTTCATAAATTTAAATAAATTAAATGAATTAAAAAAATAGAGAAATGTATAAGTGTAAAACACATAAAAATCTTAAATAGCAGAACTTTTATAAACTTTTTTAAAATTTTGTCAACCCTGTTTTTTGCACAAAATCAGAAAATAAGCCCTTTCCCATTGTTTTATTGTACAAAAAAAGTCCCACACGGGGACTTTCCTAAAACAAATTTCCGAAAAAATTACTCTAAAGCATAAACGTTGGTAACCGCCCAATCATCATTCCCCTTAAAGGAAAGGGTATAAACAACCGTACCTTTACACAAACCGAACCACATAGCATTACAATCAGATTCGGTATAAACCGAAACGTCTGTACTATCCGGAATCGGCTTAATCTTGGTAACCTTAAAAGAAACCTCTGTCGGTCTTTCGGCATCTTGAGTTTTTCCTAAAACAAATGCCGGTACCAATTCACCCTGACAATCGGACAATTCCGGTTCCATCGTACATTTAATGGTTCTCTCTATGGCACAAAAGAGCTTATCCTCGGACGAGCAACCGCTGGCTATATCATCCGCCCGATAAACATGGACATCCTCAGCCTTTAAGTTTTCCGTTTTCTGCACGGCATCGGCCTGAGCTTTTTCTTTAATGGCCGTATGTTTAGCCTGCATATAAAAAATACCCGTTGCCGCCAAAGCGAAAATTAAAACAAAAGCAGCAACCAGAACCACTCTCTTAAACATTTTTCATCTCCTGAAAAAAAATATCAAAATTTAATAATATCTTTAACCTTAATAAATTAAAAAGTATAGAGAAATGTTAAATTTATCACTAAAACAATGGATTTAAAGCCATAAACGAAAAGAAAGGGTAAAAAGATGAAAGCCGCAGTCAATCAAAAAGGTTATACCATGATAGAAACCATCATGTACATCAGCTTGCTGATAATCTTAGGCGGTGTATTGGCAGGCTATGCCCACCATGTTATTTCCCGTTATAAAACCGGTCGTGCTGCTCAACAAGTTATTGATTTAAAAAAAGCTATTATCAATTTTACGGCCGCTGATGAGGATTATTCCAAATTATCCATTGCCGCCATGGATCACGCCCGTTCTTTACCGATGGACATGCGCAACGGCGACCACGTTACCGCTCACCATGCCTTAGGCGGCAGCGTACAGTTAGGCCCTGCTTCGGATGATGTTTTAGGAGATGACAGCGACAACAAAGATTTTATGTTTTATATACGCTTTAATAACCTTCCCAAAGACAGTTGCGTAGAAATTTTAACCCAAGGACAATTTTACGGCGACGGTTCGGAAATGGACACCCTTATCATCAACGGTAAATTTGCCTGGCAATATCAACACTCTTTTTACGACACAAGCAAATACAGCGGCGGTAATCCCGTTGTCAGCACGCTCCTCCCCGGTAGCGGTGCAAACGCCGTGCCGAGTATCAGATTAAACATTTCTGATGCGGTTCGCGCCTGCACTGAAAAAGACAGCAACCACATAACCTGGATTTTCAGCTAATAAATATCTTTTTTTGCTTGCAGTTAGAATTTCTGTTGTTATCTTGTTAACAATGTAACTTTGAGAATGGTCTCAATATCACCAGCAAAGGAGAAAAATAATGACAAATTCTGTTACGCTGCCACCGGATTACACACCTTCTAAAAAAGAAGAATATATGAACGATATGCAGTTGGAATATTTCCGCCGCAAACTTGTTGATTGGAAGAAGGAACTTTTAGCCCAATCAAGTGATACTTTAGATGATTTACGCCAAGGCGGCTTAAACCAGCCGGATGATATTGACCGCGCATCTTTGGAAACGGATAAATCTCTTGATTTACGCACCAAAGACCGCGCTCGTAAGTTAATCGTCAAAATTGATGAAGCTTTGGACCGCATTGAAGACGGGTCTTACGGCTACTGCGAAGAAACCGGAGAAGAAATCGGTATTGACCGTTTGATGGCTCGTCCGATAGCCACTCTTTGCTTAGAAGCGCAAGAACGCCATGAGCGCATGGAAAAAACTTATGATGACGAGGCTTAAATAAGTCAAAAATGGCAAAAAAAGACTTTATATTAGCCTCCGGCTCACCGCAACGCCGCGCTCTCTTGGAACAAATCGGGTATGCACCTAAAGAAATTGCCCCCGCGGATATTGATGAGCACGCCTTAAAAGATGAAAAGCCTTTGCCGTATATTCGCCGTATCGCGCGCGCCAAAGCCAAAGCCGTTGCCGAAACGCATCCGAGAGAAAATATATTAAGTGCAGATACAATTATTGTTGTCGGTCAGAAAATTATTCAAAAATCACCGGATGATGCCACTCAAACCAATGTTATGAAAATGCTCTCCGGCAGAACCCACCGCGTTATAACCTCTGTGTGTCTGATAGATAAGAGCGGACATATCGCCCAAAGAACCGTTACCACCAAAATAACCATGAAACATTTAACCGAGCAAGAGATAACGGATTACATCAAACAAGGAGAATGGCACGGTGTTGCCGGCTATAAAATTGAGGGCATATTAGCCGGCTATGTGAAAAAAATTATCGGTTCATACTCGGGAGTTGTCGGCTTACCGCTGTATGAAACCAAAAACCTTTTAAATGGAGTCGGCGTTTATTAAAAACCGGCTTATATGATTGAACCTGAACAAAGGAGCAAAAAATGATAACAAGAGATACGATTATCTATGAAAAATCAGGAACGGATGCTTGTCTGGCCTCTTTAGAACAAGGCGACTTGCGTGAATTTGAGATTTTTAATGAAGACGGTGCCGCAGAGGGTAATGTTTATTTGGGCAGAATTACCAAGAAAATCAATTTATCGGAAGATAAAACCGGCTTTATGGTTAATATCGGCGACACCACCGACGCTTTTATGAGCGCGCAGGAAAAAGGTTTGCTTGAAGTTAATATGACCGAAGGTCAATGTGTGGTTGTTCAGGTACAAAAAGAAGCTCATGCCGACAAAGGCGCCAAACTGGTACGCGCCGTACAAATTCCCGGCACCTATCTGGTTTATCGTCCGTTTGGCAGCTACATAGATGTTTCCTTAAAAATCAATGATGAAGAAAAAAGCGAAGCTTTGCGCAAAGCGGTAACGCAAAACGTCAGCACCCAACAAGAAGGATGGGTTGTACGCACCGCCGCCGCAGATGCCGATATCAATGATGTTTTAGATGAAATGACAACTTTGCGCGGTATTTATGAAAACATCCGCGTAAAAGCTCGCTCTGCCACTGCACCGGCCTTGCTTTATGCCAAAGAAAATCCGTTGTTTGAGCTTATCCGTCATCATCAGGACACATTAAAGACCATCATTGTCAACGATCATAACTTAGAAGAAAAAGTTAAAAGCGTATTTACGGGTGAAGTCCGCTACGTTGCTGATCCGAGTGCCGAATACGGTATTCAGGATATGTTGCAAAAAGCAATGGAAAAAACCATTAAATTACCTTGCGGCGGAGAAGTTCATATTGAAGAAACCCGCGCCTTTGTTGCCATAGATGTTGATAGCGCCAATATGGTTGCCCGCGGTCAGACCGATACCTTAAATCATGAAGCGGCCATAGAAATTGCCCGTCAAATCATCTTACGCAATTTAGCCGGAAAAATTATAATAGACTTTGCCGGCTCCGGAGAGTATCGCTTTATGCGTGACGTTATGGATACTTTATCCGAAGAACTCGCCGGTGATGTTATGGGCGCTCGCGTTGTCGGTTTAAGTAAAGCCGGAAATGTTGAAGTTTTACGTCGCCGTAAACACCCGACTTTATTGGAACGATTTTCCGTAGCTTGTCCGACTTGCGGCGGTACCGGTCGTGTGGAGCCGTAAGATGAGCGAAGAAAAATCTTCTTCAACCACGGCAACTATTGTTAAAGTACACAAATGCCCGATATGCGGTAAACTGACGGACAATGCCAAATATCGCCCTTTTTGTTCCAAGCGTTGTGCCGATATAGATTTAGGCACATGGTTTAACGAGGGATATGTCATAGAAGGCAAAAATCCCGTAGATGAAGAAGAAAGCGAATAAAAATTATAATCACAAAAAAAGACCTTTGATACAACATCAAAGGTCTTTTTTCATACTTTCAACTCAAAACAGAACCAAACTCTTTCCGGGGCATGTACTTGTTCTTAAACGCGGCATAGCGCCCGCTCTCCTTCAAATAGTTCACCACCGGCAGGTACCAGCCGTCTTGCAACACGATAGACGCATTCCGCTTAAAGAAGAAGTCAATTTCCTCCTCAAAACCGAGCTGAAGCAACTCAATGATATGCTTGCTATCCATGCCAAACCCGCGCGAACTGTGAAGATAGGCGGCAATCTGTGCCTCATCTTCTGTTTCAAAGATAGCATCGACCACTTTCTCAGTCAGAAAATCACTGCAAGCCATAATCTTGGAAACAACAGCACTTTCTGCCTCATCTTGCCAAACCTTGCGATAGAGGGTAGCAACAAAAGCCTCCGTTAAATCACAATAACCGTTTCGGTCACCATTGATTAAAACCAAAGCAATTTTGCCGTCATAATTGTCAAGGAGAGCTTCCTCAAATGGTGTCATCTGAGCACCTTTTTCATCTGTTAACATAATTCTTAAAAATTTTAGATTAGTGAAACATATATATTTAAACACATATTCTTATTCATAATGCAGACTCTCTATAGCACAACCGCTTTAAGAGTGTCAACATTATTTTCATAAAATTATGTTTGAATTTATAATGTTTTCAGATATTCAATTTGCAATTTTGCCAAATCCTCAACCGTTTTAAGAACGACATATTCGCCGTCTGCATGCATTCCCTCACCGGTTCCGGAATGCATAATAACTGTTGCCCCTTTCTCGGCAAATAAACGTGCATCTGTGGCACCGCCGATTTGTTGAAAATCAATTTTTTGCCCCATAATTTGTTCCGCAAACGCTTTATAGGCCATAATTTGCGGATTATCTTCTGCCATCACCACCGGTGTTGAAGAAGAAACAATTTTATATGTCACCCCTTCAGCCAAAGAAGCTTTAATATTTTTCTCCAAATCTTTCACCGAAGATGTTTCAACCAAACGAACATCTAACAACGCTTCCGCATGTTTAGCGATAATGTTTGAAACCTCACCACCGGAGATTTTTGCCACATGCATGGTATCTATCCATGTATTTTCGGGTTGTCCCTTTTTAATATCAAAATACGGATAGAACTTTCTCAAATTTGCAATGGTTTTCATCAACATTTCATTGGCATCAAGTCCCTCCCACGGTGTTGAGCCGTGTGCAGGCTTTCCTTCTGCCATAAGTTTTAAGAATACCGGATTTTTACATTTATTGATGATTTTGGTAATATCCCCGCCGACATCATTATCCAAAACAACTTTAGCATTAAGTTTAGGGTAACGTGCCATAAATGCGTGCGTGCTTTTGCTTCCCTGTTCTTCATCCGTGGAAAGAATTATACCGAATTTAACCGGCAATTTATGTTCCAAAACATAATGCATGGAATTCATTGCCACCGCCGCAAAAGATTTCATATCCAAAGTACCGCGCCCGTACATTTTACCATTTTTAACAACCGGCTCAAACATATCATCATTAGCCGCCACCACATCAATATGTCCTAAAACAAGCGCGTCTTGCACCATATCATCATTATTGGAAATATAAATAACCGGACTGGCATCATCAAAACGCTCAATTTTAACCTTTGCCGTTGTTTTCTCAAAGCTCTTGGCAATATATGCCAAACACTTATCTATTTCATCAGCTGTTCCGGTAATAGTCTTAAAACGCACCATATCTTCTATTGTTTTAATTAAATCCATCATAAAACTCCTTATCAATCAAAATTAGACTTATCATATTTTCGTTTTATAAATAAATCCTTAAAAACCTGCATTTAAACGAATCGCAAACAGGGTAAAATCTGGACAAAATTTAACATTCGGTTAACAACTTATTTCCATTTGGTTAAAATTGTGAACAACTCCGATTCGCATCCTGATTTTTTTAAATCTTTTAAAAGCCTTATTCCGATTCGTTTTGCACACTTTCAACCGCGTTTGTTAACCATTTTTATACAAAAAAATTCTTTACACCCATATATTTACATGGTAAAAAAACCACGAGGTGAAGTAAAAGCACCGCAATACGTATTGAAAAGGCTGTCTGCGCCTCATTTAAGCAGACAAAGGGAGAGACTGTGAGTAAATTTAGAAAAATTCTGTGTTTAGGATTTGCTATTTTAGTTTGTTGTAGCACGGCACAACCGGTTAATGCCGCGACCAGATTAGGCCCTGAACACCTTTATATGTGGGCAAAGCGAGGGGATTTAACTCGTTTGCACCAATACCAACGTTATATTAACCTTCAAGATAAAAATCATAATACGGCACTATGCATAGCCCAACAACACCAAGACAAAAATGCCTATGCCTTATTACTTAAATTTGGTGCCAGTACCAAAGTCTCTTGCCATGATGATGATGACCCGATTTGCGCAGTAGTTGCCGGCGAAAAAACAAAAATCTCTCCCGCAGCATGGTGGCTATTAGGCACAGGTGCAGCTGCCGGTGCTTATGCATTATTAAATAATGATGGCGGTCACAAACACAAAAAATGTCCGGTAGGCTACGAAAAAGACTTAAACGACTGTTCCAAAGAAACCCACCCCGAGGGTTGGAATTACTACCGCTCCGGTGAAGCAGACGGACATGTGTGCGGCAAATGCGAACCTAAAACATGTGCTATCGGTTACAGCACAGATTACCCGAGTGTTGACAGATGCGGTACCACCGGTGCAAACGGTTGGAGATGGAAACAAGACCCTGTTACCCCGTATGCCGGTAATGATATCTGCGGTAACTGTACTCCAAAACAATGTACAGAATATGCCGGTGGTGACGGTGCCGAAGATATTGCCCATTGTAGAACGTTCCCGACATTAGATGTTGCAATAGACACTAACGTTGTCGGCTATGCCGGAGACACCGCTTGTTATAAATGTACCTATACTTGTAAAGACGAATATTACAGTTCGGAACAGGCCTGTAAAGAAGGGGGCTATAAGTGTGTTTCCACCACCGAAAACAATGTCACCTGTTGGCGACAGACCGGTCCTGCCGGCTGTCCGGACCCGAGTTACACTCAAGGTTTAGTTAACTGTAATGCTAAAGCTCACCCCGAGGGCTATACTTATACTTCATCAGGCCAATCCGGTGGTGAAATTTGCGGTAAGTGTATTCCAAAGACCTGTGTCAATCCGTACACCACCTCAGCACAAAGCGTTGACGGTTGCGGCACCACCGGTGCCAATGGTTACAGTTGGACACAAGATAGCGGGACTCCTTATGCCGGTGACCTAAAATGTAGCCAATGTACCCCGTATCAATGTTCCCGCTATGATAGCGGTAAAGGTGTTGCCAACGTTGACCAATGTACCGTTTATGAGCACTTAGTGGCCGCTATTGACACCAACGTTATCGGCTATGCCGGTGAAACCCCGTGCTATAAATGTACCTATACTTGCAGAGACGATTACTACGCAACGGAAGCCTCCTGTAAAGATGGCGGCTATACCTGTTCATCTGCAACCGAAAATAACATTACATGTTGGTGGCACACCGGCTCCGAAGAATGCCCGAGCACTTATCCGGAAAAAGGCTCTTGTCCGGCGGTTAAAACCGGTTACACCTTAGTTTCTTCAAGTTCCACCAAAGTCGGTGAAAACACCTGTTATAAGTGTAATTATGCTTGCGATACCGCCAATGGTTGGGAACAAAGAACTTCCTGCTGGGTTGGTAAAACCTGTATCAGTCAAGATTTACCTTATGGCGTTGGAACCTGTTATAAACCGACAGGCTGTTCTACCGATTATCCATACACCACCAAAGCAGCCTGCGAGGAAGGCGGCTATATTTGTACCGAAAGTTATGCCGGTTCCGGCTGTTGGAAACGTGGCGATCCTTCCGCTTGTCCGGATCCGACCTATACCCCGGGTTTAGTTAACTGTAACGCCAAATCACATCCGGAAGGCTATACTTATACATCATCAGGTCAATCCGGCGGTCAGGTCTGCGGTAAATGTACCCCAAAGACCTGCGTCAGCCCGTACACTACCTCAGCCCAAAGCGTTGACCAATGCGGAACCAAAGGCGCTAACGGTTATGCCTGGTCACAAGATACCATGACCCCTTATGCCGGTGACCTAAAATGTAGCCAATGTACCCCATATCAATGCTCTCGTTATGATAGCGGTAAAGGTGTTGCCAATGTTGACCAATGCACAACTTATTCAACCTTGGATGTCGCTATTGATACCAACGTTATCGGTTATGCTGGTGAAACACCATGCTACAAATGCACCTACACCTGTAAAGATGAATACTATACTAAAGAATCCGAATGTAAAGAAGGTGGTTACACCTGTACATCTTCAACCGAAAATAACATCACCTGTTGGCGTCATACCGGTTCGGAAGAATGCCCGAGCACTTATCCGGAAAAGAATTCGTGTCCGGCATCAGAAACCGGTTATACCTTAACCTCTTCAAGTTCTATCGTTGTCGGTGGAAACCTTTGTTATAAGTGTAACTATGCTTGCGATACCGCCAACGGTTGGGAAAAGAGAACTTCCTGTTGGGTTGGTAAAACTTGCCAAACAAAAGCATTGCCTTATGGCGAAGGGACCTGCTACAAACCGACAGGTTGCTCTACTGATTATCCATACACCACCAAAGCAGCTTGCGAACAAGGTGGTTATACCTGTACTGAAAGTTACGCCGGCTCCGGCTGTTGGAAACGAGACGGCGCATCAAGCTGTCCTGATCCGACCTACACACCGGGACTGGAAAACTGTAACGGCAAAGCGCACCCTGAAGGCTATACTTATACCTCATCAGGTTCTTCCGGCGGTCAGGTTTGCGGTAAATGTAACCCGAAAACTTGTACGGGCGGCTATACTACCTCTGCCCAAAGTGTTGACCAATGCGGTACCAAAGGTGCCAACGGCTACACGTGGTCACAAGATACCTCTACCCCCTATGCCGGAGATTTAAAGTGCAGTAAATGTACCCCATATCAATGTAGTCGTTATGATAGCGGTAAAGGTGTTTCCGAAGTAAGCCAGTGCGATACCTATTCTACCTTAGACGTTGCTATAGACACCAACGTTATCGGCTATGCCGGAGAGACACCGTGCTATAGATGTACTTACACTTGTAAAGATGAGTACTATTCTAAAGAATCTGAATGTACTGCCGGCGGCTATACTTGTACTTCTTCAACCCAAAACAATGTTCAATGTTGGTGGCATACCGGCTCCGGAGAATGTCCGACTGAGTATCCGGAAAAGAACTCCTGTCCTGCTGTTAAAACCGGTTATACCTTGACCTCTTCAAGCTCAACCACTGTCGGCGATAATACTTGCTATAAGTGTAACTATGCCTGCGATACCGCCAACGGTTGGGAATTAAGAACCGCTTGCTGGGCTGGCAAGACCTGCGCCACACAAAACCTACCTTATGGCGGCACTTGCTATAAGCCGACAGGCTGCTCCACCGATTACCCATACACCAGCAAAGAAGCCTGCGAAACCGGCGGTTATACCTGTACCGAAAGTTATTCCGGTTCCGGCTGTTGGAAACGTGGCGATCCTTCTGCCTGTCCTGACCCGACCTTCACTCCGGGCTTAGCTAATTGTAACGCTAAAGCACATCCGGAAGGCTATACATATACCTCATCAGGTTCTTCCGGCGGTCAGGTTTGCGGTAAATGTAACCCGAAAACTTGTACGGGCGGCTATACTACCTCTGCCCAAAGTGTTGACCAATGCGGTACCAAAGGTGCCAACGGCTACACGTGGTCACAAGATACCTCTACCCCTTATGCCGGAGATTTAAAGTGCAGTAAATGTACCCCGTATCAATGTAATCACTATGATAGCGGTAAAGGCGTTGCCAATGTTGACCAATGCATAACCTATTCAACCTTAGATGTTGCCATTGACACCAACGTTATCGGTTATGCCGGTGAAACCCCGTGTTATAAGTGTACCTATACCTGTAAAGATGAGTATTATTCAGAAAAATCAAAATGTACTGAAGGTGGCTACACTTGTACATCTGCTACCGAAAATAACCTTACTTGTTGGTGGCATACCGGTTCAGAGAACTGCCCGAGTACCTACCCTGAAAAGAACTCCTGTCCTGCAGCCAAAACCGGTTATACGTTAACTTCTTCAAGCTCAACCACTGTCGGCGATAACACTTGTTATAAGTGTAACTACGCCTGCGATACGGCAAACGGTTGGGAACAAAGAACTTCTTGTTGGGTTGGTAAAACCTGCCAAACTCAAACCCTGCCTTACGGTGGTACTTGTTACAAAGCAACAGGATGTTCAACTGATTACCCATACACCAGTAAAGCCTCTTGTGAAACCGGCGGTTATACCTGTACTGAAAGTTATTCCGGTTCCGGCTGTTGGAAACGTAGTGGCTCAGCAGAATGTCCGACCGATTATCCGGAAAAAAGCTCATGTCCTGCCGCCCAAACCGGTTATACGTTGACATCTTCAAGCTCAACCACTGTCGGCGATAACACTTGCTATAAGTGTAATTACGCTTGCGATACCGCCAACGGTTGGGAACAACGAACCTCTTGCTGGGTTGGTAAGACTTGCCAAACCAAAGCCCTGCCCTATGGCGCCGGTACCTGTTACAAACCAACCGGTTGTTCTACCGATTATCCGTACACCAGTAAAGCCTCTTGTGAAACCGGCGGTTATACTTGTACTGAAAGTTATTCCGGCTCCGGTTGCTGGAAACGTAGCGGTTCCGGAGAATGTCCGAGTACCTATCCGGAAAAAGGTTCCTGTCCTGCTGCCCAAACTGGTTACACACTGACTTCTTCTAGTTCAACTACCGTAGGTGATAACACTTGCTATAAATGTAACTATGCTTGTGATACCGCCAACGGTTGGGAATTAAGAACTTCTTGCTGGACCGGTAAGACTTGCCAAACAAAAGCCTTACCTTATAGCGCCGGTACTTGCTACAAAGCCACCGGTTGTTCTACCGATTATCCGTACACCAGTAAAGCCGCTTGCGAAACCGGTGGTTATACTTGTACTGAAAGCTATTCCGGCTCCGGCTGTTGGGCGCGAACAGGTACGCAATCTTGCTCAGCTTTGTCCCCTGACTATATAGATACAAATAACGTCAGCGATTGTAAGACTTATTCCGTCATAGTTGCAACTGACACCAACATCGCCGCTTGGATTGGTACAAAGCCTTGCTACATATGCAGCTACACTTGCAAAGATGACTATTATGATGAGGAAGAATACTGTTTAGAAGATGATAATCCCAAGTGTAGCTCAGTCACCGAGCATGGCGTTGAATGTTGGTATCCGAGCAAAGGTGGTGCGTCGCTAAACTCAAACATGACTATGATTAACACCACCGAGCGCAATATCACGTCTTCCGGTAATGAAGATGTCTATGGCTTAAAAGGTACATCAAACCTTGAAAACGCCGTAGATGATGTAACGGGCGAAGCCGGTGCCATTAACATTACCCATAATTCTACCGGTAAAGCTGTCGGTTTATATGGCGAAGGTAACGGTACCGTGGCTAACCGTTCCGGTGCCTCAATTAACATTGCCAACAACACCGACGGTACAGCGGTTGGTATGCATACCTCCCTCGGCGGTACAGCTATTAACGAAGGTACTATCACCATTACCGGCAACTTAAACACCGGAACCGCTATCGGTATTTACGGTGAGGGCGCAAATCGCATTATCAATGCTGAAAATGCTATCATCAATGTCACTTCCGGCAACGCCTACGGTATTTACCTAAAAGACGGCAATAACTCTGAAATTACCAACGCCGGTACCATTTACGCTAATGGTGACAATGCCCACGGTATTTACGTTGATGAAAACGCGCACAATGCAACCATCATCAATACCGGCTCAATTTACCTAAACGGCACTAATGCCGGTGATGCCGGTATTACCTTAAACGGTGGCACACTCCGTAACATGAGCTTAATGAGCTTTAACGGTGCCGCTAATTTGAATGACTTGAACGGTTTAATTTACCTTGAAGACGGCGGTGTATATCAAGCCGAAAGTCTTGAAGGTGACTTAAATGTCGGTACTTCAAACGTATTAGGCGGCAATCAGGATACTTATGTCAATGAAGGCGCTTTACAAGCCGATAACATTGATAACTTAAATCTTGCCTCAGAATCTGCCATGTTTACCGCTCGTGCAACAACAAATGCCAACGGTAACGGTAATGACGTTGTCTTAGAGAGAAAAGATTTCGCTGAGTTTACACCGAATGAATCCATTGCCAACTACCTAGAAGACAATTATCGTGCCGGCAATATGGAAGAGATGTATGATGAAATCAAATCTCAGCGTTCTCAGCCTAATGTCAACTTAGCGATTGCCAAAGATTTAGGTTATGATATTTTCCCGAACTTTGCAGATGAAAACTACTTAACCTTAAAGAGCTTGAACCGCAACATTACCGACACAGTCTTAACCCCGACAGATGAAGTTAACCGTGTTGTTGCCGGTACGGATTACATCAATCTTGAGACGGATAACAAGGGCTTCCTCTCCGGTTATGACTTGGATGCAACCTCTATGTACACCTTTGGTGACAAGCGCTTGGATAATCAAAATCGCTTAGGTTTAGGTTTAAGCATCACCCGTTTGACCTCTGATTATGACCGTGGCGGTGACAGAAAGCTGACAATTTTCAACTTATTCGTTCCGTACATGCATAAGTTTACCGATAACTTGCGTTTAGCATCTATCTTAAGCGCCGGTTATGGTAACGGTGAATATGACCGTGAAAATAATCATGAATCAGACATTACCGATATCTTCTACGGGTGGACCAACGAATTGCGCTACACTATGGACTTAAACGGCTTTGCCGAGTTAGAGCCTGCCTTAATGTTAAATGCCTTAGGTTACACCGAAGACGGCTTTGATGAAGGCCACGGTGCCGGTGCGATAGAATCCAAGAAGACACATAACATGTCAGTTGAAGGCGGTGTCGGCTTATTCTTAAAGAAGAAAGTATCTTTAGAGAAATACGGACGTTTAGGCTTTAAGATTGGCGGTGCTTACTATCGTGAAATGGCAGATCCGTATGATGATATTGAAGCCAGAAACAGAGGCGCACACGGCTGGTATAAGATTAACGACTACGCCAACATCTATGACCGCGACCGCGCTCTCTTAGAAGCCGCTGTTGACTATGAATATAAGAACATCGGTCTATACGCTAAATATAATCAGTTAATCCAGCGTAATGATCCGAAACTTATAGACTTAGGCTTAAAGGTTAACTTCTAAGCTAAACGCTAAACATAAAAAAAGCGGCTCCCTCGCCGCTTTTTTTATGCCTTAAAACTATATCAGTTTTTCCAGCTCATCTAAATAATAACTGATGAGGTTAAGCCCTCCTTGCCAAAATTCTCTTTCCTCCGGATTAAAACCGAACGGCGCGAAAATTTCTTTATAATCGCCGATAGCCGTTTGTGAGAGCAGTTTAAGATATTTATCTTCAAAATTCTTGACCTTCCCCGTCAGCTTTAACCAATAAAGTGAATTAACCACGCAATCGGCAAAAGAATACGCGTAAACATAAAACGGTAAGAAGAAGAAATGCCCGATTTGTTCCCAAATAGCTTCGGAATTTTTATCAACGACCACCGCCGGTCCGAGACTTGCCTTCATTTCTTCCAACCAAATTTGATTTAATCGCTCAACTGAAAGCTCTCCCTGACGGCGTTCTTCATGCGCTCTTGTTTCAAAAAAGTGAAAAGCAATCTGTCTGACCGCCGTGTTAATCATATCATTAACCTTCATCGCCAAGAGAGAAATCTTCTCTTTATTACTCTTTGCATTATTAAGCATAGACTGAAAAACAAGCATTTCCCCGAAAACGGAGGCAACTTCTTCGGTTGTCATACGCGTTGTCTCGTTTAAAACGCCGTTTTTTTGCCGTAGCTGGTGGTGACAACCGTGTCCGAGTTCATGCGCCAAGGTCAGCACATCATTACGCTTACCGCTAAAATTAAGCATTAAAAACGGATGTTCGGTCACAAGCGGTCCCGAGCAAAACGCTCCGCTACGCTTGCCGTCTTTCGGTGCGACATCAATCCACGGTTTATCAAAAAAATCTTTTGCAATATTATAAAGCTTCGGTGAAAACTCTTTGTATGCCTTCAAAACAGTCTCAACCGCATCATCCCAACTGTAAGATTTATCATCTTCTATCGGCAGCGGCGCATTTCTATCCCAATATTGAATTTTCTTAACTCCTAAAAGCTTAGCTTTAATCTTATAAAAGCGCCACGCGATATTTTTATAGTTATCACGAACCGTTTCTGCCAATGTATCTACTGTTTTATCAGACACGTTTTCAGACAAATTGCGCGAAGACATCGGGCGCTTAAACCCGCGTTTTTCATCTTCGGTCGCCTTATCTTTGATAATCATGTTATAGATATAGCCGACCGTAAAACTGTTTTCTTTACAAACACGGTTAACTTCCTTACCTGCCGCCTCGCGCAAAGCCGGATTATTGCTCAAATAGAGCTTGCTGATTTCGGCATCATTATACTTCTTTCCTTTAACCGTATAGCTTAACCGTGCCATATATTCTTCATAATAACGTACCCATGCCGAACCGGAAGTCACATCTTTTTCAAGCAATGTTGTTTCCACTTCCTCTTTAAGCTCATAAGGCTTAAACCGGCGCATTCTTGAAAGATACGGCTGATATTTTTTAACCCTTGTATCAGAAAGCAGTTTTTTCTCTTGCGCGGCACTGATTTTATTATATTCCAACCCGAAAAATAAAAGATTTGTTCCCGCCGCATTTAAGCATTCTACGACTTTTTGATATAATGCCGTTGCTTTTGTATCTTTCATTTTCGTAGTTTGGTTAAGGTAAGCAAAACCGGACAATTTTGCCCCGAGATTACTTAAAACCTCCAAGCTTTTGAGCGCTTTTAAGAACTCATCCGCCTCAAGTTTATTAACTCTGCCGCGATATGACTTTGCAAAAGCCTGAGCCTTTTTGGTATAATCCGCCATATCTTTTTCAAGTGCCGGATCGTCAACGCCTTTATAATATTCAGACAAATCCCAATCCGGTAATTTTTTACTGTTTTTCATCATCATTCCCCTTTTCTTCATGCCCTAAAAAATCTTCTTTAACTTCCTTATCATCTAAAACATTGGCTTTAAGTAAATCATCGGAAAACGGCTCGCCCTCTTCCGGAATTTCATCAAAACTTTCCGCCTTAAACAAATAATTTTCCCACGGTGTTTTCTGTTTTCCTAAAGCAAACTGCTTAGCACCTTCGCTTATAACTTGAAAATAGCAGAAATATCCGTTGTTAACAATCTTAAAAATACGCATCATCTTATGCGACGTATCACGACTTAGCTCTTGAGCCATCTGATAAGTACACGGCGTAAACCCGCGCATTTTTGCATCATTATGCGGAGCAACGGCTATTACTGCCATAAACAGCATAAAAAGAACAACAAAAATGCTTAAAAGCAGTCCGAACCAATGTAACCGAACAAATTTTACCAATTTTTCCGCTCCTTATAATACTCTTCCAACTGCGCCAATTCTTCTCGGGTATTCGCGCTGGCAACCTCTTTGGGATTTCCCTCAATAGCTGTACATTTTAACCCCATTTCGCGAGCGATTTGCACCGCATCAGTCAGATAATACTCTTTAGCGGCATTTTCATTACCGATTTTATCTAAAATCTCAAACAAATATTTGCCGTCAAACCCCATACAACCGGAATTGCAGAATTTAATCGCTTTTTCTTCATCATTGGCATCTTTATATTCCACGATGCCTAAAAGCTCATTACCTTTCATCTTTAAGCGCCCGTAACGACCGGCATCATCAGGGGTAAACCCTAAAACAACTACCGCATAACCTTTATTGACGGCTTCTGCCGCCCTAAGAAAAGTTTGAGCTGTAATTAACGGCGTATCACCGAACACCACCAACACCGTACCGGCAAAATGTCCGAGCGCATCTTTGGCGCATTTAACGGCATGCCCGGTACCCAATTGTTCTCTTTGTACGGCTGTTTTATGCGGTGCGGTTTCTTTTTTAACCAAATCACCATCGGCCGATATAACCGTAACGATTTTTTCTACCCCCATACCTTCCAAAGTATCAATAATATGGCGTATCATCGGCTTTCCTGAAACCGGCATCATCACCTTCGGTAAATCGGATTTCATACGTGTTCCTTTACCGGCGCCGAGAATAATCGCGGCAATGTTTTTATCAGTCATAAGTTATCCCCTTTAAAAAATTAACTGCTTTTCTTTATTAAGAAGTATGGCTATACTGCTACCATAAAAACATTTCCGGTGCAACATTGAAGAAAAAGATATGAAGAAGTTTTTTGTTTTCCTCTTGATAACCTTTATTACTCTTACCCCACAAACCGGCTTTTCCGATGTCCGCAGTGTTTCCGAGCCACCTATCAAAAGACCGGTGAATATTCAAAAGAATGCTAAGGATTTAACGCGCCTTTATAAAGAAATTCCTGATTTGAATGATAAAGAGGCTATCAAAAAATATTTGGAAAAGCGTCTGCAAATTGTAAAAAATGCCAATATGACACCGGAAGAAGTTGCCGCACCGGAAACCGTCAGTTTAATTGATGTTAATGCCTTAAACAAACAACAGGAAGGAACCATTTCCGCCTACGAAAAGATTTATCAGGAAAGCCTGAAAAAAGCATCTGACATGAACGTGCCGCTAAACGCTGATGTCAATGAAGACGGCGAGTTCTACGAGTTGATGCAACCAAATGTCAATAATGAGCCGTTTATACCGGATTTTCCGTATGTAACCATTAAGCTTTCGGATAAACGAGAAATTATGGCACCGGCGGAAGAACATATTGCTTATCTTTTGACCACCGTCAAAATTGAAAAAAATGCCATGATGAACGTTACCGAAGAATTTGTATTCGTTTCCAATAACGAAGGTTTTCCGCAAGGTTTCTTCCGCATTTTACCGAAATACACTTATTCCCGTAGCGGTTCTAAACGACGGTTGGATTTAACATTACAATCCGTTACCATAAACAACGAAGAATATCCTTATAAAATTACCGAAATCGGCAACCACTTATACATAGAGCCGGAAAAACCGTTAAACTTACCGACCGGAATTTATACTTACCGCTTTAATTATGTGATAGACAGAGCCGTTTGGTTTTATGATAACTTTGATGAATTTAACTGGGATATTACCGGCAAAACCATCCGTAATGTTATCGGTTCAGCAAATGCGCTCATTATTTTGCCGCAAGATGAAGAATTCCTTGCTCAAAACGCTATTGCCAGCACCAGAAACGGCTTAAAACCGGAACGTGTAACCATTACCAATTTAAGTCCGAATTCCCTGGGATTTGCTGATACAGAAGCCTTAGCCGTCGGCGAAGACATCCATTTATTCATCACCTTAAATAAAGGTACATTGGAAGCACCGGATATGCTCAAAAAATACTTATGGCTGATACAAGATTTCGGTGCGGTAATTTTTGCTCTGTTAAGCTTGTTAGCCATTTGGCTTTCTTACAGAATATCCTTAAAACAAATTCGCCAAAACCGCGATAAAACCAAAGCCTCTATCCGAAAATCTCCGGCGATTTTCCGCTTAATTAACGCAAACATCTTTGATGAACGCTCGTTTTTATCCGAATTGCTGGATTTATGTGTTAAAAACATTACCGAATTAAAAACCGATAATAAAACACCGGTACTTGTCAAAAAAACGGATAATTTAAAGAAATTACCGAAGACCATACAAAAATTTGTAAAAATACTATTCCCGCAGGCGGAAACTGCCCTTCCTGCTGATTCTCTTTCGGAATTAAAAATTACCCGTGCCTATAATTACCTGCGCCGTACTATTTACAATGAATATCGCTTGTACGCCCTGAAGTTAAATAAATTCTATTTACTGTTCAGTGTGACCATGTTGCTCTGCGGTGTCATTGCAGCCTCATCAATTTCCGTTAACCCGACACATACGTTTTGGGTTATCACAATATGCGGCATTTTAATAACGGCATATATTCTGCTGTTTACTTTTTCTTTCAAAAAACGTTGGCTGAATATCATCATAAAACTTCTCTCGGCTTTATCTGTTCTTTACATTGCCGGTTGGCTCGCTATTTATACCTCAAAGTTTTATGCCGCCCTAATCATATTAAGTATCGCCATGATAAGATATTATTATTTGTTGTTCTCTCGCCGCAACGGCTTATTGCGTAACAAAATTAAAGAAACTGAAGAATATAAATCTTATCTTCAGAAAAATCCGGAAATTGCCCAAACCGAAAGAGATTTCAATACGCGTTTACCGTACATTTATGCCTTTGAAATTGAAAATAAATACAAAGACATTAAAAGCTTGACTCTTATTGAAAAGTATAACACACTCTTGAAAACAACGGAAAAAAAGGAATAGTACCATGAAAGGAATTATTTTGGCCGGCGGTTCCGGCACGAGGTTGTACCCTTTAACTCAGTGCGTTTCAAAGCAACTTTTAGCTGTTTATGACAAACCGATGATATACTATCCGCTATCTATTTTAATGCTGTTCGGTATTAAGGATATCCTGATTATATCTACCCCGCAAGATACCCCGAATATTCAACATCTATTCGGAAGCGGTGCGGATTTAGGCTTAAATTTACAATATAAAGTTCAAAATGAACCGAACGGTATTGCCGAAGCCTTTATTTTAGGCAAAGATTTTATCAACAGTGATAAAGTATGTTTGATTTTAGGCGATAACATTTTCTACATGCAATCCATGATAAAAGAATATCGCAACATTGTGCAAAAAGAAGACAATGCCGCCACTGTTTTCGGTTACCACGTTTCAGACCCGGAGCGCTTTGGTGTCATAGAGTTTGATAAAAATAAACATGTCATATCCATTGAAGAAAAACCGAAAAAACCGAAATCAAATTACGCGGTAACCGGTCTTTATTTCTATCCGAATGATGTCTGCGAAAAAGCCGCCTCATTAAAGCCCTCTGCCCGCGGCGAGTTAGAAATTACCGATTTAAACAAAATGTATCTTAAAGAAAACAGATTAAACGTTATCCCTTTAAGACGAGGCAGCGCTTGGTTGGATGCCGGCACACCGGACAGCTTAATGGAATCAGCACAATTTGTGCAAATTATTGAACAACGTCAAGGCTTAAAACTTTCTTGTTTGGAGGAAATAGCTTATCGTCTGGGCTTTATTGATGACAAGCAAATGCAAAAGTTGATAAACCGCTTAAAAGACGGCGTTCCCTACAAAGATTATCTTAAAAAAGTATATGAGGAAAATCATGATCTTTACTAAAACCGAATTAGAGGGTGTTTACATCTTAACCCCGCGTGTATTTACCGATACTCGCGGCTATTTCTTTGAAAGCTATAATCAGGCAGAATTTGAAAGGAACGGTCTGTTTTATAATTTCGTGCAGGATAACCAATCTTTTTCATCTTACGGCACTATCCGCGGCTTGCATTTCCAAAAAGGCGAACATGCTCAAGCCAAACTGGTACGCGTTATCTCCGGCGAGGTTTTAGACGTTGCCGTTGATATCCGCCGCAACTCGCCGACTTATGGCAAACACGTTGCCGTTCGTCTTTCCGGCGAAAACCAACAACAATTACTCATCCCGAGAGGCTTTGCTCATGGTTTCTCCGTATTATCCGAAACCGCAGTTTTTGCCTATAAATGCGATAATTTCTACTGCAAAGAGGCTGAAGGCGGTCTATGCGTTAATGACCCTGAAATCGGTATAGATTGGCAAATAGATATGAGCAAAGCCAACGTTTTGGATAGAGACTTAAATCACCCCTTATTAAAGGATTTGGAACCATGTTTTTAGTTACCGGATGCAACGGTCAACTCGGCACGGCCTTACAAAGCCTGTTAAAAGATAAAGCCGTTTATATTGACCGGGAAGAATTGGATTTAACAGATGAAGAAGCCGTTAAAGCATATCTTGCGGCAAACCCGTTTGACTGTATCATCAACTGTGCCGCTTATACCGCCGTGGACAAAGCCGAAACAGATGAAGAAAATGCTCGCAAAGTAAACGCTCTTGCTCCGCTTTATTTGGCAAAATACGGCAAAAAAATAGTGCATATTTCAACCGATTATGTGTTTGACGGCACCAATCATAAGCCTTATACCGAAGAAGATGAAACCAAACCGGTATCGGTTTATGGCAAAACCAAACGTGAAGGCGAATTAAACGTTATCAATAACGCTGAAACCGCCATTATTATCCGCACTGCATGGCTCTATTCCCCGCACGGCGGAAACTTTGTTAAAACCATGCGTAAATTGGGCGAACAGAGGGATAGCTTAAACGTTGTTTTTGATCAAGTCGGCACCCCGACTAACGCTTATGATTTAGCAGAAGCTATCGTTACCGCTTTACCTCAGATAAAAGACGGCGAAAAAGAAATTTTCCATTTCACCGACGAAGGTGTCTGCTCGTGGTATGATTTTGCTACCGAAATTATGGAACAATCCGGATTAAACTGCAAAGTTTACCCGATAGAAAGCAAGGATTATCCGACCCCGGCCGCCCGTCCGCACTATTCGGTCTTAAACAAAGCCAAAATTAAAAAACGTTTTAACATCAACATTCCCCACTGGAAAGAAGGATTAAGAAAATGTCTCAAACAATTTTAGTAACCGGTGGTGCCGGCTTTATCGGTGCCAATTTTATCCCTTATTTTATGGAGGCTCATCCGGACTATAAAATTATCAACCTTGATAAATTAACGTATGCCGGCAATTTGGAAAACTTAAAAGAAGTGGAAAATAATCCGAATTACACCTTTGTTAAGGGCGATATTTGTGATGAAAATTTTGTAAATTCCTTGTTTGATAAGTATGATTTTACCGGTGTCATACACTTTGCCGCCGAAAGTCATGTAGATAATTCCATCAAAGGGCCTCGTGCTTTTATCAATACCAACTTAGTCGGTACTTTTAATCTCTTAGAAGCTGCCCGTACACATTGGTTTGATGCCCCGTTTACGCCTAAAGCCGGCAAAGAAAAAAACCGTTTTCATCACATCTCAACTGATGAAGTATTCGGTAGCTTAGGTGCTGAAGGCTATTTTAAGGAAACAACGCCCTATGCCCCGAACTCGCCGTATTCGGCAAGTAAAGCCGGTTCGGATTTCTTGGTACGTGCTTATTGTCATACTTTCGGTATGAACGTCACCACTTCAAATTGCTCTAACAATTATGGTCCGAAGCAACATAGCGAAAAGCTTATTCCGACCATTATCCGCAACTGCCTAAATCTTTCACCGATTCCGATATATGGCAAAGGGCAAAATATCCGTGACTGGTTGTATGTTAAAGACCACGCCAAAGCGATAGATATGATTTTCCATAACGGCAAAAGCGGTGAAACATACAATGTCGGCGGGCATAACGAACGTACCAATATGGAAATTACACATACCATTTGTGCGATTTTAGATGATTTAAAGCCGAGAAAAGACGGCAAGAAATATGCGGACTTGATTACCTTTGTTAAAGACCGTGCCGGTCACGATTTGCGCTATGCCATAGACCCCACAAAAATTACCAAAGAATTAGGTTATAAACCTGATGAAACCTTTGATACCGGTATCATTAAAACTGTTAAATGGTATTTAGATAAAGCATAAATCTGGCAAATATCATCAAAACGACTGCACCTGCCAAAGTATAATCAATCGCTTTCGGCAGGTGCTTTTGTGTAATGAAATGCCCGAGCCATAAAAATGCCGCCGGCATTAAAATAATCGTATAGCGAAATTCTGCCGAACAGAAATACGGATAATCCAACCAAAAATTTATCCATGCCGTTAACACCGAAAATATCAGCACAATCAAAAAGGCATTAAACGCATAATCTTTGCCGAACGGCCGCGTCAGCAAAGAAAAGAAACTCATGACAAAAAGAATTGCCGACAAAATCCCGAAACCATATAAGATATACGCCCAGATAAGTCCTTGCCATGTCCACTCACCGAATAATGAGGTTTTAATAAGCGTCAGCCACACATTCGGTTCAAGTTGTTTTAACCGTACATCAGCAAAGGGAAAACTTGCCTGTGCCAAAGAAAACAGCCTTTCCGTGAGCCTGAAACCTTCCATATTTTGAAATTCATTATTAAGCGGCGGCGGTGTTAACGGCAGATGATGATACAGCAAAAATCCGCCCCAGGCAAATCCCAAAACTGCACCGACAATCATAATCAAACCTTCCCCGCAAATTTTCGGATAAGCCGTTTTTTTAACCGTCAACAATTTGAGAAACCCCAAAATACCTAATGCCGGCAACATCATCAATGCCGAGAATTTTATCATTGTGGCAATAAGTAAAAGCCCGCCGATTATAAAACTGTTCTTCCAAGAACTGTCATCATACCACAAAACCGCCACATATATTAAAGCCGTCATCAAAAAATAAACCATGGCATCATTATTCACAAGATTTGCCATAATACCGTTTATCGGCATAAAAACGAATGCCGTAAACAGCCATAATTTAAGCTTATCCTTAAATTGAAATTTTTGACAGAGCCGCCAAAAAATAATCCCTGCCCCGCTTATGGCAAACAGACTGATAAAGCGCACAAAATCAAAACCGCTTTCTTCAACTTTTCCCAAAAGCATTATGATTTTCGTTATTACCCCGCTTATAAAACCCCACAACGGCGGCTGAAAATAAACTGATTGCAAATAGTCAGAAGGCTTAAAAATAAAAAAGTCATTAGCTACAAAATAATCGGCATGCATAAAAAAATTAAAATAATCATATTGGCGCACATTCCCCCAAGAAGAAAGCACATACCAAAGGTTAAGCAGAAAAGAGGCTGCAAAGATACCGTCAACCACAATTTCTTCTTTCTTATGTTTTAAGCACCACAAACAGACAGCAAAAAACACTGCTCCCCCCAAAAATGTATAAGAAAGTAATGCTTGCCATAAGATGAGGCATAAACAAATAAAAGCCACACTTTTAAGATTAAAATGAAGTACCATAACAACTCTCTCTAAAAATTTCCCCTATATTAACCGATTTTTCTAAAAATTCGCTTAACAACTTCACAACTAATTAAAAAATGGACAAAAATATATTGACAGAATTTAAAATAACTGCTATATATAAGGCGAACACTAACCTTTAGGAGTAACCGACAATGCATAAAATCAGCTTTCTAACCATACTATTTTTAGGTGCGACATATAGTTTAGGAAGTTATGCAGATGCCCCCACAAGAAACTGGTGCGGTATATATACACAAGAAGGAAACTACGGCTATATCCGTATAGCCCGCGAAGATTTGAAAAACGGAAGTATCGGCTGTAATTCTGCTTTATATGAAGAGCGCAGTCACAACAGCGGCACGGTTGAATTGCCGTTTGAAGTAAACAAAAAACGTACCGCCGCACACGAGTGGCAGAATTTTAACAACCACTTGATTGAAATTCGTGGTAAAAACCGTAATGGTGTCATAGAAAAAGTACACTTCGTGCGTGATATCAATCTTTAGCTATTATTTCATAATCTCAGCCCAAATTTCGGTCGGCACCGTACCGCCCCCGATTTCTTTCATCGGGCTGTTGTCATCATTTCCCACCCAAACAGCCGCCGTATAACGTTTATTGGAACCGATAAACCATGCGTCACGATAATTTTGTGATGTACCGGTTTTCCCGCGCGCGCCATCAACCGCTCGTGCTCTTTTTCCGGTACCGCTTACCACAACTTCTCTTTCCAAAATATTGATTTTTTCCAGCACATTATCACTTAAAACTTTTTCTTTTGCCGGGGCTTTATATTGATATAGCTTTTCCCCGTCCGTATCGGTAATTTCGCTTATAGCGTACGGAAAGACGGCATACCCGCCGTTAACCGTTGCCGTATAAGCCGCTGCCATATCTATAACTTTAACTTCTGATGCTCCTAAAATAATAGACGGTTCATCCTTAATTCCGGTCGTAATACCGAGTTTTAGCGCCGTATCAATAATATCATCAAGTGAAAGATAAGTTGCCAAATCAACGGTCGCCACATTAAGCGATTGCGCAAAGGCCTGCTTTAAGCTGACAGCCCCATGGAAGCGCTTATCATAATTCTGCGGTTCCCAATTACCGATTTTTAACGGCTCATCAGCGATAAGTTCATTTTCCGAAAAACCTTTTTCAAATGCCGTCAAATAAACAAACAGTTTAAAGCTTGAACCAGCTTGCCGTAAGGCCTGTGTTGCCCGATTAAACTGGCTTTTATTATAGTCAAAACCGCCCGCCATCGCCTTAATAGCGCCGTTACGGTCTAAAATAACCACCGCCCCCTCGCTGACATGGTCTTTATGGTGGGCGCGGATATGTTTGCGTAAAATATATTCCGCTCGCTGTTGCAAGTGATAATTCAACGTTGTTTTAACATAAATGTCATCATCATAATCGCTTAAAAATGACGGCAATTCGCTCATAATATAATCACCGAAATAGCGCACACCCAATATCTGCGTTTCTTTACTGTTACCCACCGGCTGTTTTAAGGCTTTTTCTCTTTCTTCTGCGCTAATTGTTCCGGCGCGTTGCATTAAAGAAAGCACCACTTCGGCACGCGCTAAAGCCTGTTTTTTATTTCTGAGATAATTATAACGGCTCGGCGCTTTTAAAGCTCCGGCAAGAATAGCTGCCTCATGCAAATTCAAATCTTTGGCCTTTTTATTAAAGAAACGTTTTGCCGCGGTATTAATACCGTAAGCCCCGCTCCCGAAAAAGACACGATTAAGATAAATCTCTAAAATCTGTTTTTTGGAGAAATGTTTTTCCAACCACCGCGCCAAAAGAAATTCCTGCACTTTTCGGCGAACGCTTTTTTCTCGGGTTAAAAAGAGATTTTTTGCCACTTGTTGAGTTAACGTGGAAGCACCCTGCGCATACCGCCGTTTAACAAGATTAACCCCCATCGCACGGATAAACCCGATATAGTCAAAACCGCTGTGTTTGTAAAACCGTCTGTCTTCGGTATCAATAATTGCTTGCGGCACGTATGAAGGCAACTTGTCAACATCAACCGGCTCAGCAAACAAAGCTCCGTAAGAAGTAAGCTCGCGCCCGTCTTCTGCCAAAATCTTAACCCCGGGTTGGCGTTCCACATAAATCGCCTTAGAAAAAGCCGGCAAAGTTTTTTGACAATAGAAAATATACCCGCCGACTGCTAAACCTAACAACACGGCAAACCACAGCAAGACTAAAAACAACACCATTTTTAATGAACGCTTTTTTGTTTTAGATTTTCTAACGCGCTTTTGGGGTGCTGATTTTTTCTTTTCTGTTTTAGTGTCTTTCTTTTTCTTCTGCTGTTTTTTATTATCTTCCGTTTTCGCCATAACATCCTCTAATCAAAACCACCCTATACTACCGCGCTTTGATTAGAAAAAGATTAACATTTACAAAAAAAAGACAATTTTCAGCCTTAAAACTCGCAAAAAAACTTTGCAATCAGCCTATCCGCTATTAGAATAACAACAATTAGAACGAAACGGGTGGGATAAAGTGCGGTGCTTTAGCACACCCTCAAGGAGTAAAAAATGGAAAAAGTATGCCTAATTGATGGTTCAGGCTATATCTTCAGAGCCTTTTTTGCCAGCCCGACGATGACCAACCCCGAAGGCTTGCCGGTTAACGCTGTTTATGGCTTTTTGAATATGTTTTTAAGCCTAACGCAAAACATTAAGTGTGATTATTGTCTGGTGCTGTTTGATGCCAAACGCCAAAATTTCAGAAACGAAATTTTTAAGGATTATAAAGCCACCCGTCCTGAATTGCCGGAAGACTTAAAACCGCAATTTGCGCTTATCCATGAAGTTGTTGAGGCCTTAAACCTTCACTGGTTACAAATGGAAGGCTATGAAGCAGATGACCTCATTGCCACCTATACCGATTTAGCCTTAAAAGACGGCAAAGAAGTAACCATTGTTTCCGCCGATAAAGATTTAATGCAACTCATCCGTAACGGCGTTACTTTTTATGACAGTATGAAAAACAAATTTTTCACCCCCGAAGATGTTAAAGAAAAATTCGGTGTTTATCCCGAACATGTAACAGATGTACAGGCACTTGCCGGCGATAGCACGGACAATATCCCCGGTGTGCCGGGTATCGGCATTAAAACCGCCGCCGAGTTGGTTAATCAATTCGGCTCTTTGCAGGGTGTTTTAGACCATGCTGATGAAATCAAACAAAATAAACGCCGCGAGCTGATACAAACCCACAAAGAAGACGCGTTAATTTCGCAAAAACTCGTTACCTTAAAGCCTGATGTTCCGGTAGAGATTGCCTTAAAAGATTTACGTTGCATGGCACCGCACCAAGATATCTTGCTTAAATTGATAGACAGGCACGCCTTTAAGAGCCTGAAAAACAAAGCCTTAAACTGGCTTAAAGCCAAATGTGAAGACTTGCCGGAAGAAGCCCCTGCGCTCACCCCTGCTTATAAACTGATACAAACATCTGCTGAACTGCAAACATTAACTAAAACCATCAAAGAAGAAAACGAATTTGCCTTTTTACCTCATTCATCGGAAAAATCTTTATTAGGTATTTCTGTTGCCCTCAAAAATGCCCGAGCTTATTACTTGCCTTTAGGACAGGAATTACCTCCGGCTGACTTATTTTCCTTACCGACATCATCTGACGGTCTGACTAAAGATGATTTAAGAAACTTTCTGAAAAATCTTTTAGCTGATGCCGCTGTCTTAAAGATTTCACTTAATCTTAAAGATAACCTGCATTGTCTGGAAAAAGCACTGAATACCACCTTGCCGATTACTTCTTATGAAGATGTTGCCGTTATGTCTTATGACCTTAACAGCTCATCAGCCACCCACACTTTAGAAGCACTGACGGCAATGTTTTTTGATTTTTCCATAAAATCCTCCCGGCCGGAATACAAAAAGATAGATTACAACACGCTTTCCACCGGAGAATGTTTAAGTTTCTTTGCCGAAGAAGCAGATTACACCATGCGTTTATATCAGCTTTTTAAGCCTGAACTCTTAAAAGAAAAAAAGCTTTATGTTTATGAGGGAATAGACCGCCCGCTCATCAATATTTTACACGATATGGAACGCGCCGGCGTGATGTTGGATACCTTAAAACTAAAACAGTTAGACAGCCGTTTTGATGTTGAAATGAATAACTTAACCAAAGAAATTTATGCTCTTGCCGGCGAGGAATTTAACTTAGGCTCGCCTAAGCAAATCGGCGAAATTTTATACAACAAACTCGGTCTTAAAGGCAAGAAACATACTTCCGGCTCATTAAACACCAGCGCCGAAGTTTTAGAGCAAATGGCAGAAACACACGAATTACCGAAAAAGATTTTGGAATGGCGCCAATATCAAAAACTAAAATCAACTTATACCACCGCCCTACTCTCGCTCATGGATAGAGAAAATCGCGTTCATACCACGTATAGCCAAATTTCGGTCAATACCGGGCGTTTATCCTCCCTAAACCCGAATTTGCAAAATATCCCCATCCGCACCCCGATCGGCAGGGAAATTCGCGAGTGTTTTATTGCCAAACCAAATCATAAGTTAATAGCTGCCGATTATTCGCAGGTAGAATTACGTCTGCTTGCCACTATTGCCGATGTGAAGTTTTTACAAGTCGCCTTTAAGGAAAACGTGGATATTCACAAAAAAACCGCCTCGCAGGTTTTTGGTATCCCGTATGATGAGGTGGACTCCGCGCACCGCAGACGAGCCAAAGCGATTAACTTCGGTATCGTCTATGGAATGTCTGCTTATGGGCTTTCCAAAGAAATTGATGTCACACCGGCAGTCGCCCAACAATATATTGACGCTTACTTTGCCAATATGCCGGAAATCAAGAAATATATGGATGACACCATTAACTTTGCCCGCCAAAACGGTTATGTTTTAACCCCGTTTAACCGTAAAATTACGATTTTCGGTATTCAAGACACCAACCGTCGTATGGCATCATTTTCCGAGCGTGCCGCAATTAACGCCCCGATACAGGGTGGTGCCGCCGACATTATCAAACTTTCCATGATAAAAGTTGCCGCACGCTTGAAAGCGGAAAATCTTAAAACCAAAATGTTGTTGCAAGTCCATGATGAGCTTGTTTTTGAAGCGCCTTTAGACGAAGTTGATAAAGTTTCCGCACTGATTAAAGAAGAAATGGAAAATGTGACCGGTATAGAGTTAAAAGTCCCGCTCATCGCTGAAGTCGGAATTGGCGATAATTGGGGAGAAGCTCACTAGACACAAGAAATTCTAAAACCTAACGGCGTAGCCGTTGCCATGGGCTTGGAAAAGTACCCTGCTGGAAGCAGATTTGCGACTGTAGTGTACGCACTTTAGTACATAAAGAAGCAAATCTGCAATCATGAGGGTACTTTAACGAGCCCCCCTATAATGCGCTACATTAGCATTATGCTCAGACAATGACTTTGCAAACCGGTGTCCGCCCGTCTCTCCGTCTGCCACAAAATAAAGATACGGGGTATTTTCAGGGTGTGCCACCGCCATAATTGCCTCTTTTCCCGGACTACAAATCGGTGCCGGCGGCAAGCCTTCATAAACATAGGTATTATAAGGCGAATCATAACTCAAATCACGTTTATAAAGCGGGCGATTAAGGTTCATTTCCCCGTTGGTCACCGCATAAATAACCGTCGGATCCGTCTGCAACTTCATCCCTAACCGCAAGCGATTAACAAATACCGAGGCAACTTTACCGCGTTCATCGGTAATACCGGTTTCTTTTTCCACAATACTTGCTAAAATCAACAACTCCTGCTCAGATTTTATCGGCAGATTTTCATCACGTCCGGCAAAGGCTTTTGCCAGCGTTTTTTTCATCGCCTGACGTGATTTTTCTAAAATTGCGTCTCTTTGTTCGCCTTTAGTAAAGTGATATGTCTCAGGCATTATTTCGCCTTCTTTAATATCCAACGTTATCTCGCCGGAAAGATACGGATTATCATTAACAATTTTCTTAATTTCCACCAGAGCTTTTCCCTCCGGTATTGTAACCACGCGTGCGATAACATCACCTTTAACCAATTTTTCTATGATTTTTTCATAAGAAAGACGACCATCAAACGCATATTCACCGGCCTTAAAGCTGTTTTCAACCTTATTAACACGAGCAAACAACATCAGCCACAGCGCATCATCAATAACCCCGTTATCTGCCAAAATTTGCGCAGTCTTATTTAACCCTGTTCCGCGCGGAATAACAATTTCTTTAGCAGATTCCAGCGTATATTCTTCCGTAAATTTTTTCTTGGCATACAAAAATAAAGCGGCTCCCGTTACCCCTGCTAACAGCAGTAAAACAAAGAGCCACTTTAATAATCTCATCATCAGACTTTACTATCCGTTATACTTCTTAAAAATAAGCGAAGAGTTTGTACCGCCGAACCCGAACGAATTAGACATAGCAGCTTTAATTTCGCGTTTCTTCGGCTTTAACGGAACAAGGTCAAAATCGGCCACTTCATCAGCCGGATTTTCCAAATTAAGCGTTGGCGGGCAGGTTTGTTCCAAAATTGCCTTAATTGTATAAACAGCCTCAACCGCACCGGCGGCACCCAACAAGTGACCGATAGCGGATTTTGTAGAAGACATGGAAACTTTTTTAACACCCTCATCACCAAACAAGCGCTTAACCGCCATTGCCTCACCGACATCACCGGCCGGTGTAGATGTACCATGTGCATTGATATAGCCGATATCAGAAAGCTCAACACCGTTTTCTTTAGCGTGTTCAACCGCCATTTTCATCGCGCGATAAGCACCATCACCGGACGGAGCCGTGATATGGTAAGCATCACCGCTGATGCCGTAACCGACAACTTCGGCATAAATCTTTGCACCACGAGCTTTGGCATGTTCTAATTCTTCTAAAACCACGGCACCGCTGCCTTCACCCATAACAAAACCGCTACGGCCTTTATCCCACGGGCGAGAGGCCTTTTCCGGATTATCGTTAAATTCAGCCGTAATTGCCTTCATACGGGCAAAACCACACAAACCTAAAACATTAACGGCAGATTCTGCACCGCCGGCAACCATAATATCCGCATCACCGCGGGCAATCATTGCCGTCGCATCACCGATAGCGTGTGTACCGGTAGAACAAGCTGTCACACAAGCGTGATTAGGTCCTTTAAGACCATGTTTGATGGAAACATTACCTGAAATCAGGTTAATCAAAACAGACGGAATAAAAAACGGAGAAATACGTTTCATCCCGACTTCATTAAAAGAAATTGCATTTTCATAAATTGTCTGCAAACCGCCGATACCGGCACCCATCATCACACCGGCACGATATTTTTCTTCTTCCGTGGCTGTTTCCACATTCCAACCGGCATCTTTAAGGGCATCATCCGCAGCAGCCATACCGAACATAATAAATCTATCGTTCTTTTTTTGGTCTTTAGGCGCCAAAACGGAATCGGGATTAAAATTCGGTTCTTCTTCACCAAACGGAACACGTCCCGCAATACTGACCGGAATATCTTTCAAATCAATATCATCAATTTTCTTAACACCGGACTTACCGGCCATCAACGCATCCCAGTTATGTTGAACACCGCGTCCGAGCGGAGAAACAACTCCCATACCGGTAACGACAACTCTTCTCATATGAAACCTCTTTGACCTTATCCGACGGCTTTAGCACCATGCCAAAGCCGACGGGTAAACTTAATACGAAAAAACTCGCCTAAAAATTTTGAGCGAGTTCTAACTTATGATAATTCCAAAGACTTATGCAGCTTTTGAAAGATAGTCAATAGCATCTTTAACTGTAAGAATTTTTTCTGCTGCTTCATCAGGAATTTCGCAACCAAATTCTTCTTCAAATGCCATAACCAACTCAACAGTATCCAAGCTGTCAG
>Ga0247610_10000928_pt1 | contig 38288 bp, 35 predicted proteins | sample 174DNAGHGhighgp2_FD_193483 | JGI IMG/M metagenome (GOLD analysis project Ga0247610, IMG submission 193483) | Sheep rumen microbial communities from Palmerston North, Manawatu-Wanganui, New Zealand - 1742 DNA GHGhigh gp2 | ecosystem: Host-associated > Mammals > Digestive system > Stomach > Rumen...
AAGTATATACACGTAGTTGTCCGTCTGTATCAGAATATCCATGCGTCCGTCAGTAGTGTGCCTTTCCACATCCACATAGAAGCCCATGAGCTTGAACAGCACGTAGAGCGTGTTCTGGAAGTACAGTTCAGCCTTGCCCATCACCTGATAGTCGTTACCAGCAAAGAACGTCTCCATGCGCTGCATGAATCGCTCGACATTGCCCTTCTCAATATCTCGTATAAAATGGCTAATAAACAGCTGCGACTTCTCCGCCTTGTTGGGACTGTAGAACGGCACAAGGTACTTGATGAATCCCTCTTCCACCTCGCGGTTAGGGAATCCCATCCTATAGGCTTGGAACCTGTCGTCAAAGCCCTTGATGGTCAGGTAGCCACTTTGGTATAGCAGTGGCAGCGGGTTCTCGTCCATGATGTCGATACTGTTCAGCGTGTCGGCGGTAAGCTCCTCGCGTGTCATCTCCTCCAGTGGGTAGTTGGTCTTCTTCAGCTGATGAACCAGGAACGACGGCGTGCCCGTCTCAAACCAGTAGTCTCGGAACTGCAGGCTTGCCAGCGTGTTCAATACACTGAACGGGTTATACATGCCTGGTGCGCCGATGTCAAAGTGATACCCGTCGAAGTCGCGTTGCAGCCGTCCGTAGCACTGCTCCTTGCTCATCTTATTGGCATTCGCCAGTTCTGCCACGCTCTCGTCGAAATTCCGATGCAGCTCCTCCTCCGTGATGCCACAGATGGTTGTATACCGGTTATCGATGGATATGTCGATAAGGTTGTTCAGGTCGCTGAACACACTCACCTTTCCAAACTTTGTCACCCCGGTGAGGAACGCGAAGCGTATGTACCTGTCGCACGACTTCAGCGCCCCATAAAACGCTTTCAACGTGTTACGGTACTCCGTCTGCAGCGCCTCATTGCTGATGGCCTGCAGCATGGGCTTGTCGTACTCATCGACGAGGACGACCACCTGCCGTCCCGTCTTCTCAAAGGCTCGTCGTATAACACCCATAAACCTGGAGCCAAGCGACACCTCATAGCTCTCTGTTCCGTAGTCTTTTTCCCAGCCGCACAGATTGCTGTTCAGGATACCCGTCAGAGCTTCCGGCGTATCGTATTTCTCAGTGTTAAGGTCCAGGTGCAGGATGGGGTACGCCAGCCACTCCTGTTCCAGTTGCTCTACAGCCAGTCCGTTGAAGAGTTCCTTCTGTCCCCTGAAATAGGCCTCCATGGTCGACAGCAGCAGCGACTTGCCAAACCTGCGTGGTCGGCTGAGGAAATAATATTTCCCCTCCGACAGCATCTTATACATCAGCGCCGTTTTATCAACGTAGGCATAGCCTCCCCGCCTAACCTCTCCAAAGTCTTGTATTCCTATCGGGTATTTCATCGTCTCACGTTGCTTTGCTGCAAAGATAAGCAATTATTCCGAAACGTCCAAATGTTTTTGCAATTAACAAACAATTGACTGGAAGATACCACGCATCATCACATGATAAATGCCAGTTCCTGATGATTGTCTAGACTGCCTTGGCATCGCTAATATGGCAACTTGCTATTGTATTATTTTTGCGAAACAGGAACCTGTCCCAGTGTTTTATAGCTCCCGTAGGTTCATTGCAATGCCTTGCTGTTGAGTTGACGGTTTCTGATAACCTGAATCATAGCTTCACTTGCCCCGGCAGCCAAGGCAATATCCACCAAAGGAATCTTTGTGTCCTCACCAGTACGCTGTGCCTGTTTCTGGGCTTTCAGCCACGCTTTGTCGTGCGACAGGTCTGCCAAATCAAAAACTTCCACGTCCTTACATCGAGCTATCCACTTGTCAAGAATCCTTATGTCTGAGGCAGACAGCTCATCCATATCTGGTGAAGCACTTTGTTTGGCCACTACTATCTGATGTCCATCTTTTATTATGATGGAGAGCGATGAAATGAAATCGTCAAGGTCTTTCGTCGCCGGTTCCTGATGCTTCTCGGCACAATGCACCACCTTATAGGTCAGTGTAGGCACCGGCCCGTGCTTTCGTGCGACGAAAGTGTCATCCATAACAGGGCGTCCATACACGGCAAGATGTTCTTGCTGGGCAAAATACATCATCTTGAAGAGATGGATGTAATCCACCCCTTCCGGCAGTTTCTTCAGGATATACAAAACCACTGCCTTAATCTTCTCTATTTGGTCTTTGCTCTTCATGTTGAATGAATTTTAATCGAGCGAATCGTCCGAATTCCATTTAACGCCTGCAAAATAATGTGTCAAGGGACAGGTTCCTGACACACATTATAGAAGTCTGCCACCCATGGCGCTACTGCATATAGTATGAGATATAGTAATGTACTTACGACGATATTGAAATAGAACACTGTTGAATTATCCACCTCTGTCCTATTCTGTTTTCGAATTAATGCCTGTGAAAAGCCACTATCAATCAATGTTTGGGCAATAGCTAAGAATATAGCGAGCATGCCCACCAAACCAAAGTCCTTAGGATCAAGCAAACGAGCAATAACCAACATAACGAGAAACTGAACTCCTTGTACAGAGAACCGCTCCACGCTACTCCAAATTACACCCTTTACCGTCTTATCTTTTAAGCTTTGTTCTGCCATTGAATATTCTCAAATCTATCAAATAATTTTCTGTTCTTTTAGAATCTGCACAATTCCATCTTTTGCGGCAACCACATCTTTCCGATTACCACTGGTTCCAGACTCGCGCTGGTACCACTCCAGTCTCTGTAGAATCTCTTGACAATCCACTAGAAATTCTTTTTTCTCAACATCAGTCATACCACTGAAGAAACGCTCGTAGAAAGGATAGTAGTTTCTGGCTACTCGATAAGGATAGTACCTCACCTCTAATTTATGGCGTGAATCCATTAATATACTATGTGCATGTCTGAAAGCTTCCATGCAGGTGGCCTGAGATCCGTTTATACGTTCGTTCTCCAAAACGAAGCGAGCATAATGATTGTCAATCTGATATGTATCAAAATGCTCCAATGTTCCTGCATAAGAATATGCAGCCGCAAAGAACTGTTTTGCCATACCATAGTCGTACTCTGACAATTTAACTATAGCATATTGCAACCAGAAATGCGGGTTGTTTTTACATAAGGCTAACACTTTTAAAGCCTCATAATAGCGAAGAAGATCATATTTATAAGAGGCATCCTTGTGGTTAAGCACTTGCTGTAAGTTTGTGAAAGTCATCAAACGGCGCATCATCTGCTTTGCAACTTTTTCTGAACGTCTTTCATTAAGATGTTTAGCCACATTTATTAGTACGTCAACGACTGTAGTCGTACTAAACAATTCAAGTATCAATGTTTGCGATACCAATGACGACTTTGGACGTATACGTCCTGCTTCAAAGTTTACAAGTTCTTGCACCGCGGGATCCCTTTTAAACTTCGGAGAATTAAGGGCTTCCACATCCAATGCATCCGCAAGATCATCAAGACCAATATTCAGGTGCATTACATGAACCAACAAGATAAATACTACTGCATCATAAAAGCCTTTGCGTTGATGGGCAGCATCGAACACTTTTTTAAAGCGGCCTAATATATCAGGAGACTTTAATAATTCCAAAACAACATTACGCAGATTAGCCCTACAAGTGATGTTGATAAAAACCTCTTTCTCGTATAGCCCTTTTGCGGACAAATATGACCATAGTCCATATGTCTCAAAGATTTTTATTAGTTGTGCTGTCTCATCAGAATCCAGCCTGTTAAGATCGACATTCCCAAAATCGCCTAAAAGATTGCATAAATCATCATAGTTAGCCTCATTGACATAACTACGTTCGGATACTATCAAAATCTGGTCGGTACGGTGTAGCGCAAAAACCTTTAAGCTATCAAAGCATCCACTATAATCCTCAAAAACAAAAACCGTTTTAGCGTGGTTTTGACAAATCCTCTCAATCTCACTTTCTAATGTCGCCCAGTTTCTGTAGAACCTGAACACTTCATATCCTTTTTGAGCCAGTAATGCGGATATCGTTTCTATAAAGATAGTCTTTCCATTTCCTAAGTCTGAATGGACAAGCAAATTGGTCTGGCCATCTTCAATAACCTTCAATACATGTTCTATCTTAGTCCTTCTTATGCTATAAACATAATCTACAGGCGACTGAAAAGAGAAAAAGAGTTTTGATATATCATAACTTCCTTGTGTGAACAATTCAAAAACGTCTTTGTCTAGAATCTTTGATGCCGTTTTGACTTGTTCTACTTTATTAAAGCACAAATTTACACTAAGCCTCACAGCAGAGGGAACATAGGTCTTTCGCGCCTCCTCTATCATCTTGGCATATTCATTTGTTCCTATCGGGTACGGCGTCCCGTATGTTCTTGCCAATATCTGTGAGACCTGCGGTTCCTTCTCATACAACACCAAAATAGTCTTATTTACGACGTCCGGCAAAGAATAAACAAGTCTTCTGATATCCAAATCATATTGCATGGAATACCCCACATACACTATCGTTCTGGCCGTCAATAAATCAGACTTTAAAAGCCCTAACCATTCGCTATTTCTGAACTCATTGTCCATATAGCTTCTACCAGTAAGTTTAAACTCCGCCCCTAATTTATCTATCGTCAGTCCCTCAGCACGCCCATTCAAATGTACGCAAACGTTGGATTTGTCTTTGAAGTCAGCCAATCTTTGTGATAATATGGCAGGTTGCAAAACTCGTTTATTTTTCAAAAAGGCCAGTTCTATTACATTATCATAATTTGTCGTATAGATACGTTGCCACTTTACGCTGGCTATTACTTCTTGAGCCGGTGAAACTTCTATGGCGGTATACTCCTTTCGCATGTAATCAACCAATTCGTGCTCCGACCTCATGTTCACAAACACCTCTGCTGCCTGTCCAAGGTCATCCACATACTCTTCCTTGGGCAAGCCACACTCTGCAAGTAGTTTGTGAGCTAGCGGTGCAGCCGTTTTAAACTCTGTAGCATCTTCCTTAGTTGCCCCTATTGAGAATCCCGAACCGAGAAAAAGCACCGCATTACCATCAAGGGCATGAATGATTGATTCTTGTAATTCCATTATTATAGATTTCCCGTATTATCTTTTAAGCTATGTTCAGCCATTTACTTAAATATATAGAAAAGTGATGTCACGATTTATTTCATCTTTGCAAGCTTATCAATTACGTAAAATGTGTCAAGGGACAGGTTCCTGACACATTATTTTTGCGAAACAGGAACCTGTCCCAGTGTTTTATGTTTTATGCTTCCAGAGCCTCCCGCAATTATTACTGCAATATTCATAGCTTCAGATTTATCGAATCTTCCATTCTGTCATGCGCCTGGTCTCTGACGAGAAGTTGACACCAATCTTGAAGATGCGTCTTGTGTCGCCGGCAAAGGCGGCGGCATATTGCTTCTCTTCAATCTGCTGCAGAGCCACATCAGCGCTCTTGTCAATCTTCAGTTCAAGTATATACACGTAGTTGTCCGTCTGTATCAGAATATCCATGCGTCCGTCAGTAGTGTGCCTTTCCACATCCACATAGAAGCCCATGAGCTTGAACAGTACGTAAAGGGTGTTCTGGAAATACAGCTCAGCCGTGCCTGCCACCTGATAGTCATTTCCCGCAAAGAACGTCTCCATACGCTGCATGAAACGCTCGGCATTGCCACACTCGATGTCGCGGATGAAATTACGCACGAACACTTGTGACTTCTCCGCCTTGTTGGGACTGTAGAACGGTACGAGGTACTTAATAAATCCCTGCTCCACTTCGCGGTTGGGGAATCCCAGCCGATAGGCTTGGAACCTGTCGTCATAGCCTTTGATGGTCAGATAGCCACTCTGGTAGAGCAGCGGCAGCGGGTTCTCGTCCATGATGTCGATACTGTTCAGGGTGTCGGCAGTGATTTCCTCGGTGGTCATCTCCTCAAGGGGGTAGTTGGTCTTCTTCAGCTGGTATACCAGGAACGACGGTGTGCCCGTCTCAAACCAGTAGTCGCGGAACTGCTGGCTTGACAGCGTGTTCAATACACTGAACGGGTTATACATGCCTGGTGTCCCGATGTCGAAATGGTAGCCGTCGAAGTCGCGCTGCAGTCGTCCGTAACACTCCTCCTTCGTCAGATTGTTGGCTGTGGCCAGTTCTGCCACACTCTCGTCGAAATACCGGTGTAGCTCGTCCTCTGAGACACCGCATACCGTGGCATATCGGTTGTCGAGCGACATGTCCCAGAGGTTGTTAAGGTCGCTGAACACGCTCACCTTCCCGAACTTGGTGACACCTGTAAAGAAAGCGAAACGGATTTTCGCATCGTATGTCTTGACCACGGAATAAAAAGCCTTCAATTTGCTGCGGTAAGCTTTCTGTAGAGCCTCATTGCCGATGGCCTGTAGCAGTGGTTTGTCGTATTCGTCCACTAAGATGACCACCCGTTTGCCTGTCTTCTTAAACGCACCGTCTATGACATGCAGGAAACGCTCTTCCACGGCACGTTCCTTGTATTCATTGCCATACAGTTTTTCCCAGCCCTCTAAATGCCGGTTCAGCTCTGCCTCCAGTGATGTTTCGTCCTTGTATTCGCGGGTGTTCAGGTCCAGGTGCAGGATGGGGTATGTCTCCCAATTCTTCTCCAGTCCGCTAACAGCCAGTCCCTCAAAGAGTTCCTTTTTTCCACTGAAGTAGGCCTCCAGTGTGGATATTAACAAAGACTTGCCGAAACGGCGTGGCCGAGAGAGGAAGTAATAGCTCCCTTCAGACACCATCTTCCACATCAGCTGCGTCTTGTCTACATAGACATAGCCCTCACGCTGTAGCTTCTCAAAATTCTGTATTCCAATCGGGTATTTCATCGTCTCACGTTGCTTTGCTGCAAAGATAAGCAATTATTCCGAAACGTCCAAATGTTTTTGCAATTAACAAACAATTGACTGGAAGATACCACGCATCATTACATGATAAATGCCGGTTCCTGATGATTGTCTAGACTGCCTTGGCATCGCTAATATGGCAACTTGCTATTGTATTATTTTTGCGAAACAGGAACCTGTCCCAGTGTTTTTCAACTGTCCTCTTTGTTTGAACTTGATCAGATCGTTCCGAGTCTTGTAGGATGTCAATGTAATATATTTTTCGAGACTAAGAATGAACTGTTTGATACAATAAAACCTTCTTTCAATGATGATCTATTGAAGACATAATACATGCCTCACTTATTAGTCGAATGCCAGCTAATGCGTTCGGGTGGATATGATCCTTGAAATATTTATTCCAATTATAACCATCTTTTTTTACACTTTCCAATATGTATTGATTGGGGTCATAATAATAATATCCATTAATCAAACAATAATTAGACAAAGCGTTCCCGTATTCTTTATATAAGTTGTCTTTATCCTTTCCGGATTTGTTATAAGGGTCAGGTTCCCAGCTCTCCCACGGACTAATATACATTATCTTTGATGTAGGGTTCTTCATTTTGATTGCTTGAGATAAAGCATCAACGTTAGTTACAAAAGCCTCTACACTCATTGCGCATAATAGGGGATCTCTATATCTAATATCATTACACCAAATAGATATTACGTAGAAATCTGCATTATAGTTTGCAATTTCGTTTCTTTTTTCTTTTAGATAATTTGAAGTTGTACCTCCTAACGCAAATTTCTTTATGATTTTATTTGGAAACATTGCTGCAAGAGGTTCATACCATCCATATCCACCATTCTTTGTCCCTTCTGTTACGGAATTACCTACAAAGCATATACTTGATGATTCCTTCATGATAGAGTACAATTTACTCCTTTCGTACTCGGGCTTATATTCCAATGGCTTTACTGGCATCCTCATATATCCAATGTCATTCCATAGAAAATAATGCTCTTGGAGATTATCAATAGGTAGCTCAACTCCCAATGCAGTCTTAGTGATTAACTTATGAACATTGGCTATTCGTTTATAGTCACTTTCACTCAACTTATTATTTAGTACACTATCCGTCATTAGATTATATAAAGGAATAGCAGTAAAAACTCCATTATTGTGATTAGCGTATGAGTATAGAGGAATAATTGATGCCGCAAATAGTTCTCCTGTTTGTTCGTCTATGTAAGTCTCTACAACCATAGAAGCATCACCATCATAATCAATATATGAATTGACAAAATTGCCAGGACAATGTATTATTAGAGTATTGTGTCCTGATGGATTTTTTGTCCATTCAATTGGTTGTACTGCATGTGGGTGGTCTGAAAAAATGATATCAGCACCTAATTCCACAAAAAAATCACACCATTCTCTTTGGTCTGCATCGGGCGTGTGCAAAAACTGTTCTCCCATATGTGGCATAACAATAAGCAAATCTGGATTCTCTGCCTTTACCCGTTTAAAATCCTCTGCAACCCTTTTTTTGTTCTCATTAAAAAAGGTGCTATTTCTAGATAAACATGGTGCAGTCCTATATCTATTGTCGCCTTCCATAAACACATCATCTATATAGCCCTCGCTTCCATACGTATAAGCCAAAAATGCGATTTTCTTTCCTCTAATATTTAAGATTTTTACTTTGTCGTGTTCTCCTTTCGTTTTATAAGATCCTATATGTTCAAGACCTATTGAATCCAACAAATCGATTGTTCTTTCTTGTCCAGCGTATCCTTGGTCGAAAATATGATTGTTCGCAAGTGTCACAAGATTGATTCCTGCGTTTTTTATTGATTCTGCAAACGAATCAGGAAAATTCAATCGAAGCATCCTTCCATCATAATAATCTGAGGTAGACCAGCCCCTTTCTTTTCCTGCCAGTGGCCCTTCCAGTACACCTATTGACAAATCTGATTCTAAATAATCCTTAACATAATAAAAAATGCCATCAAAACAGTATGTCTCTTTTTCTACTACATAAGCTCGTTCTACCATATCTCGCAAAAGTATTAAATCACCAATAAAAGATATTTTAATCGCAGATTTAATTTTTTGCATTTCTACCTCCCCCATAACAGGGTAGATTGGATCTACAGGAGGTTTACTAATAATAATTCTATTTCTGATACTTGAATAGGCTCTTTTAACAATGCGAACTGGTAGGGTATTTATGACATACCTACTTAGTATTGCTCCTGCATAGAAGAAACATGCAGCTGCTATCAAACACAATAGAACGCCCAAATACTTATTCATAAACTATTGATAATTTCTGTCTTTCAAATCTAGTGTCTGCTTAAATAAGAAGCTAAACCGACTATCGTCAATTTTTATGCAATCCTGTTTAACCTCATAGAAAAGATCATCTAATTCTTTGTCTTGTAATGGTGAGAACACACAACGTTTTGCGTTTCCTCTCATAACTTTTACTGGTATGCCTGCAAATAGTGTATTAGAACCATGGCACAGCAAATTTGTATTAACTAAAGAATTTGAAGCGACTACTGAATTAGAAGGAATCTGAGAACCTTTTAATAATGAGACTCTGCTGCCAATCCATACATAATCAGCAATTATGATCTTGTTTTTATTAATACGAACTCCCTCATCTTTGATTAAATAATGAAAATCCGTATCAAAAATTTGGCATTCCCATGAGACTAATACTCTTCTACCAATGGATATATATTGTGAACACATTAATTGGGTTTTGGGTCCTAAGGATACGTCATGTGCAGTTTCAAGCGTTCCATGTTCACCAATTGTAATAATACTTCCATTTGAAATAAAACAAACCCCTTTAATATACCAATGCCCCATCAAATTAAGTGTTGTAGTGAAAATAGGTTTCTCCCCCCAAAAGGAAGATTTCAAACAACCAATCTTAATCATCCCAGGACTGATACCAGTGCCTCTTAGTTCAATTGTACCACTTAAATTTACAACATTTAGCTTACCATATATAAAAATAGGCATCTTTATAGCTTCAGAAAAAGAAAGCACTTTAAAATTAAACAATACAGTTTGTATAAAATTGATGTATGGCTCTTTAGCCATGCAATAAATCGTTTTAATTATTCCCATATTCAAAACTAAAAGAAATCGCGTTCAAATAGGTTACGTACTCCACCTCCAAGTTGCGCATCTAGTATTTCCCAGTCGTCGTTACCTTCTATAAAAGCTGGCCCTTCAGAGGTTATCACGACATCCCAGCCGATAGAATGGATATCTTTCAACTTCGAGTGAAAATAGATTGCTTGCTTGCAAGCGTCCTTGAAATAAGGAATTTTGAAAGTTGAGAAAACAACCCCTGTATCAGGATGTTCATGTACAATTCTTCCATTAAACTGAGGTTCTATGTATCCGTCTTCGGACAAATAACCTGTTTCCAAATTTATATTTACCATAATCCCGCCCTGAGATCCATTATCAATATGGCTTCCACCTGTTCCCATTCGCATTATAGAAGGCCATATATATATATCACCTGTTTTAAGGCTCCTAACCGTATCCAGTCTTATTGTATTAATTGAAGTCGGATATAATCTATCCATTTCTGGATGCTGAAGAATCTTTTCTTGAACGATAAACGTTTCATTACCAAGCTTTCTGGAGAAATCCTCTTCCTCAATTACAATTCCATTACAATAATAATTCCCATCAATTTGTTGTAGATGATATACAGCAACACCATTTTCTCCTTCATTAGATTTGCAAAATACATCTGAAGAAATCTTCATCATTTCTTTAAACGATATCTTTTTAAAAGAATCATGTATATTATATATATAGCCATGTTCGATATACGCAATATTATTAGGAGTCTTAATTCCTATTGCTTTAGCAAAAATGCCAAAATAATATTTATTACGTAACAGAACACAACTATTAATCGGATTCCGCTCAAAATTCAAGTAATTACGACGGTAGACAAACTCCATTGCATTTACATACTTATCATTCTCTTCTTCGGTTTTCACGTCCATACCATACAAGAGGTAGTTAAAATCAGGCCAGCCATATTTTTTTATTTGGTTAACACAATCCTCAAATCTCTCTTGATTACTTTTAGATGGAAACTTGGGGAAGTAAGAATTACCAATATAAAAAGACTGTCCTCGCAGGATATCTATTCTACGCTCAAATTCTTCGTTTGTGAGATTCATTTTGTCCTGTGTATTCATAATACAACTATTCTTTATAATCCTCTTTCGTTCCCCAAAGCTGTGCCATTGGTTCTGTTTCCATTTCCTTCTTAAAATCCTTTAATTGCTCAATATAACTATAATGAGGACGATAAGTAGGAAAATCAGCAAATGTCTTTGTCATATCAAAAGCGTTTTGCAATGAATCCGGTTTTTCCGGACAATAAATAATTTGCGAGGGGTTGTCTTTGGGAGAAAAAACCTCAACTATTCCTTTTATTTGCTCCTCTGTCGTCACTTGCCAACCATTACCGCAGTTATAGCATCCCCCCTCCTTATCCGATTCTATACATGCTTGGACCAATCTAACGAAATCCTTTACATATACCATCTCTTTGGCCTTATGACAATTACCCCATATTTCAACGGGTAGACCTTTACTTGCCCTATCCATAATATATCGATATGGCATCATTCGGCGTTTGAAGTCTGCATAATGATATGGATTGGGGTGATACTGATAAATAGTAAAGAATCGCAATGCGAAAAAATGTATTCCATATTCGGCGCGATAATGCTCCATCAAATCAACAGCTGCATTTTTTGCTATTGTATAAATAGCATGATCACCCGTCAAAGGGAAATGACGTGGTGCGTCACATGGTATAATACTCCCATTATTGTGATATTTTGCCATATCAGAAGGAGTTTGCGGAAATACAATTTTCTTGCAACCGACCTCCCGCATCCAGTTCAAAACATTCAATGTGCCAATTGTTATGGATTCAAACAATTCTATAGGATTAAATGCATATCGAGAAGGAAGAGAGCTCGCAAAATGTGCAACTGCATCATAGTTTTCCTTCGGGAGAACATCAAATGCCTTGGGATCTCTAATGTCAACAGAGAAATAACGCATTCCATTATCTGCGAAAAAATTATTATCGTTCTTACGCCCACCTACAGCCACAACATCATATCCTTGTCGCTTCATATGTGTAGATATATAAGCACCGAGGTTTCCTGTTGCTCCAAAAACAATAATCTTCTTCATTTTGCAATATTTTAATTAGAAATAAGATCCTTGTACAAATTCTTTTGCAGTCCATTTCTCTCTAACACACCGCATTGATCCATCTGCTTCTTGGACATATACTGCAGGAAAAAAAGAAATAAACAGAGGCGAAAGTGACAAAGTATAAGCTCCAAGTTTTTCGAAACAAAAAACGTCATTGACCATTACTTCATCACAATTCTCTAATGTCATAATATTGTCATACTCCAAACACGTAAAACCTACAAGAATCTGACGATGATATTTATTAACGATTGTATCTTGTTGCATAATGTGTTTGTAGTAATAACTAGTTTTATGAAACAATGGATCTATATGGATGCGGCTTCCGTCAGTTACTACAAACCGGTTCCTATTTGTGTCTTTTACATCTATAACTGAAGTATAGTAACTAAATGCTCCAGCTAAAAGACTTACACCTGGTTCCAAAATAAGTGAAAGGTTGTGGCTTGAAAAACCACCAGAGAATAATTCACTTGAAATAGAAGATAAGTAATCGCTCCAATGGGGCTTGTCTGGTATTCCCCCATAAAACCCTCCACCAATATCAAAGTAACTGATTTCTGTCAGCCTATACTGAGAAACTATCGTACAGAACAAGTGAGCAATATACTTATAAATTTCTACACGGCGGGTATTTGTGCTGACATGTAAATGAAGCCCGTTAATAGTTAAGTTTGGACAATCCTCTATCAATTGTATTGCATTCCCAAGTTCTTCATTATCTATACAAAAGCCAAAGCGGCTTCCTTGTTCTCCTGCCTTTGACTCTGTAGGGAAGTATTTCTCAATATCAACATTTACCCTCAACCCAATCTTATAACTATTTTGAGGGTTTTCTTCTGCATAACGAATAGCATATGAGAGTTCTCTATGAGAATCAAGATTAATAATTGCGTGATGATTCATTAGATGACGTACGAACTCTTCCGACTTTACTGGACCATTGCAAACCACTTTGTCAAAAGTATAGCCACAAAGGGATACCATTTCGAATTCGTCCTGAGAAACGACTTCTGCATATATACCCTTTCCCCTTAGAAAACTTGCTAAATATGGCAATGAGTTTGTTTTGACAGAATATGCAGTTATTGTATTCGGCCAATATTTATTAGAAGCCTTGTGAAGGTTTGACAACTCTTCTACTAATTTTCGAGTATCAAAAAGAAAAAATGGCGTAGTTACGTCATTTAAAAAACAATTGTCATGCAAATACCTCTTCATATTTTTTGATAATAATTCTTTCTTCTACTTCAATAGAATTGTCTATATCTTCTCCTGAGAAACACCTGACATGATTATTAACCATGTTATATCCAGAAATAACAGAGAAAGCCACACCTGCAGAAAATCTTGGATTGATATCTATAAGATAATAATTACCTTTATTTGCTATAAACTCCATGTTAACACAGCCATTGATATTGAGAGCCTGCCCGATATGAGATGCTAACTGAATCAAATATTTATTGCTATATATCTGTACCGTAAGTCCTGCTCCATTTTTTGTGCGTAGTAATTCTTGGCGGGGAATAGATGCATCTTTCTTGCTATTAGCATTTCTCACATAATCAACAGTGAAGACATCACCTGGAATTTGTTCTTGGATAATATAATTTCCCTTATTCTCAATTGCCAAAACTTGTTCTTTTGTCGCATTGCGAATCAACCCTTCACTGCTACGACCATTATATGGTTTGGCTATGCAAGGGAAGGGGAAGTCGTCAGGTATATTCTCCAAAAGGCTCGTCTTTATAGAAGGAACCGTATTATCGTTCAAAAAGGCATTGCTCAAAGCATATTTGTCTCTTGCAATGGCCAGCACCTCCACACTCTGCATGCAAAGTACAATTTTATTTTCGTCAAAACAGATTCGATTTTTATTAATTATATCTATTTCCAAATCTGTAAGTGGAATCACATAGTCCAAATGATAATCACCACATACTGTTAAGAGGAAATCTATATATTCTTTTTCGCTTGTAGCAAAGGGTGCTCTAACAAAAACATCACATAATCTTGTCTCGTAATGCCATTCGCCTGGGTAGATATCACACCCAACAACAAAATGCCCTCCACATTTTAATTGTTTTATGACACATTCCGCAGACATAGAACCGATTGCTGTTATTAAAAAGCGCATACTAATATTTATTAATAGATTAAGCAATAATACAACTTATTATCATCTCAATGTCTTCATCGCTTAATGCATGATGCATCGGCAGGCATATAACCTGTTCTGCCATCTTAGTAGAAACAGGAAGATTCTCCTTAGTGGCACTGGGAAGACCACGGTAGGTACTGAAGGTGCTGATGAGGGGATAGAAATAGCGGCGGCCCCAGATACCCTGTTCCTTCATCTTGAAATAGAGCTCGTCGCGAGTTATGCCGTACTCCTGTGCATTGATAAAAATGGGGAAGTAACTGTAATTATGGCGGACGCCGGGCATATCATCGAAGAAACGGATGCCGGGAACATCCCTAAGGGCCTCACGGTAGCGGTTGGCCACCTTCTGGCGGGCGGCGATGGCGGCATCGACCTGCTTCAGGTTTAAGAGACCATAGGCGGCGCGTACCTCGTCGACCTTACTATTGATACCGGGGGCAACGACCTCGGTCTCGCCGGCGAAGCCGAAGTTCTTCAAGTAGTCGATGCGCTTCTTGGTGGCGGCATCGTGCATGACGAGGGCTCCACCCTCAAGGGTGTTATAGACCTTGGTGGCATGGAAACTTAGGGTGGACATATCGCCGGCCTCTAAGATGCTTTTGCCGTTGACCTCGACGCCAAAGGCATGGGCGGCATCGTAGATGACCTTCAGACCGTATTTGTCGGCAATCTGCTGGATAGCGTCGGTATTGACGGGCTTACCGTAACAGTGGACGGGCATGATGGCCGTGGTCTTGGGGGTGATGGCGGCCTCAATCTTGTTGGGGTCGAGGCCGCAGGTGCTCTCCTCGATATCGACAAACACCGGACGGCAGCCATTCCACCAGATGCTGTGGGTGGTGGCGACAAAGCTATAGGGGGTAGTGATGACCTCGCCAGTGATGCGCAGGGCCTGCAGGGCTGTGAGCAGTGGCAGGGTGCCATTGGTGAACAGGCTGATATAGGGCACCTTCAGATATTCTGCCAGTGCTTTCTCCAGCTGCTGGTGGAAGTCACCATTGTTGGTAATCCACTTCTTGTCCCAGATCTGCTTGAGGAGCTCGTGGAACTCATCAAGGTCGGGGAGTAGGGGGGAGGTGACGGTAATAATATTTTTATTTTTATTCATTATAAGATATTCATTTTGCATAATTTTAAAGAATACCCAGTATCCATCTCAATATTTTATTTAAATGTTCACTTAACATCCCTTATACTTTTGTACTGATTCCTATATGAAAATTGTTTTAAAGGAAATCTACAGGCATTACCATTATTGGTCTTGTTTTCAGTATCATCGTACCCCAAGTTAACCCCAATCCAAAGGCTGAGCAAACCAAGGTCAATGGTCTTGACTGCATTTCTTCTGAAAGATTATAGGTCATCAACATTGGGATTGAAGCACCTCCGAGATTACCAAATTCTTGTAAGTCATACGGAACTTTCTCAATAGGCAGTTTCAGTTTCTTCACAATACGGTCAACAATTAGCTTGTTGGCTTGATGGATAAGAAAATAGTCCACTTTATCTGTAGTCAACTCATATTTCTCCATCATCTTCTTGATACTGATTGGCGGCTTGGTAATAGCGAATGAGAACACATCCATACCATTTATAAGAGCATCTTTTGGCGCACGGATAATGCCATTGCCAAAATCCTCATATTCAAATGACTCATCTTGGGTAATAGGATGGCGGTATCCGCCATGAGGGGTCATCAAAGCCTTATAGCCAGAGCCAAGGGTGTTCATTTCAATGACAATCTTTTCGGCGGTAGTATCATATTCTAGAGCCATTGCCATACCTGCATCTCCAAAAAGAGGTACACGACTCTTGTCCTTGGGTGAACCCATACGAGAGGCTGTGTCACCTATCAACAGAATTGCTCGTTTGGCAGTACCAGCAGATAGCATATTTCCGGCCACATTGATGGCGTATAGCGTACCGCAGCATCCCATCGGGAGATCAACCACAAAGGTTGTTGAAGGTAAGCCTAAGCGGTCTTGTAGGATTCCCGAAGTTGGAGGCGTTTTATAGTCTCCCGTAACAGAAGCAAAAACTAAAACATCTATACTTTCTTTCTCCCAGCTAAGGCCGGCTATTAACCTCTCCGCAGCATCATAGCATAGATCAGATGCACAGATATCATCTGTTGCCAGGTAGCGGTTCAGAATACCAACCGTGTTATCAAACATATCGGCATCATCCTGTGTAAAGAAATCAAATTCCGATGACTTTACAGGATGATTAGGCACTGTTCCCGTTACGCCTCTTACTGCAACATTCTTTATTTCCCAATATGCCATTAGAGTTCTATATCATATTTTGCCAAGACAGCCTTGGCATTATCGTATGAGGTAAATTCAAGGATATCCTCTGCATCCAGCATGATGTCAAACTCATCCTCTACAGATGAAGTCAAACTAAGCTGGCGTACAGAATCCCATCCCTCCACATTGCATTTATCAAAATTGATGTTTAGGGCTGATTCTTCAACCGAGAACACCTCACAGAAAATTTTGTTTAGTTTTTCAGTATTTGTCATTTCTGTCGACTTTTAATATTTTATCAAATTGTTGTTCATAAGTACCGACATCCCCTCCAAATTTTGTAAAAAATATATTATAGTTATTTTTTGCTTCCTCTGGAGTGAGAGGCTCTTTTATACTAATATCATTTAAATCATCTTCAATTGAAAACACGTGATAACCTTCAGACTTAAAATGTTTAAACAACATACTGTCTTTAAAAAAAAACACTTTTATACCTTTACGAAAACATAAAAAAATATTCCCAAGGCCAGATTGGCGAATCATTCCATAGATTGCATGGGAGCAACTATTCATCATCACTGAATATTCATTAAAAGGGAGGACATTCATTAAACAATGAACATTAGCCCCTGGAAATTTCGCTTCAATTTTTACACGCTCTGCAAGTTTGTTATCTCCATAACTCAAAGGTATATAAACATCGCGCTCATTCAAATTAAGCCTTTTCTTTTTTATAAAAGCAATTATATCTAAATGGTTATTTGTAATATTTGCCGAATGCTCTATCAAAATAGACTCTGGTTCCTTATGGATATTTAAAGGTTTTATTTCTAACAATCCTTGCAGCTTAAAAGGTCTTGCTTTAATATTTTTATGTTTTTTCTTAATTTCAACAAGTTCTAAAGGTAAAGGTGTAAATGCAAAGTCTATTCTCGATAAGAAATTAGTAAATTTGCTATTGCAATTCCCTTTTAATAAATTGTAAATTGAAAATATTATAACATAGATTTTTGGGAAAGAATATGATAAAACAATGTTTAAGGCATGTAATAATGTCGAATTTTGTATCAAAAACTTATATGTTTTTGGTTTATATATTTTCAGCGGTAACAAAGGAGGCCATTTGTGTACATTTTCGTATATCTCCATACCATAGCACCACCACATTACAACTACATTATCACGAATATAATCAACTGCATTAATGTAGCTTTGCCACAAGCCATGTAAGTAAATAATGTCAACATCCTTATCGGAAATAATTTTACCCCATTCGTCTAAAGTATCTGCTATTAATATTTTTTCTGTATTTTTGATGTATCTTATTTGTTGACTTTTACCTAATTGATCTAGTAGATAACGGTTTTCATATTTCTCCATTCTCTCAAAACGAGGATAAACGGCATCAAACAAAATGCCATCAAAAACAAGATGAAGTATTACTTTCTTATTTCCATTCATACCCAAAATCTATTGGTTTATTACTTTTCCGGCTTCATTCCTTAATATCTCTTTCACTAACTGCACCTCTATTCTCTGATGGAACAGATGGGTTTTTTCTTCAATGAAAGAGGGCAAGACTTCCAGCATCTTGGCATCTGTAACGAGAACTATCAATTTCTCGTCATCGCCCTTGCAGTAGCAGTCTGTTTTGTATTCTGCCTTAATCATTTGTTCTACCTCATCCAAACCTATACGCAAACCGTATATTTTCAGGAAACGTTTCAGACGGCCAATAATAAAATAGCAACCATCTGCATCACGGCGGGCTAAATCACCTGTATGCATTACGCCATGATTTTCGTCACCTTTTAGCAAGTCTTCACGGCAAGTGGCATAGCCCAAGGTTACGTTTTCGCCACGATAAATCATCTCGCCTTGTGCTTCGCCTTCAAAGGTTTCATTGCCGCTATCATCCATTATCGAAAGTTGACCGCCTGGCTCTGCTATACCAATACTACAAACCTTTTCCATAGCCATTTCTGCCGGCAAAAAAGCCATACGGGCTGTACATTCACTCTGGCCGTATGTGGCAATGAACTGTTTGCCCTTCTCCTGTGCATACTGCGCCAGTGTGTTCCACATCGCTTCCGTTAGCTTACCTCCACCTTGGGTAATCACCTTCAGATTTGGCAAATCCATGCGTGTAAAGCGCATCTTGGTCAGGATCTCATAACTATAGGGTACGCCTGTGAAACTTGTTGCCTCTTTCAGTGTTGCCCAAAAGCCTTTATCCAACAAGGAACGGCCACTAAGCAACAGCGTAGCACCAGCCAGTAGATGTGATGCAATCACAGATAGCCCCATGGTATAGTGCATGGGCAGAATTGCCATAGCCTTTTCTGTACCATCCAACTTGAACAGCCTACGCACATTGTCAGCATTAGCCTCAATGTTGCGGTAACTGTGACGTACCAACTTGGGACTACCTGTTGAGCCACTGGTGGGCAGTAGCAAGGATAGTTCTTCATACATCGGGGTTGGTTGAAGCCCCGTCTTCACCAAGCAATACCCCCAAGCAGAAAAGATAATCTCTTCCACCTTTGCCTTGGACTCTGGCATCCACAGATATTCAGGCTGGTACAATTCATACAGATGATTATACAAGCCTTCCTCTGTGTTTGCACTGATGATTAACGGCACGATACGATTGCTTAATGCTGAGGTATATCCCAACAAAGAGCCAATGCGGTTCTCTGCCAAAAGGAATATCAATGACCGAACTGGGAGGTGCTTTGCAAACTCCTGTGAGAAGTCACAAATATCACCGTAGGTCACAGAACGTCCACTGTCGTCAATGGCAGCAATACGCTGCCGATCTTTTTTGTCTAAATCTAAAAACACCTTGAATAATTACTCGTATTTGTGTATAAAAAGAAGCCTATGATGCTTCATAATAGGAAAAAAGGAATAGAAAAAAGTGTTAGTTACGCCTTGACGTATTTCAGATAATGATATAGTTCATCAATAATATCAAGCACCTTGGCATCTGTAACGATGCCTTTCACCACCTCGCCGTCCATCGAAAACTCCACATTGACATGTTCCGGTCTTTCGGAAGGATTATTGACCGTAATCTGTATGTTACCGGGTGCCAATGCTTCTATCTCACAAGCAATTCCTTCCATCCACCCCGCAAAGGCATAACGTTTCTTCTTTGACTTCCCATTATAAAGATCTGCACGTGCATTTCCACTCTGCCGGAAGACCTCTTCGCCCATCAGGTCAAAGCGCAGGAAAGAAATACCTGTCTCATCCTGCCTGAGACCGACGAATGTATCTTTGGGATAGTTCGTCACAGGGTCAATGTCCCGTGGTGACAAAACAATCCTCGCAAGTCTTTCGCAGGAATTGACAGTGTCAGCATTAAAAGGGTGCGTCAGTTCCATTAGGCGATGCTTTCAATATTCGATTTTAAGACAGACATTGTATCACTGTTAATTTCCTCGAAAGAATGGTGTTCAGTCTCCCGGTCTTTACGCTTGACAAAATATGATATCTGTTTGTCTCCAAATTCACACTTGATACGTCCTTTTTCTGTCTCAATTTTTAGCATAACTCCTCCTAAATAAGTAGGAAAGAGGCGGATGTTATGAGAAACGGCATCTGCAAGTGTCTTGACAAAACTGTCAACGTGTGATATGGCTTCACGATTTATGCGAGGGGCATTTTCATCATCCCAGCCAGCTTTCAGCGAACGGATTCCTCTCAGGTCAACCTGCCACTGGGCAAACGGATTTGTCTTTTCGCTCTCAGCCTTATCCTGATTTTCTAATCTGGCACGGAAAGCCTTTTTCACCTGTTTTGGCTGTGAAAGATAGAAAGCCCATAGGACGTCAAGTGTAGACACCCCTTGACTCATTGTGTTGTGCATTGTCGTTGCCATATCTCAAAACTTAACATATCGCTGCAAAGTTACATCATTTTAGCGAAACCGCCAAATTTTCGGTTGAGAATCTTTCCTATATAGTTGCGCAACCATCTACACCGAGTATCTGGCCGCTGATATAGGAAGCCCTGTCAGAAGCAAGAAATGACACAGCATTAGCAATATCCTGCGGGGTTCCAAGACGGCCTAAAGCAATCTTCTCTATGCGCTCATTAATCTTGTCACCGGTTGCCTCATACAGCTCCTCGAAGCGTTCGGTCCTTACAATACCTGGTGCTACGGCATTCACACGAATTTTCATCGGTGCCAATTCCTTGGCTGCAGACTTGGTGATGGTAATTACAGCTCCTTTGGTAGATGAGTATGCCACCTGACCTGGAGAGCCTACAACACCTGTCACCGAAGCCATGTTCACAAAGCAGCCGCCTCCTGTGCGAGCCATGAGTCGGGATGCAATCTGAATCATGTCAATGACTGCAAACACGTTTACAGCATACATTTTTTCTAGCAGTTGCTTCGTTACCATTCCCAATTTCTGATTCTGAATGATAGCAGCATTATTCACAATGCAGTCAATACGACCTTCTGCCTTATAGACTTGCATCAAGCCTGCTTTTAGGGCTGACGAATCTGTTACATCAAAGCAAATGGGCTTGGCTCCTTCTATTTCAGGTTCCTGCAAGTCGTTGACATAAACAATAGCACCGTCAGCTATAAACTGTTCAGCTATCACCTTTCCAATACCACGACCTGCGCCTGTGATAATGCAAACTTTATTTTCTAATAGTTTCATTTTTTAAATAGTTACGCCACCATCAATTACAAGCGCATGGCCAGTAACCCATGAAGATGCATCGGAAAGAAGGTATATGATGCCGTAAGCAATATCTTCGGGTTCTCCATAGCGCTTCAATGGGTACTTTTCCATATCAAGCTTATGCTGTTCTTCAGATATTGCGCCCCCCTGGATGAGTTTTGTATTAACCATGCCAGGATTTACAGTATTTACCCTTATCTTCTTGGAAGCTAACTCTCTTGCGCAAAATTTCATAGTAGAATTGATAGCAGCCTTTGATGCACCATAGACTCCATTGCCTAAAGAGAAGGAACCATTACCACCAATGGAAGAAACAAATACAACGGAAGATTCTTTTCCAAGTTTCTTTTTCTTTACAAGAAGCCTTAATAATTCTACTGGCGCAAAGAAATTTACATTAAAGATATCATCATACTTGTCTCTTGTCGAAAATGGGAATGGAGAAGTCATTCCTTTTCCTGCGCAAAGAACAAGGCCTTGCAGTCCTGACACTTCTCCAACCAATCGTTCAACTTCCTCTTTATTTGTGAGCTCGGCAAGTATCATCTGATGTCCTTCCCCCTCCAGTTGGGACAAAGTTTCTTTTAACCGTTCTTCATTACGTGCAGTGATAATAACTTTAGCACCAAGTTTGGCACACTGAATGGCCGTTTCCATGCCTATTCCAGATGAAGCTCCAGTAACAAGAATTGTTTTCCCTTCTAGAGAAAATGGATTATATGCTACACCCATTCTGAACCTCCTTCCAACTCGTCAACTTCAACCAACTCAGACACAATTAAGCTATCTGATTCAAATGCAACAGTCCCCCAAGACAAACCTACACCGAAACCACAGCATAGGAATTTGGTAGGCTTGTTTTCTACCTTACCCTTCAGTTGAGATACGATAGTCATAGGAATAGATGCCGATGAAGTATTACCAAAATTGTACATACATGATGGCACCTTCTCTGGGTCAATCTTTAATTTCTTTACTATCTGATTATTCATCTTCATATTAGCTTGATGGAAGATGTAGTAATCGTAGTCAAGATAATTAAATCCAAACTTTTCTGACAATTTCTTGATAGATTTAGGAGCAGTAGTAATGCCAAACGAGAAGACATCCATACCTTTCATTCTGGTTTGGAGGCGATTCATCATTTTTCCTTCTATCTCTTCTGTTTCAAATGATGACAACTTCACTTGATTTCTTGAGCCACCATCGGGAATAATAATGGCATCATAGCCACTTCCATCAGTGCCAAAATGAAACTGGAATCCTTTTGCACCTTCTATATACTCAATAGCCGTAGCTGTACCGGCATGGCCAAACAAGGGGTCATGTGTTGCTTCAATTCTTTTCTTGGCATCTCCTACAAGTAACAAAGCTCTCTTTATAGACCCTGAAGTGACTAAAGAAGCCACATTGCTCAAACCATATACCCAGCCAGAACAACCTAAGGCAATATCTTCAGCATAGCATTCCCTGCTTAACCCCAAACGGTCTTGAAGAATACAGGCTGTGGCAGGAAGGAAATAATCGGCAGTCTGAGATACAAAAATAAGTGCGTCAATCTCTTTTTTATCCCATCCAAGATCTGTTACCAGTCTTTCTGCAGCAGCATAACAAAGATCTGAAGTACAAAGAGTATCCGAAACCCTCCGCTCCTTTACACCTGTTGTTTCCACAAAGGCTTCGGGCGTATATTCCGAGGATATACAATCCGTTTTATGGGGCGTTAAATTACTGAAAACTTGCTTAGGAACGCCGGCAGCAATACCGGCGATCCTAACGTTTTTTAATTCGATAAATGCCATTAGAGTTTTGCAATTACTTTGTTATACAAATCTTCTACAGTCACAGACCCCTTAACGTCATCGCCCTTCAGAGCTACATCAAATTCCTCGTCAACCATAGCAATAACACTCAATCCAATCAGGCTTGACCACTCATCCAAATCATGGAATACGGTCGTTGCGGTGATTTCACTTGCATCCGTGTCATCAAACTGCTCTGCAAAAAGCTCTACAAATTCATCTAAACTTTTCATTTTCTTTAATTTAAAACGTGAATAATAAAATTATAACTCTGTTTTTTTTGCTGGTACGCCTATGTACAGATTTCCATCTTTAGGTTTGCTCATCAACACACTACCAGCTCCAAGGCGTACGTTATTGCCTATTTTTATCTTTTGTAATACGATAGAGCCAACACCCAGGAAATTACAGTCCCCTATGGTTACCTCGCCTGAGACTCTTGTGGCAGGCATTATGGAATTATAATTTCCGATTATAACATCATGCCCTAATACGACACTACCATTCAAAACATTAAAATCGCCAATGGTGACATCACAAGTCGCTGATCCAGGTCCTTGAATAATGTTCCCCCTTCCTATCTTAAATGTTTCTGGGTCTGCTAATTTATAAGAACGATCAATCAGATTCGGAAATGAAATTTTTTTGTTGTAAATGCTTTCAACAAGTTGTTTGACAACGATAGAGTTTCCCAGTGCCATGACTACTGCCAATTCATTCGAATAATCATTCAAAAACTCTAAACCACCAAAACATGGTCCGAAATGAGAAATCTTTTGACCTTTCAGTTCGGGATTATCGTCAAAGAACCCAATCAAGTTCCATGTCGGTTCCTTTTCATTGATTCGTTTTATCAGACAGGCTACCTCTTTTCCAAGTCCGCCCGCTCCATATATTGCAATATCTTTCATAAGAATTATGCCTAAATCTTGGAATAACCTAATTTTTCCCGTTATTAACTAATAATGTTGCGTTCCATATCCGTAATATATCAATTCTTGCTTCAGAGGGATTCTCTATCCACTTTAGTAACGACAGAACTACCCAGCCATATTTGACTTTTGCTAGATAATGGCTAACTCTCAGCCGAAGACGGACGCCCCAGCTGCCATAATTCTTGGCTTTAGCTTGCCACAGTAGAAGGTCTTCCTTAAATTCAGGGGCAATGCTCAGGAATCTGGCATAGAAAAAGCTGAACTTCTTGGCATAGAAGTCAAACTCTTCATGCTCATACCCTGATGTCAGGTTTGTCAGAATATGGCGGTAGATAACTCTCACACTCTCTGACATTGACAGGTAACATGAACAGGTAGCAATGGAACCTGTACGTATCCTGTAGTGATAGGTCGCTTGCGGGATGAAGCATACACATGACAAATGCTTGAGAAGCTTAAATGTCCACAAGGAATCCTCTAAAATCACTCCTTCTTGGAACTGCATCTGATTCTTTTCAAGGAAAGAACGACTGTAAAGTTTGTTCCATGCTGCAACAACAAAGGTGTTGTTTCGGTAGAAACTATTGCGAATGTCATCATTCGTGGTAATGGTAGCTGCTGTTATGCTTTTGTTTCTTACAACAGGTTTGCCATTGATGGAAAGAGAATAATTATTGCCCTGTATCATTTCTGCTTGAGGGTGCTCAACGGCCTTTGCCATGAGCAACTCCATGCAGTCGGGGGTTATCTCGTCATCGCTGTCAAGGAAGAACAGATAATCTCCATTAGCATGAGCCATACCTGTATTCCTGGCAGCTGATAGTCCCCTGTTCCTGTCATGATGCAAAATACTGAATTGTATCGGCCCATGATACGCCTCTATCATCCTTTCTGTGATGCCGATGCTGTCATCCGTGCCACAGTCGTCAACAACCAGGCACTCCATGCTGCCTTGGTACGACTGGCTCATGACACTCTTTAGGCAGTCACCAATATAGGGGGCAACCTGATAAACAGGGATGATGATAGATACCGTCATTTTGTAGCTTCAATAACCATAGTCTCTAAGAGGTTGAACTCACTGGGTAGTAACTTGAAATGCCCCTCTATGCCATTTAATTCTGTATGCTGACTTTTGCCCACTTCGCATGGGGTTGGACTCTTGAAGCCTACTGCCTCTAAGGCTGCCGAAAGTGTTTCGTGGTCGTAGATAATCTGATGACACCAAGAGGTGTGGAACCTGTTGATGACATAGACGGGCGTGGCCGGTAGTCCTTCGTTTTTTACCGAATAGGCAATATATTCCTTGTGGATAGGCTTTTCTGGTTCCTGATAGAGGCGCATGAGGAACTGTAGGTCCGGTGTCGCTATGCGGATGATGCCACCTGGTTTCAGCACGCGGTAGCTCTCTTTCAGCATGTTCTGTGCCTGCTGGTATGTCAGGTGTTCAAACAGGTGTTCTGAATAGATGTAGTCAAAGGAACCGTCAGGCAGTGGAAACGGCTTGCCGGCATCCATGTATATGCCAGTTCGACTATCCTTGAGTGATATGTCGGAGTTAAGCCATCCGCTCAAAACGTTCTTTCCACACCCTATCTGTAGAGCCGGCTTCTCTGTGTTCTTTAGGTATTCCCTGACTCTCCGATCTCGCCAGAAACTGAGCTGGACAAAGGAGATGGCGAGCCTTCGGATGAAACTGATGCGAAGAATCGCGGTAAGAAAGCCTTCTGTAACAGAACTTGCCATATTTTTCGTTTTCAATTTAATGTTTAATCTTAATTATTCCCATTAAACGGCTCCTTCGTTGCCTGACCCTCGCCACTGATGCCGTCACGCTTCAGCACAATTTTGATGGTGGTCCATATAACCTTCAGGTCGGTCATCAGGCTGAGGTGGTCCACATACCACACGTCGTACTCGAACTTCTGTTTCCATGAGATGGCGTTGCGACCATGACACTGCGCCCAGCCGCTGATGCCGGGACGGACCTCATGGCGGCGCATCTGCTCCTTGGAGTAGAGTGGGAGATACTGTACCAGCAGCGGCCGCGGGCCGATGAGAGCCATATCACCCTTCAGCACGTTGATAAGTTGTGGCAGCTCGTCAATGCTGGTGGAGCGGACAAAACGGCCGACCTTCGTCAGGCGCTGCGCGTCGGGCAGCAGATGGCCGTTGGCATCGCGCTCGTCGGTCATGGTCTTGAACTTGATGACCTTGAAGATCTTGGCATCCTTTCCCGGACGTTCCTGGAAGAAGAAGGCGCCGGCTCCCTTGTTGGCGAAATGAAGCCAAACGGTCACCACAATCAGAATTGGGCTGATGACTATTAATGCTACCAGCGCTATGCAAAAGTCAATGATGCGTTTGAAATATCTTTTATACATTTTCTGACAAATCAGTGATTAAAGCTATCATCTTCACGCAGAGGTGATGTTGTCCTGTCTCACGTTGCAGAGCTGCAAAGGTAGTCATTTATTTCGTAATGGCCAAATGAATTGTCTAATATGTGTGATGTTTTATGTATGATTATCCCTCATCCTTCATAAACCTCATTGTATCTCGCCACCATCTCTGTGATGTCAAACTGCCGCGCGCGCTCGTAGCATTTCTCCGCTACCTGCTGGTAGAAGTCTGGCTCATCATGCAGCTTTTGTATAATCTTCGCCAGCGCCTCGGCATCCTCATGGGGGAACAGCAGGCCGTAGCCGTCCGTCACCTCACGCAGGCCGTTGACGTTGCTGGCCACGAAGGGCTTGCCGGCAGACATCCCTTCAATGTTCGACAGCGACAGTCCCTCCCAGTGCGAGGACATCACCACCACGTCTGCCGTCTTTAAGATCCGTGGCACGTCCGTCCGCAGGCCGAGGAACTTCACCCGGTCCTTCACCCCTACACTCAATGCTAAACGCTCAAGACTGTCCCTCCGGACACCGTCGCCTACCAGCCACAGCTCATAGTCCTCCGGCAGCAAGGCCATGGCACGTATGAGCGTATCCTGGTCCTTTTGTGGACGGAATCCAGCCACCATCACGGCTACGAACCGTTCTGACTGTAGCTCGCTGATGGGTGCTGCCTGGTGTATCGCCTCCACATCCACCCCGTTATTAATAGTACAAATATTGTTCAGCGTTTCGTTCCCGTTAACATTCAAATACTCACGCAGTTTCTGCTCCGCTATCTCTGAGATGCAGATGACTTTCTCGTGGCGGGGATACATCCACTTGTCTAGTAGCCGTAGCATCCGGTTACTGCGCTTGTGGTTGTTCGTGTTATGCTCTGTTGTCACCAGCCGCTTGCGGCAGACGATGTTCGCGATGGCGGCAAAGAGCTGTGGTGACGAGTTATGGGTATGCACCACGTCGTAATGTCGCATGATTCGTGCCAGCTGAAAAATATAACTGGGGTTGTAGTATGACTGTCCTAAGCGGTAGATGCGACACTGGGGACACTCCTTCTCCAGTCGGTCCATCAGCGCTGTCTGCTGTCCGTTGAACACCACGACGCCCACCTCATGGCCCAAAGCCAGAAAGCGTGGCATCAGGTTCACCACCAGCGTCTCTGCCCCACCCGTCTGCAGCGATGTGATGACATGAAGGATTTTCACTTTATTTAATTGTCAATTATCAATTCTCAATTATCAATTATGCACGTCTCTAACATGCATCAAGTACCCAATGGGCATGGTCCAGTTCCACCACCACTTCAGCTTTGGTATGGTCTCTCCCCCTATCGGGGGGAGCTGGAGGGGGGCTGGCCTAAATCGCCAGTAGTTGATGGCAGCCTTAACCTTCTGCTGAAAGGGAATATTATCCCTGTTCAGTTCGGCGTATGTCATCATCGAGGCCACAGGACTGGTCATGCGAATCTTCACAATCTTGTCTGTTAGTCCCCCATCTAAGTAGTCACGGTAGTAGACCACCTCATGGAATACCCGCAGCTTGTATTTCCGTGCAATGCGGTTCCATACCAGCGCCTCAGGTACAAACTTCTCACCAGGAATCTCGGGGAACGGAATCTCTTTTAGGACTGAGGTGCGGAACACCTCCAGCATATCTCCCTGAACATGATATTTGTAGCGTAAGTCTATCGAGTTGGTGTCCAGCACCGGCATGTCACAGCCATGACCGATGATCGTCCCATCGTGGTGGGCCATATAGCCGCAAACGCCACCGAACGCCGCATCGTCGCGGACCTGCTGGTAGTAATAGCTGATGTGCTCCAGCGACTGTGGGGGTAAGGTGTCGTCACTGTCCAGTATCAGGAACAGCTCTCCCCGTGCTTCCTTCACGCCACGGTTGATGGCGCGGTGCTTGCCCCCGTTCTCTTGATAGAAATAGCGTATAGCCCCCCTCCATCTCCCCCCCGTATGGGGAGAGTCCTGACAGAACGTCACAATATTGGTAGTAAACGGCTCCCTCCCTACAGGGGAGGGCGGGGGGAGAGGCTTGAACATCTCCTTTGTCCCATCCGTACTTCCGTCATCTACGATGACCCATTCGAAGTCGTGGAACGTCTGGCGCTGCAGGCTCTCGTAGAGGCGGGGCAAGAGGTACGCGCGGTTGTAGGCGGGGGTAAAGACAGTGATGAGCATAAAAGTCACGTTTCCCGTTTAGTTACCGAAGGCAGGCCGGTAGAATTTGTCTGCGTCGTAGTTGTTGTCATATTCATGTTTGTCATGAATATAGTCAGGGGTACGTACACCATCAGTTAGAAATGATTTATAAGGAGTAAGTTGATTACCCCATGCGTTCAATATCCTAAAGAAAAGTAAGAACGACACTACCACCAACAAAGTACCATACGATTGTACCCTATTTTGGTTAACACAGATATTAGACATCGTACAGAAAACGCCAATCATAAAGAACCAGCCCAAGCGCCCTCCGTTCTCCGAGCGTACAAACACTAACAGGATGGCACAGAAGGTGAGGGCAATGTTCAACATCATCAATTCCCTATCATCTTCCTCCGAAATCTTACTATAGTTAGACAGGATGACAAAAAGGAAGAAACCGGCCTCCATCAGATAAGCCCAGCGGAAACCGGCATCGGCTTCATAATTGGCCGTCATTCTGTCTGCATCCACATCACCGTAGGCAGCAAACAGTGCCTGAGGTATTGGCGACAGGCCCACGACCAGGGCTACAGCCATTAAAACGATAACCTGCTTCGGCGTGAACTTCCTGAATGGCATGAAGTAGAGAGGCAGGAACACGATGGCAGAGTTATGGAACGAGAAGGCTATAAACAACACCAGCAGGAAACGCTTCAGGTCGCGTTTGATGATATACTCTACTGACAGCCATACGATAGCAGCCCCCATCACCTGACGCAGATAGGTAAAGGTGAAGAAGAACCACAGCCCCATAAACATCACTACGGCAAATGGGGCATTGTCTACATATCGCCGCAGCGAATGTATCAGCAGCACGTAAATCACCATTGTTGCTATAAAGATAAAGATATAGCGATTACCTGTGATGTACGTCAGCAAAGCCCCGAATGTGCCGTAGCCGAACTCACTGCCGTAGAAAGCGAACGACGGCGACAGCCACGGATTACCCCCCATGTTATTCCAGTCCGCCATACGGTCAAACAGTTCGCCGTAAATGTACCGGTCATAACCGCCCAACATATCACCCAGGCCCACGAACACGCCGAGTGCCAGCATATAGACGGTCATCGCCATCAACTGCGTCTTCCTGTCCGACTTCAAAGTACCATAGCACACTGCCACGGCCAGAAAAAACCAAGCTAAATATAAGATCATGTCGTTTCGATGTTAAAAAGTTGTGATGCGATGCGTGCCCGGTCATGCCACTTCAGCACCTGCCGCTGTCCTTCCGCCGCCATCCGTTCATATTTCTCAACGTTCCCGATATTGTTGTTATTTTCGTATTTTTCGTCTTCGTATTTTTCGTCTTCGCATTTTTCGTTAACGTTCCCCTTAACAATATCCATCAGCACGTCAACCACCTCCTGTGGCTTCTCATACACGATACACGACTTTCCATGCTCCACGGCGATATTCTCCATGGCGTAGGGCGTGCCAATCACCAGGAGGCCGTTTGCCAGGGCATCCAGCACCTTCCCTTTCGTTCCCGTGCCAATAGCTATCGGCGTTATCTGAATGTCATGTTTGGAAATCTCCTCAATATAGTCCGGTGCAAAAGTGATATGCGCCACCTCATACCCTGCCTGCCTCATACGCTCCACGTGCTTCTCCCATCCCTTCCCTAAGAATGTGATGGAATAATGTTCCTGTAAGAAGCCTCTACAATAGCTTTCGTTTTCGTAGTGAAACGTTTCGTCTTCGTAGCGACAGATGAACTCTATTAGTTCATCAGCGCTTTGCTTCATATAGTAGTTATACTGCCCTGCTATCAACACTTTTATCTTTGGCTGATGAAACTTTCTCTCCTCTCTCCTCTCTCCTCTCTCCTCTTTTACTTCGTAGTGAGGATGCCTCAGGAACTCTGCTCTTATCCCTGGATTCATCCTTCGGAGGAATTCCGCATCAGCCTCGCCTACAAGGTGATACCGGATAGATGGATCTGTGGAATAGTTTCTTTCCAAAGCCAGAAACTTGGGATACATTAAGGCACATCGCCAAAACCTCTTCCAGTCATGGGTCACAAACCGTTGGCCTAACATCCGGTAGTAATAGAGTGCTTCGCTATCGGGCAGCGTATGTATGCGCTGGTATCCGTCAAACTGATTGACTACCCTTGACCATTCTGCACCATAAACCCAAATCAAGTCAGGTTTCTGAGCCTTTATCTCATCCACATATCGTTGAGGTAACTTGACATAATGATGTATAGGAAAATTCAAGAACACCCGGATAAAAAGGAGCCTGTATTTAAAGATGAACAAAAACCATTTCGGCAGCGGCACCTTTTTTATCGTCACACCCAATTCTCTCTCAACCTCCGCAATCTTCTCATCCGACAGCTTATTATTGTTAAAGGTATATATTTCTATCTCGACTTCGTTTTTCGTAGCGAAAGCGTTTCGTAGCGTCAGCATTTCGTTTTCGTACGAAGTTCCACTTCGACCTTTAATCAAATGATACGGCAGCGCCGAAGTACCCCTAATATTTTCCGACGAGGGAGTCATCGTCGTTATCATACAAATTCTCATTGCTTATGATATTGTCCGCCAAACAGAAGTAAATCTAACGTTTTGTTCTTCGATGTCATGTGTATAATGCCGATACAAAGCACTAGAAAAGCCAGTGAAAGTAATGGCGCGGCAATGGCGTCCAACAAAAACTCGCTTTCTATATACCATGCCAATGTATCTGGAAAAACGTTTATGACTAAAATCGTTTGAAGCACATAGATTCCCAAAGACCATCTTCCATAATATGTGACATATGTAATGCAAGAATTGTCTTTCATGTTTTCATACAATAGCGAGATAGCACTTATAGTTGTCATAGATCCGGTAAATCCGACAAAATAGCGGAACAGGATGAGGTATCCTTGGCTTTGTAAGCTTGTATAGTTTATCTCAATATAGTTCGGTATTCCAAGTTCCCGTTGCAAGTAATAGGCAGTTGAAAACATCAGCAAAAAGAGTACAGCATATTTCCGTGAGCCGGATAGCCTCTCTAACACATGATACTTCCTCAAAAAGTATCCCCCCCAGAAATATGGGAATAATAGGTTGATTTGTAGCGAAGAACTGCCGGGAATTACGAACAGCAGGATACATGATCCTGCAAACAGTAAGACATCGTTAATGCGTGTCCTTTTCATGATGTAGAACAAGGCATAATAAACGAATAAAGTCTTCAGGAACCATGAGTTCCCTATCACCTCATCTCTAAATGTCGTTGTTCCTCTATAAAAATATTGGTATATACATACAATCACAGTACACGTTACGGCAGGAAGCAGAAGTTGTTTAGACTTTGTCTGGAAAAACTCCCAAGCGTTTTTCTTTAGTGCCGAACCGCCGACAAAATAACCGCTGAGCAACATAAATAAGGGCATGTGGAATGAATAGATAAAGGTATATAAACGTCCTCCCACCGAGTAGCCGTTTATCATCATTGCGATAACATGTCCCAATATCACCAAATAGATGGTAAACAGCTTTACAAGATCCAGATATTCTATTCTTTTTTTTTCCATGCTCATTGCATCCATACCTCCTTGTATTCTGCATCATTCAGCATTGCAGCTCTCAGTGCAAAGCCACTATGATACATCAGCTTATCACGAACCAAAGTAACACTGGCTGCATACGACAATACATAGTAATCCACAAACGACTTCATATAAGTCTTTTTTGAGGCATCAAACGTAAAACCAATATGAACCACCTCGCCAGGAATAGTGTAGACGTATGGCAATACTGCCGCTCTGCATAAAAAAGTTTTGCTATCAGAAGTTACCAGTATTTTCTTTCCGGCCACTGCTTCGTGTTGTTCCTTAATAACATTCAGGCACCGTTGAATATATTGTTCCCTGTCATTCTTTGGCAAAGTGTCACCACCCTCCTTGAAGTCGCCTAACAGTTGGCGGAAACGGAACACCATGGCACAGTATTGCTTCTCGCCCCCTAATGCAGCCAGATGGAAATCTATCTGCTCTTGTAGGTCCTTACACGGTTTGAATAGTTCGTGAAACAATTTCCCGTATTCATCATCACCTGACCGCATGTTCGTATAGACATGTATCTGCTCATAGTCCTTTTTCAGAAACCAACGTAAAATACTACGCTGCACCTCTGGCTCCCTCTTATCATCCAAAGAACGATAAGTCAGAATGGTACAGGGATATACTCGTTGAGTATCATAGCAGACATCTTCGTCTTTGATATACCAATCATATTCGTTAGGCTCTAAATAATCTATGAGATTAGGAGTCTCAAAATGAATTTTGAAGTCCAGCCCCTGTCGCTTACATTCTTGATAGACAGAGGTGATTCCCCGAAAGCGGTCAGACAGCCCACCACAATAAGTTGTCTCATTATGAACCATCAATATGACCAATTTCCCACAATTATGTTTTACTTGGCTGTTATTCTTTTGTACCATCCTACCGTACAGCATAATTAATTGCTTATAGCGGTAGACATAATGAGATAAAAGTATTTTTACAGTATAATATAGGAATACCATAAACAACATGAAATATCAAATTGATATTTAATATGCCTAATAATTCACAAAAGGAAAAAATCTCTATTAAGGAACAATGTCGCAAATATCTTTTTCCAAGAACCTACTGGATATTTCATAGGATACAACTCTTTTTCTTTCAGTTTTTTTAAAACTTCATGGTTGATTCCTAATGGCCTGTATATGTTTCGATTCTTATAGAGATTATATACACAACCAAATAAAGCTCCTTCACCATATTGCTGTATTTTTAGTGCCAACTCTTCGTCTTTCCCTTTGAAAGATTGTGCTAGCTTCAAAAAAGACAGAACAACTTCTACCTTATCTAATTCATATTTTATCTTTTTGTCAGTGTTTGTTGGAGTGTTAGCAGTGTTTTGACGAATCATATAATTATAAATAACCTCATATCTGAACATAACTTTCAATGCATGAGCAAAAAGTTGAAGAGACAACTCTACGTCTTCTTGAGTTATACCAACCTTAAAACGAAAGTGGTTGTCGTCCAAGAGACTGCGTTTCAAAATCAAACCACAAACAGAGCCCGGCTTATATCCTTGCAAAATAGCCTCACGCCCTTTAATCACTTGGTTGTGAATTACCGACGGGTGAGAACATCCATGTCCATAAATTATGTTGGCAGTATTGACCCAATTATACTCAAAACAGAAAATTTCCACTTCTGGGTTTTCTGCTATTAGCGAAGGAATGATAGAAACATCGCTTTCAACTTTATCATCAGCGTCAATAAACCAAATATATTCTGATTCGGAATTGTCTATTCCCGTATTCCTGGCTAAACTCGCTCCTCCATTATTTTGATTAACGTATCGAAGGTTTGGTATACGTCTTGTCAATTTTTCGACAACGTCACTACTACCATCTGTAGACCCATCATTAACTATCAGTATATTATAGTAATCAGCAGGCAAATTAGATTGTACTATCGAATTAATTGTCCTTTCTATAAATGCCTCCGCATTAAACATCGGAATGATAATACTTAATTTTCTACACATAATCTATTCCCTTCTCTTTTAAGACATCAGTATAAGGGCGACTTGTATCTATAACTTTAAAAGTATGCAAAGAACCTCCTCGCACCATCTTATGCCAATCACCATACAACGTGGTTAAGTTGTAATCATAATTAGCCATTATCGGCAAAGACAGAAACTCAAATTTCGTTTCTATGATATTGTTCAAATCTTCCTTTTTCAGGAGTCCTTTAGACCCTATAATTAGTTTACACAAAGTATCAATTGTACAATCATCGTTATATTTTGTGCTTTCGACGCACAGATTGTTAAACAATTTCTTATGGTGGTTTCCTCCAACACGCATATTCAATATTCTCATTCTTGTATATTCCAATTTGCGCATCCATCTTCGGACAATTGAAATATTGGATTCTTTAAAATAATTCTTTTGTGAACACGTAACAACTCTTTGAAATTTAGCAAACAATTTTTTGATTTTCCTTTGCTGGCTCTCTCTCTTTTTTGAATCATCAGTCCAACTGTCAAGTGGAAATATATCAATAAATATCCCATGATGTTTCACAAAAGGATTTTCATATCCAGTTGTATCCTCATTCATTAATTTTGCAGCACCATAAATAAAATATGGATTAGTATCAAATGTTTCCCAATAATAAGGGTATGAGAACTCTATAGGAGCAATTTTACATAATTTCTCGTAATCTTCTCGTGGCATTGCAAAATCCATATCATCATCCCAAGGAATAAACCCTTTATGTCTCACTGCCCCTAAAAGCGTGCCGCTATCTGAAATAAACCTTAACCCATGTTTTTGGCAAACACGTTTTAATTCCATAGCGAGATCCATTTCTACTGCCCATAATTCCTTCATTTGAGAAGTGACGGTATATCCGCAACGAACTTCTTCATCTAAAAAACCTTCTGGTATTACAATATTCAAAGGTACCATAATATATTCGTTTATCTAATTAAATTCATTCCCCAATTATACACTTTCTTGATTTTTTTTATCTCAACCATCTGTTTTTCTGCTGTTTCAACTATAAAACGCAAACCATATGGATAGTCCTCAGTGAAATATCGGCTGCTAAAGTCTGGCTCGAATCTACCAAACATATTAACGGTCATTGGTGAAAGAATTCCTTGGAATGCAGGAATGGAACATAATTTCTTTGTAAGAGAATTAGCATCATAACTCTCATAATAGTCTAAAAGAGTAGGAATACAGCCCTTTTTCAAACCAAGCTTTGATATTAATGTCTGAAACTCTTTATCCATTGCAATGAGCAACTCTGATGCCTCCAAAGTCCAATCTGCATAAAAGAAAGGATTATGTTCGTAAGACGTACCAGGTTTCCAGTCTTTCCAAAGGGAATAAAGACGTGCTGGGTGCAATAGTGGATTACTATTCGAAAGGCTTACTTCATAATAGCTATCAAGCAACTTTGTTGGGGTGTTAAATAACGTTTCTAATGTCATTTTCACATTTTCTTTGTTGTCAGTTTGTTCTACTGCTACGCCCAAAGAGTTTTTATAACCTTTCAGTTCTGCACTATGCCCATAATTGATGATTCGAGAAATAAAAGGCACTCGTTGAAAACCGAATAAGGGTTGAGTTTGGGGAAAGATTTTCATCGCCTCAAAAAAGAAGCCTGTACTTGAAACAACTGTACCAACCCATGTTGTTGGTTTTATATAAGGAGTAATTATTAGTAGGACATCATGTATGGCATAGCCGGGGAGGCATATTAATACAATGTCTGCCTGAGGGATAACGTCTTGAGGAACAGATGATACGGTTTCGATTCTGCCTCCAAAAATCTTACCATTTGGAGCAATGACTTCTACCCGATGACTCCATCTGTCTGGATGAGTTGTCAGTAAAGAAACATGACATTCCTCTTTAGCTCCAAGAAATCCTGCACAGACGTGCCCCAGATTACCTCCTCCACAAATAGTAATGTTCATTGAATATTCCTCATTAACAATCCAGTTCTTCAAAAGCGGCTATCAATCGTGCATTATCCTCATGATTGCGCACGGCGATACGCATATACTGTTTTCCGTCAAAGCCTTGTTTATCAGAGCAATCACGAACAAGTATATTGTATCGTTTCAGCATAGTCAACACCAACTGCCTCGCATTCTTCGGCTGAAGTATCTCGCAAAGAAAATAATTGGCCTGCGACGGCATAACTCGCAAGAAACTGATTTCTTTCAATTTCTTCTCAAAATCCTCACGTTCAGCAATGAATTTCTCACAAGCGCGTTTATAGTCCTTTTCATATTTAGTAAATATCTGCATAAAATACTCTGCAAATGAGTTGATATTCCAGATACTTACCATCTTCTTCATCTTAGCTATGAGATCCGTGTCAGCGGAGCAGAGGATACCCAAACGAATGCCCGGTACGCCATAACTCTTACTGATGCTCTTCATCACAACCGTCGTTGGATAAGCTTCAAGGATAGTGTCATGTAATAAGGAGTTATTTTCATAACCATTGCTAAAATCCACAAAACTTTCATCCACAATCAGTCGGATGTTCTGATTCTGACACCATGCAGCCAGCGCAATCACATCATCAATAGGGATGAAATTACCAGAAGGATTGTCAGGGTTAATAAGCAGAATATTATCTGCATGGTTCTTACCGAAGAAATCCGTCAAATCCTTAGCCGTATAGCGATAATCACTATTTTGGGGGATATAGGTCACCAGACTCTCCTTATCACGTCTGTTGGGATATTCCTCAAATGTTGGGCGAGTAACACCAAGCGTACCAGGAAGAATTTCCATCAAAGCCTTAATCAACTCTGCAGCACCATTTCCAGGAATAATATGCTCTTCTTTCACTCCCCAACACTTACTGGCTATGAGAGAATTCACCTTCATACCCGACGGATATTCAGATATGAGTGTACGGAACTGCGCCTGCATCTCATCAATGATTCGACTTTCGTTGAAATATGGATTAACCAAATAGCAATAGTCGAGCATCTTAGGGAAACGCCAAAAACCACCATAGCGACCATAGTACTTACGCAGCACATCCTTCTCGTCAGCAAACAGAGCCTCAGCTATATCGAGGTCTTGTTTGTCGTCTATCTCATACCATTTCTCGTTTGTAATAGGAAGAGCCTTTAGGTCATGGCTGTTTAAGAATGAGATAATACGAAGAACATTCTCATAGTACTCGTTGTTACCAACGGCCATAGTATAAGCATCAAGAAAAGGTATGTACTTTGTTTGGGAAAATTCCTTTGAGAATTTATATATATTTACGGTCTTGAAATATAAAGAAGTATCTTCATAGTGGAAAGCTTCTTTGGGTATGAAGTTCACAATGTTATAATCGTCATCTATACGTACCATCGTTCCATCCATCCATGGCTCATATTTGGCAACCAATGCAAGATTAGGTTGTGGATTATCAAGTAACAAGCGAAACATACCCTCATCAAAGATCAAATCACTTTCTATCAGTAAGGTATCATCTTCTTTGAGTTTATCCTTAGCTAGAGCCAAAGAGTATATATTGTTTGTCTTATTATAGACTGGGTTCTGTACAAATTCTATTTTTAAGCCATACTGCTTTTCACCCAGATATGCCATTAACCTCTCACCTTCGTAGCCAATGACTATCACAACACGTTTAAGTGCCAACTCTGATAATTGCCGTAGCATACGGTCAATCAGAGGCACACCATTCACTGGCACCATACACTTCGTATTGTTCTTCGTATATTCACCAAGGCGTTTGCCCATTCCTGCTGCTAAAATGATTGCTTGCATATTATTAAATACTTTTTTAATTTCTACTTTGATGTCATCAACTTTCTTTTGTCTCTATTATTTGATAATCTCTAATCCACCCTCTATTCAACATTAAAATTTCAATCATTAATACGCAAACCAAATAAACCAATTTCCTCATTCTTGATTTACTCAATGTATAGAATAATCGATGGTAACCATCTCTCTTTCCCATAAAGACAGAAAAATCTTCTGCCACTCTTGGAGGAAGGATTCGGGCGATTGCCTCTTTTCTCAATTCTGCATCGTGCTGGTCTTTATTTGTCGAGCAACTGATCCCTGTTGTGTCGAAAAGCGTTACATTGACATTGATATGCTGATAAGTCACATTCTCAACT
>Ga0247610_10000929_pt1 | contig 38264 bp, 33 predicted proteins | sample 174DNAGHGhighgp2_FD_193483 | JGI IMG/M metagenome (GOLD analysis project Ga0247610, IMG submission 193483) | Sheep rumen microbial communities from Palmerston North, Manawatu-Wanganui, New Zealand - 1742 DNA GHGhigh gp2 | ecosystem: Host-associated > Mammals > Digestive system > Stomach > Rumen...
TGTAGCCCGTTACCCAGATCTGGGAGTGGATATAGACGATCTGCAGCACATGCAGGCCCACGCCGGCGAGGATGCCAGGAATGATGGCACACGAAGGCTTCACACGCGTGTTGGGCATATAGATATAAAGGCCGATGATGATGAGCGACAACAGGACATAAGGCGACAGGTCGAGCAGATAACGCACCACAGGCCCCACATATTCATAGACACTCATCTCTGCAGCAAAAGCCGTCATATAGAACGACAGACCGATGGAGATGACCAACAGGATCGGGAATAGCAGGAACATGGCTAGGTAATTGGTAAACGAGCGGATGATGGGTCTGGAATTGCTCAGCTGCCAGATATGATTGAACGTCTCCTCCACATTGTTCATCAGCATCAGCACGGTATAGAGCATGAAAATCAGGCCTATGCCCAGGAAGATACCGCTCTGGGTGTGTACCAGATAGCTGTTGACAAAGCCGATGATAGCCTCTGCCGCCTGAGGCTGCGACTCGAGTGCGTCGCGAAACCAGATCTCGATGTATTTGTTATAGCCGAAACCCCTCGCAATGGCGAAGATCACCGCGACGATGGGGACAAAAGCCAGGAGTGTGGAATAAGTCAGCGCCGACGCCTGGGCCATAACACGCTTAGCCGTAAAGAAACGGATCGTCAGACTAAGCTTGTGATAGATATTACTCAGAAAGCGTTTCGCCATAACAAAACAATAAAAAAAGCACTGCCCCTGTAAGCCGGGTTCTGTTCCCTTGACGGGGAGCCTGTCATTTATCTACTCCATGAGTCACCCCATGGCTCCAGCGTTCTACCCTCCATCGTTTACTCGGGCGGGCAACCCTCAGACGACGGTATACATGAACTTGCAGTCCCCAGTCGGCACAGCCTGATGATCACCCATCAGCTGGTGGTCTCTTACACCACCTTCTCACCCTTACCCACTCCAGGGGCGGTTGTTTTCTTCTGCCGGCACCTACTGTCACCAATAGCTTCCATTTTCAGAAGTGGGGCGCCCTATACTGCCCGGACTTTCCTCTCGTACAAAATACCAGCGACAGGCCGGAGCAGTGCTTTCATTTTTATAACAAGTGCGGATTACAAGTCGTTGTAATTCTGCACATTAAAGGTCGAAGTCGACATATTGCCCGTCTCGTAACCCTTCTTCAGCCAGCGCTTACGCTGATCGCTGGTACCGTGGGTAAACGACTCCGGTGTGGCCCTGCCCTGTGCCTTCTTCTGCAGCCAGTCGTCGCCGATGGCTTTAGCCAGCTCCAAGCCCTTCTCCAGGTCGCCATACTCCATCGAGTGGTTGATGGCATCCTCATAGTGAGCCCACACACCGGCATAGTAGTCGGCCAGCAGTTCCAGACGCACGCTAATCTGATTGGCCTGCACCTGATCAGTCTGGTTCATGGCCTGATGGGCCTTACCCAGAATACCCAGCGAGTTCTCCACATGGTGACCGATCTCATGGGCAATCACGTAAGCATAAGCGAAGGTGTTACCCTCCACACCCAGCTGACGCTTCATCTGCGTAAAGAATGAGAGGTCGATATAGAGTTTCTGGTCGCCTGAGCAATAGAACGGACCCACGGCTGCAGAAGCAGAACCGCAGGCAGAATTCACCTGATTGGTAAACAGCACCAGTGTCGGCGGCTCATAGGTACGTCCCATCTCCTGGAACACACGGCCCCACACATCCTCCGTCGAGGCGAGAATCTGCTTACACTCGGTAGCCAGCTGCTGCTCCTCCTCAGTGAAGCTCTCGGGATCCACACTCTCCGTCTGGGCAGACATCTGCTGCTGGGCAGCCTGAAGGCCGGCCGACACAGGGTCGCCACCACTCATCCAGGCAAACAGCGCAGCCACGATAATGGCTCCAATACCACCAATACCGGCTTTCGCACCACCACTCATACCACGACGGTCTTCTACATTACTACTCTCTCTTCTTCCTGTAAGTTTCATATTCTTCTACGTTTTTAGCTCATAATATGCTGCAAAATTACAAGTTAAATTCCAAACCTCCAAACTTTTTCGCGAAAAATATGCGAATAAGTTTGGAAGTTTGGAATTTTGACCTTTACTGTCCTGTTGCCTGACGGTATTCCAAAAGCTTGTTCTGATAGTCGGCGAAGGCATCTGTGTGGTGGTCGAGTGCCTGCTGATAAAGGAGCTGGGCTTCGAGGAGGTCGGACATGCGCGAGGTGCCGGCACGATAGTAGTCGCGGTTCAGGCGCAGATTTTCCTCGGCCTGCTCGATGCTGCGCTGGGAGAGCAGGAGTTGCTGGTAGGACTCCTCGACACCGTTCCAGGCGTTCTGCATACGGATTTGCAGCAGTTGGGCATTGTCCTCTAACTGTTCGACGGCCTTCTGATGTTCAATCTGGCGACGCTTGATGACGTGGGAGCCACTCCACCAGTCGGAGATGGGCACGCTGACAGTGGCGAAGAGCATGCCGAACGTATGGTTGTTGTCCAACAGGTTATGATAGTTGTAGCCAGCACCGATGGCAACTGATGGCAGGTTCTGACCGACGGCAATCTTTTTCTGAAGGTTGGCTGCCTCGACCTGCTTGCCTAACAGTTGATACTCGGGGAGAGTTTGAACATTGAACATTGAACATTGACCATTTTGGGAATCCGCCACCTTTTGCGCAGCAAAATGGTCAATGGTCAATGGTGAATGGTCAATGACAAACGACGTGTCGCGCAGGCCACAATATTGCGACAATAAGAGACGGACGATGGAAATGCCATTCTTCAGTTTCAGGCGCTGGCTCTCGATATCGTTCTGACGCAGTTGCACCTGCAGCAGGTCGTTACGCATGGCCAGACCAGCTCGTACGGCCACATCCACATCTTTATATATATCGCGCAACAAGGTATCGACAGCATCAATGGTCTTCATTTTCTCCTGCAACGAGGCTAACTGCCAGAAGTATTGTTCGGTCGTCTTCTCCACCTCGTTTTCCGACAACTGCAACTGCAGGCGGCTCACATCCTCTCCCACTCTGGCGAGTTTATTACCGTTGATGATCTGACCACCGGCAAACACAGGCTGCATCGCCATGAGCGAGCCGATGGTGCCGTTCTTCATCATCGAGATGCTGATGGGGTTACCCAAGGCTGCCAATGCTTCTGGTGGCAGCGACTGGGCCAAAGCCATCCCCAGTTCAGGAGAGATGCTCTCCGAGAGGTTCATCGTGGTTTGAGCCATGCCTTTGTTCGCATTAAACCAAAGACCTGTGCCACTCACGTTGGGGAAATATTTGGTAAAGGCCTCCTTACGCTGCTGACGAGCCGCCTCAATACCCATGTGGGCACTGCGGATGGCGATGTTGTTGTGGAGCGCAGAGTCCTTGAGCTGCTTCAGGGTGTAGGTCTGCGCAAAGATAAATGATAAATGATAAATGATAAATGATAAACTTATACAGAATCTTTTCATCGTCTGTTTCCTTTATTTAGTTGATACTTGCCAATATATGACGGGCAGCATGGTAACCACCATGATGAGCGAGCCGATACCACCCGCGAAGATTGTGACACCGACGGGCATCCAGAATGAACTCTGGGCGATGATCATCGGCACCACACCAACGGCAGTCGTAGCTGTGGTGAGGAAGATGGGTACCATACGACGTTTACCAGCCTCGTAGGCCGCCTGACGGACGGCGTTGTTATAAGCCTTGCGATCCACCATCCAGTCACCATGCTCTGCCACATGCTTCTCAATCAGGGCGATGGCATGCTCGAAGATCAGGATCTCGTTACGCATGATCATTCCCATCAGTGTGATGAGTCCGAAGATAGAGGTCAGTCCCAAGGCACGGTTCATCAATCCCAGACCGATCAGTGCACCAGGAATCATCAGTGCCAATGCCACCATACAGACGGTCGTCACACCATACTTCCTGAAGTTGAACAACAGGAAGAAGAACACAATGACCTCCGCAATGGCAATTCCGCCAAAGATCTGCGGCAGCGCCTCGTCGCCGTATTCTATCTCGCCACCCACCTCGGTGCGCACACCTTGCGGCAGCTCAATCTCTTCGTTCATGATGCGGGCTATCTCTTTTTCAACAGGAGCGGTATAGACACCCTGTGCAAACTGGGCCGTCACCGTGATACAGCGCTCGCCGCCACGATGCATGATGCGGCTCTCACTCCACTTGGGAGCGACTTTGGCAATCTGTCTTAGAGGCACTGTTGAATTGGTGTTTTGCAGAGCACCCGATACCATAGATGCCGGCGATGCGATGCCCAGATTAGCCACATCCGAGAAGGTCATATCAGTATCGTCCTTCACCACGATGGGCAGTTCGTAGTTGTCCTCCCAGATCTGTCCCACACGCAGGTCACTTGATGTGGCACTCAGCGCCAGCTGGGCGGTAGTCCGCGTAATACCTAATTGGGCCGACGTCACAGGATCGAGTTCGACGTTGATGATGGGATAAGGCTGCAGATAGTCGGTATGCACCCACTCCAGTTCCGGCATCTCGCGCATGCACGCCATCAACCGCTCCGCCACGACATGCAACGAGTCGAGGTTGTCGCCATAGAATCGGTATTCCAGTTCGTTCACCTCCAGATAGTCCAGACGCTTGAATTTCACGTAGGCATTAGGGAACGCCTCGCTCAGTTGTGGCTGATACTGGGCCAGGAGACCGATCGTGGCTTTGTCGCTTTTCGTGTTGACGATAAACTGCGCATAGTTGTTACCGGCCATCTGCGGTGCGTAGGCGTCCATGAACCGGGGCGATGAGCAACCGATGAATCCCGTGATGCCGGTGATACGTTCATCCTTCTCAAGCACGTGTTGCACAGAATCGGCTATCAGCTCCGTCTCTGCCAGTCCCTTGCCGTCTGGCAGGAATATCTCTACTGCAAACTGGTCGCGGTCGGCATAGGGGAACAGGCGGATCTTCAGCGTGGGGGCTATCAGACACGACAGCAAGATCACACCGATACCACCACCGATCGTCAGCCACGGATGGGCAAAGGTCCAGTCTAATACTTTATTATATGTACGCTGCACCCATTTGGTGATAGCATTTCCACCCGTACTCACCTTATCGGGCTTGATGATACGTGTCTCGAGAAATGGGATCACCGTCACCGCCAGCACCAGCGACACCATCAGGTTGATGGTAATCGTGACGGGGAAGTCCTCCAGACAATCGTGGAACATACCCTTCATCGTGATGAGGAACGGATAGAAGATGGCACAGATACAGACAGTGGCCAACAGCATCGGCATGAAGTATTGGCGTGCCGACTCGATGGCGGCATCGAAAGGCTTCAGACCTTTGCCCAGATACTCCAGATAGCCGTCAATCACCACAATCGAGTTGTCGACAATCATTCCCAACACCACGATCAGCGCCGCCAGCGTCACGATGTTCAGTTCGATGCCCATCATATACATCACCGCCACACTCACAAAGGTGCTCAGCGGGATAGTGACGGCCGCCACGATGGCCGAACGGATGGGAAACAGCACCATCATCACCAGGATAATGATAGCCATCGAAATGAGCAGGTCGCGCAGGAAGTCGCTCACGCTCTTCACCACCACCTTGGGCTTATCGGCGATACGGGTCACCTTCACATCCTCGGGCAGCTCGTTCTGACGGAAATCGTTCAGCACCTGATCCACCTGCTGACCATACTGCACCACGTTATTGCCTGGTGTCATCTCCATCGACAGCAGTACACACGGATGACCGTTCTGTTCGATACGGCTCGACATCGGCTCGTATTCGCGCACCACACGGGCCACATCTCTTACACGGGCCACCTTGCCCGTCACAGGATCGGAGAAGATAATCTGGTTGGCAATCTCCTCCTCGCTGTTCTCCTGAGCCTCCACATGGATAGGTATCTGCTGGTCATCATCGCTGATGCTGCCACTCATGGTCGTGATGCCCTGAGCCTGCAGGCGTGAGAAGAGCATCTGCTGACCAATGCCATAGGCCTGCAAGCGCTGGCGGTCGATATAGAGCGAGATCTGCTCCTTCTGCTCACCAAACAGTTTGACATTGGCTACTGATGGGATACGGCGCAGGCGGTCGCTCAGGTCGTCGCTGTACTGTTTCAGCTCGCGATAGCTGCGCTGGTCGCTCTCGATGGCGATCAGCAGAGCCGAGGTATTGCCAAAGTCATCGTTCACCACGATGGCCAGCACACCACTGGGCAACTGCGCCTTGAAACCATTCAGTCCGTGTTTGATCTTCGACCACACCTCATCCTTGTTGTTCACATCATCGTTCAGTTTTACCATCACGATACACATGCCGTTCTGCGACTGCGTGGTGGTCTTCACACGGTTCACCTCGCCATAAGTAAAAAGGTAGTGCTCCAACGGACGGGCCACCTGCTGCTCCACCTCCTCGCTGGTAGCACCAGGATAGACCGCCACGACCACCCCCTGACGGATAGTGGCATGTGGGAATTCATCCTTCGGCATGATGTACATACCATAGATACCCATCACAAACAATATGCCTACGATGAGCAATGATATCGAGTAGTGCTCCAACGGCCACCGGAGCCAGCTTAAGCCCCCTAAGTTAGGGGGTTGGGGGTCTGAACCTGCATTTGAATATTGTTTCTTCATAACTTTTCACTATTCACTATTCACTAGAAAACAACCTTATTGTTTTCGCTCAGTTTCTGATACCCCTCTGTAGCGATGCGGTCACCAACGTTCAGACCGTCGGTAATGCTTATATAGTTGCCTATTGTCTCGCCAGTCGTCACCGTCGTGCGATGGGCTGTACTATCTTTATCCACCGTCCATACGAACAGCGTGCCGTCAGCCTTCTTCTGCACAGCCGTTACAGGCAGCAGAATCTTTTCATGTCTCACCTCACCCTTATCACTTCCAAACTGAACCGAAGCCACCATACCAGGCAGCAGCTTCCGATGACTGTTAGCCACATTTATTCTTATATCATACGTGTGCGTGAGCGCATCGGCCTGCACACCTTTCTCTATCCTACCCCCGGCAAAACTGCTGTTTATGGCCTCCACCTTAATCGTAGAAGAGGTGTTCCCGCTGATGCTGCTGATCTCAGCCTCAGGGATCGCCACTTTCACCTTTACCGTCGAGATATCGAGGATACTGACGATAGCCTGCGAGGGCATCGCTGTCTCGCCGACGCCCACCAGTTTGCGGCCGATGATGCCGCTGACAGGGGCCGTCAACCGACAGTCGGCGAGGTTCTTCTTAGCCACCTCCAGCTGCGATTTCGCCTGTGCCACCTTACTCTGGATCTCCACCCAATTCACCTCTGGCAGCGAACCGGCATCGTGCAGCATCTTGTAACGCGCCTGGGCATCGTTGGCCTGCATCATCTGCGCCTCGGCGCCACTCAACACGTTGCGCGCCTGGGTATCATCCATCTCAGCGATCAGCTGCCCCTTGGCTACTGCCTGGCCTTCGTTCACCAACACGCGTTTTACCACGCCCATGCCCGTGAAACTCACGGCTGTGGCCTCGCATTCCTCCACCATGCCGACATAGGTCTGTCCACTAACACTGGTGGCAGTCGTCGCCACCTCCGTCTTCACGCGTGTAGGAGCCTTCACGTCCTGCCCCTTCTTTTCTGTACAACTGCTGAGCAATACAGCCGCCAGCAGCATCGTCATACTCTTCTTCATGTCTCATTAATTTGATTTATGGTGCAAATATAACATAATAATCCATATCATTTATGTTCAATTTCACCTCAATTCTTATATAAAAGTCGCGTAAATGTCAGATTGAACATTAAATATTCCAAATAAAACATGATTATTGCCATATTATGCGTATATTTGCAGCATGAAACAACAAGAAGAGATAACATTTCAAACATTAGCCGATAATGAGGACATCCTGATCGGCTATTCTGACAACGATATCGTGGTGGTTGACAGTATCCAGCAGTTCGCAGAGGTAAACACCGCACATGTGGCCATGAATGGTGTCGTAATCTGCACCAACGGCAAGGTACAGGCGCAGATGAATGGCATACAGATGGAACTTCACAAGAACCAGGTGGCCATCGTACCCCAGAACATCACGGTGACCGATGTGATGGTGAGTCCAGACTTCAACCTCAAGGCCATGTTCCTCACCAATCGCATCCTACAGAGTTTCCTGCGCGAGAAGATGAATGTGTGGAACGATATGATGTACATCCATCGTAATCATATCGTGACGATGGACGAAGACGAGATTCTATTCTATACCCATTTCTATGACATGATGAAGCTAACCTTCACAAGGGGGCAGGACAATCCTTACCGCACCGACGTCATCCAGTCGTTGCTGCGCTCGGCCATCCTCGCGCTCTGTGGGGCCATGAAACAGTCTCTTCCTGCCGATATTGAACTCAAGGGTAAGACGTCGGATGTCCATTTCCAGCACTTTCTCGACCTGCTGCACGCTGCCGAGGTGAAGCACCGTACGGTCGAGGCTTATGCCAACGAGCTCTGCATCTCGCCCAAATACCTCACCGCTGTCTGCAAGAAGAACTCCGGCAAGACCGCCAACGAGTGGATCACGGAGCAGGTGCTCGAGGACATCCGTTATTACCTGCGTCAGACCGACCTCAGCATCAAGCAGATCTGCGACCATCTCGGCTTCCCAAACACTTCCTTCTTCGGCAAATATGTCAAGGACCATTTCGGCATGACACCGATGGAATTCAGAAAAATGTAAGTTGTCTTTATCTCTTTTGTTTCGGCACGTCGCCTGTGCGGGTGAGTTCGAAGTCGGTGGCGGAATAGTTTGCATCAGCGGCAATCGAAGAGAATTTTCCGGCGGTTGCCTGAAGGACGTACCGCGAAGTGAATCCAGTAAGTGGTACCACGCTTCTCCAGAATCAACTCATCGAAATTCTCACAATTGGGATCGTCCCCTTTGTGAGATTTTTCATCGGCGATGTCGAGCAGCAGACAGGCATACCTAATCATCTGCTCTGGACCATAGCACTTAATATCCACCGCGCAACCCGTCAGATGATTCGAATTCTTCGCGCCCCCACACTTCCGGTTCACCTCCTCAGAGCGATAGCCTGAGGAAATAATGATGGGGATATCTGCGGTTCCTGAGCTTGTCGAAGGACTCTCATCTCCTTCCCTCCTTACTCCTTCTCTCCTGTCTCCATACTCCCTATTATACCGCTCCCTCAGAATCTCCAGCCACCCGCAGATCCTCTTCAGGTTCTCAATCGCCACATGGCTTGGGATATTCCCGTCGCTCGTATGATAACTCGTCTTGGTAAGCTCCCCCAAAGTAAAATTGGGCGAAAGCTTTGCCTGCTTGTTCATTTCTACACTATTCATAAACATTAAAAAGCAATTTGTTATGTTATGTACATTATGTTTGTTATGTTTTCCCGATTATTTTCGTTAATTTCGCAGTCTTACCCCGGCCGCTCTTCTCTACCTTTTTGTCTTTTACCCATCGCCAGATCTGCACCCTGGCCACCTCAACACTCACGTTGGCAACCTCTATGAGTTTCTCTTGCGTAAACTCAGTAGGCAGCGACTCCAGCAGCCGGTCTGACTTCGAATAATAATTCACCTTATTGCTCTGCTCATCAGCCTCTTTATTCTCACAATAAGCCTTTGCCTGGCCGCCGAAGAATTTCTTCTGCGTGTAAAGCTGGATTTCGAGGATTACTGAACAAAGATCCTTGTCCTTTTCGTCGATCTTGAACGTCCCGGACTTCTGCCACTCCGCCCAATGCCGCATGACGATGAAGGGTACCGACACGTTCAGACCGTAGTAAGGCACACGCTTCACGAGCATCGCCGTGATCTTGTCCTGCTCCAACTCGGCCAGTTTCATAATGTCGGCCATCCAATAATAGGTATGCTCCACCAACGGCCAGATAGGCAGTTCGCCATGCGTCTGGTCCAGTTTAAATGCCCACGATTTCAGATTGTCAATTACCTCGAGGTTCTGTTTGCTGCGCCTATAAAGGGGAATCACCTCGAAGGCATCAGCACAGAGGGGCAACACTGCCAGACGGGAATAGAGGCCCGAACCGAAATTGCGGATGTTCACCTTCTTCGACAGACTGAGTGGGACACCTGTATAGATAAAGTTCCAGTAGACATTAAACGGGCCGCTCACCGAATCTACATTCTTATACTGCTGGTTGTCCTCCTCATTGTGGAAGGCCTTCAGTTCAAACACGCTCTTGTCGATCCACGACTGCGAGGAGCCACCCAGACGGGTATTGTTCTCCAGCTCTGAGTCGAAGGTGAACAGATGCAGATTGATACGGCTCCCGTCAGGCATCTGCTCATAGCAGTTGACCATGTCCTCGATAAACGTCTGGTTCGAAGTCCTTGAACCGTGGATCCTGATCTTCACCTCTGGTTGCACAAGACCATCCTTCTTCTGTTCCTTGATCGACTTCTCACGCTTCTTCGACTCCTTCTTGAAACTGTTGATGGCCTTGTTGCCGACGGCATCCGAGGCAATGATGGGCGACAGGATGACCTTATACAGATCGCCTGCAAACGACTTTCCGCAGGCGGGATCCTCAATCACAAACACCTCGTAGTTCAGCCGTCGCTGTTCCTCAGGGCGGTGGTAGAAGTAGTAATAACACCTGGTCATCAGCGTGCCGAAGAGGGCGCCGCCCACAAACAGACAGGCAGGTTTCTGCGGTGTCTTCATGTGGTGGCACACCTCCGCCAGACAGGGGAAATCAGGCGTCAGCCGTTCTATTTCCCTACCGAAGTCCATGAACACTGGTGTCACCTCGTCGTTGATGGCCTGCACTTCAGCGGCCTTCGTAATCTGACCGCTCACGCCCAGTTCCTTCAGCGTCTGATACATCATCTTCGGCATCGCCAACGACAACTTGTAGGTCAGGCCGTCCTCGATGGTCTTGTCCACGGGGTCGCCCTCCCGCCGCAGGTCCTCTACCCACGGCAGCTGGTTGACGAAATACCTGACGCGGCTTTCATTCCGTTCGCACACATGCCTGAGTTCCGACACCAGCCGGAGCAGCACCTTATGACGCTTGCCCACCGACGTATCAAAATGCGTCAGCCATTTCTCGATTATCACCGGTATCTCCACCCCCTCATACCGGTAGTCATCAAACACTTGGGGACGGTTCTTTTTTGTTTGACTCAGGTGCGCGGAATTGTTGTCAAACAAAAAAGAACCGTCCCCAAGTGTTTGACCAAGTGTTTGACCATCGTCCGCGAAGAGGTCGGGCTCCGACAGAGCCTTCGAATACATCGGCTGGTATTTCCGGATGAATTCGTCGTTGGTCGCCTCATGCAGACGGGCATCATAGAAGAGCACCTCGCTTCTCGGACAGACGAACGAGAGCCTTGAGCTGTCCTTTGTCGACTTATCGTTAGGCAGTTTCAGGTCCTTACAGAAGGCATTCTGGTTCGAGGCCAGGTTACCGTGATTCACGTCGGCCACGAGCACCAGTTTCAGTCCGTGGCCGCTCGGTGTCAAATAGGCGAAGAACAGCTGCGGCTTATACACCTCGTTGAACACATCGGTCTTCAGCATCCCGCGCCACGTCTCCATCGGGTCGTCCAGATGGTCGAGGTCCACCATATACAAGCCGTTCAGCAGCCCGTGCTCCTGATGCCGCCATTTAGCGACGCCATGATCCACGCCCTTCGTATCCACCCACTTGTGCTCAACGATATCGCAGAGCGAGAATATCCACGCCGGCAGATTCTTCTTCTGTGCATCGTAGTCTTTCTTGGCAGCCTTGGCCTCTACCTCCTGCCCCGCAGCTGTCAGCTGTTCAAACTGATGATAATGAGTCCGGCAAATCCGGTATGTTTCAGCCACAGCAGGATCATCAAGCACCGCCTCGAAGTCCTGCGCCGTAATCGGTTCACATGGCGCACCAAACACTTTTTGAATACATATAGCCATAACTTCATCTATAAACGCTAGTCCTTAAACTTATCATTCATTCTCTTTGCGACTTCCTTGCGAAAGACGTTCGAAAACTCCCTGGCGTTCACCTCATTGTTCTCCAGCTCGTTTTCCTCGAGCCAGCACGTATAGGCCTTTACCATCTCGTATTTGAACGCCAGCAGATTAAATGACATATTGATGGTATCGAGCAGCCGCTCTGCCACGAACTGGCAGGCCTGATAGAAAGTCTTGGCATGGTAGGCGTAGCCCTGCACCACGTCAGTTTGCCGACTCTCTTCCATCAACATTCTCACAGAGGTTGGTGATATTGATCTCATTTCAGTATGTTTTTAGAGTTGAAAATAATCTTGTTGATTTCCGCCGTCCGGTCCGACAGGTCCATGAAAGCCGACTCGGCAGGCTTGTCCAGATCGATGGTCAGCAGGCAGCGCAGTTTCTTATCCTTCTTCCGGACCCACGCCTGCAAATCATCCGGCCGGTCAATCAGATATTGCGGCTTGCTGAACTGCGGCTCGTTTTTCAGCTTGCCCTTCAACGAGTCGATCACCTTATGGCACAGCAAACTCTCGAAGTCGGCCACGTCGCCCGAACACTTGGCCGTCAGAATATACGACTGCTCCTTCTCGCCCACGGTCTTGGCGATCTTCACGCCGTTCTTGTCGTGCATCACCTCCCGTTTCATCTCGGGGTGCTCTTTCCGGCCCTCGAAGTAATACTGCTTCGTGTCGGGCCATATCAGCAGCTTGCCCCGGATGACCTTCTCGGGCTTGGTTTTCGGCCGCGATGAATACTCCTCGTCCGCCTCCGTCACCAGCTGGACTTCTTCAACGGTCTTTACCTGTTCTTCTTTCATAGCTTCTCCAATTCTTTAAACAGAAAATCGTTCAGTCGTACCATCTGAGGCTGCAGCACGGGCATGTCCACCCGGCTCGGCTTCAGGTCTTCATTCAGGATATTATAGAGGTCCCAGGCCGTAACAGCCTTGTTCGAGTGCGGTGCCACGAAAGCCAGATAGCGCTCGTAGGCCCTCTTGATACACGTGTCGTTGAGCGGATAGATCATCGTCTTGTGCAGCGCCTTGTTGGCCGTGTCAAACAGGATCCGTTCCTCCATCAGGCGGCTGAAGATCACGCGACACTGGTTCACCTCCAGCCTCACCGTCTTCAGTTGCGCCAGCTGCTCGCGCCACATCACCACATGCTCCGAGAAACCCTCCAGCACCTCGTCGCATTTGCCTAACAGCTCCGCCACGTTCTTCATGTTCTCCTGCTTGCCGATGATGCTGCCCAGGCTCGTGGTCGAGATGTAATAGCGGGCCCCCATGATCATCATGTTCGAGCAGACGCGCACCTGCGGTCCGAAACCCACGGAGATGCCCTTCTGGTGGTACGAGATGGCACAGTTGTAGTCCGTGTCCTTGTCCTCGAAGTCCTTCACCTTAATCATCGCGTACACGCGACGCAGGGCATGGCTCTCAAACGAGCCCTCGCCATACTTCGCCTCCATTTCCTTGAAGATGGTCACACCCGGACGCATACGGTCGCGGTTGTCAGCCGCCGTAATGGTCTGCAGCTCCGGCTTCAGCCCCACCCGCTCGATGCGTCCCAGCAAGGCCGCAATCAGGATGTGGTGATAGATGCCGCCCACCGGCTCACCGTTGGGATAGTTCTCGCAGTAGGTCCTCGCCAGATCCTCCAGGCTCAGCTCCTGAGTCCTGTTCTTACTGAAATCCAATGCCTTCTCCATAGCTTAGAAAGTTTTTACGAGTTCACGGATAAAGCCGAAGTTGTTCACCTTCAGCGACATGAAGTAGTTCTTCGAGCCGTCCTCGCGGGTCGAGCCCTCGCGACGCTCCAGCGTAAAGTCCACCGTCACCAGCTCGCCCACGAACTCCTGGTTCTTACAGTCCTTCACCAGATTGGCGATGCGCTCCGCGACGCGTCCCAGCGCCTCGGCTCTCACGGTGTTGATACCATCTGTCAGATTCATTTCGATCTTCTTGAGGGGGTCCTGATTCGGACTGCCTGCCTTTGGCTGAATCTCCACCAAAGGCGTCATCTCCTCGATTCTAAATAAATGTTGCATAATTGTTTATAATTAAAGGGTTTCTGACAATTCCTTATATTCCTTCAGATTTCTTGAAGAGCAGTAGCCGCCTTCTTCCAGGTCACTAAAATTGTATTGGGAGTAAAGAATGTCCTTTTCATTCATGAAATCATTAATATCAAATTCAAATTCACTATCTAAGATGCATTTATAGCCATGTGACAGATCTCTCAGTTCCTTGTCCAAAGCCACAAAATCATTCCTGAGATAATACATACGCCCATTGTCCCAAAAGTTCTGCATTTTCTTAATCAGTTCCTTTTCCTTTTTCGTAACTGGGTTCTTACCGACAATCTGCGAAGGATTGGCCGCAAAGCTGAAGGTAACGATTATAAAGTCACGATTAGAATATGGCGTAACCTTCGTATCAATCACTCTCCACACCCTCTTCAGCTTAGGTGTCAGCAAGGCTTTCCCGTCGAATCTACTGATATCAAATTCAATTTCTTCAGCCACTTTTGAGAAAAGTCCGGCGATGTCGGCCTCCAGCAGTTTCACCTCCGTCCGCTTCTCAATGATCTTCCGGTAATAGTCCGAGATCATCTTCTCTCTAAAATTCTTCTTTTTATACTCCATTTGCGATATAAATTTAAAAGTTTTACACCGCAAAGTTAGGAAGCGTTTCACCATAGTTCCAAACAAAAAAGTACAAAAAAAAGCCCCTCACCAGGCTAAAGTGAGAGGAATGTAACGGAATGTAGATGAATGTATTTTGGGAATGTAAAGAATGTAGTTCTTATTCTTTCTTTTTGTATCGATATGGCATGGTTTCGCCTAATTCTTTACCGATACTTGTGCATGTATTTTTCTCGTTCTTAAATTTCAAGCCCCAACTTTCGTAGCCCCCTTCCTTGGGCAGATTGCTATGCTTATGTCTTATGCTCGATAGCACAGAATCCATTATCTCGTCATTTGCTATATTCAACAGCCCCCACGCCACCAGTGCCTCAACGAATGGTTTATGGTCATTCCTGTGCCACAGTTGGTCATGGTCATACAACGTAATTTCTATCAGGGCCAGGTTAGGATTAGAATCATTGTAATAATCCTCTATTATCTTTTTCACTTTTTCCTTGGTGAACTCGCTGGTTGATTTGAAGCATTTCTTCACCACCGCCAAGACATCATCATCACCCTCATCCTCTTCTGGCTGCCTTTCCTCTACATCTACATCCGTGTGTGGCATTATAGGCACTTGATTGGCATCCAGTTTCATGTTGCCCTCGCTGTCCATCACGATGGTCAGATGGTTCAGGTTCGTGATAAACGCCCCTACTCCCTTTTCAAACTTGTTGTGATTGGTGATGTGAACTGTAACCGGCTTATCGGACTGTACTTTCTTTTTCTTCTGATCCTTTTTCTCTTTTTTCTCCATTGCCTTTTTATATTGAAAGGCAAGGGCATTAGCCAGTATGCATCAGGTACCTAGGGTTCTCGACGCCCAAAATCCAAGACAGCAATACGACCGCCGCCCTCGCCGTGATCATCATCACGCGAAACGATGGTCGCAAATCTTCTGGATTTAAGTGGGCATTTAAGCCCGTCGAGAATTTTGGTACCTTGAAGACTGCGAAGCCTTACAAAGTGCAAAGATAGTGCTTTTATTCGAATCTTCCAAATTTTATTAAAAAAAACACAGCGGGAAAAGAACCGCTGTGCTATTTTTCTATTCTTCTTTCTTTATGTCAATTAACTCATTAATATTTTGAGTTCCGCCAGTTTGGATGACAGCTCCGACGTTTTTCTCAAATTTATTTATATTCACTGTTATGTTGACATTTGCAGCACAGTTTACAGGTTTTAGCACCTGTGCCAGCGATGGTACTACCAATTTCTTTTTCTTGCCAACCTTCAACAATTGCTTTGCTTCTGTTATATATGGTTCATTACCAGTTACCTCTATTGCAGGTCCTACGTCCTGTTGATCTTCAGCATCCAAATGATAGCTCTCAGGAAGGTGTTCATTGTTATTCAGCAAGAATCCATATTCATAAACCTTGGGAATAATTTGCTGCTCTAGTATCTTCATCTTTTCTCTGAGATCAGCAAGTAATACTGTATATTTCTCGTCCTTGCTCTCTGAATTCATCTTCGGCTTGCCCTTTTTATCGGTTGTGAAACCTTGGAAGTATGAACGTATGTCATAATATGAAGCTTCGGCCGCTGCATCTTTCTGCTCATGATAGTATTGCCACAACTTAAGTGCGGATTCTCTTACATCTTTTGCTTGAGGCGAGAACTTTAAAGGCTCCCCATTAGCAGTTTTGCTTACTGCCGTTTGAAAGAGCCATCCCTCTTCGGGTAATGGCTTAGGTCTTTTCTTACCACTTATAAAGTCTGCCATAAAATTATCATTAATGGCATTTTGTGCATTCATCTCTTCGTCTGTGAAGGGAATGAAATAATTCTTTCCGTGGTTACTTTGCACTCGATTATTCTCATGAAAAAGAGTATAAATGAGGCAGTCGGTTTGAAACAGTTCGTCATCTTTCCAGCCGTCAAACGGAAAAAAATATTGATCCCTATGAATTAACCACCAGTCCGTTATACAACGACGAATACTGAAGTAAACGCAAACCGGTATGAGATTATATGCTGTAATATTACACGTTTTTCTTTGCTTTAAATCACTTTCCGATGGCATACTTGTAATGAATACACCATCATTATTTTGTACATCAGAACCAAGCATCCTTAACCAAGCAATTCGGTTATGCGCTTTATCATGATGTCCTTTTAGCCAGTCCATCAATAAGTGTTTTGCAGGTGGTGCAAAAAGTTCCTTGCTTGATAATGAATTCTCATTCTCATCGTATGTGTCTGCGGTTATTTCCTTAAAAACCTTATGTATTGATGTATCGCATATTGAAAAACCTATAGCAAAATTTCCCGTTACATTATCAAAAGTAAAAGCTGGAACAACAAACATCTTTCCATATTTCACTTGGAAATGGTTTCGGAATTTTGCAAAATTCGGAGCAGACATTTCCTTTAAAGTTCCAAAATATCCTATTTTACAACCTGGTATTTCCATAAATATCCTCATAAGGAACAAGGCATAAATTTCGTTAGCAGCACCACCCATCCTCTTACCATATTTCTCGAAAATATGATTATCGCGAGCTATCTTGGTTTTATTTTCACCCGTACCAGTCTTTGTCGTTGTGGTCGCAGCTTCGCCCATTGGTGGATTTATATAAATAAGCAGGTGTTTCCGTTTTTCTTCATCTTTAATGATATCAGAAAGGGAGTCAGGCAGTTGGTCAAATGAATCATTCAAAAAATCAAATTTGAATACATGCCTATCGAGTAGGTTAAGGCTTTGTTCTTTGATCCTTTCTTTCATAACCTGTACGAAACCGTTACTCAGATCGGAAGCCCATACACGATATTTTTCTGTTAATCCGTAAAGTAAATTTCCTGTACCTGCACAACAATCCCATACGTAATAATCCTGTTGCCAGTTCTCGCCAAATTCCTTTGCTAAGTATTCTTGCGACTTCTGTACCCATTGTGGTGGAGTAAAGAACGCACCATGATATTGCCGCAAATTATGTGGAATAAGTAAGTCGCGTCGTTCAAGGATTACTCCCAAATAATCTTTCCTTGGTGGTCGTTCGTATTTATTCCAAAATTGTCGATAAGCTGCCTTTTTATCATTGAAGAAAGCCTCACTGAACAATTGGGTACCGCTCTTTAAAATATGCTGCAAGATTTTATATCTGTCGCCTCTTAATACAACTGCAAGATCTTCACTTCTCGTAAAATCATCACGTGAAATCAGGTCTGCATAAAAGAAATCAACGACACTTTCTTTGGGAACATCAGCCCATTCTACAGCAATTGATGGTTTTACCTCTTCTACCCATCTTTGGAAAACAAACATGAAATTGTTTCTTGTGATGTTGATTCGGCTTGTCCGGTCTTTGCCTAACCGGAAATTATTGCTGATGAATTTTCTTAAAGCTTTCTCGTCCTTTTTTATATTGAAGACAGTCATCCCCTGCATTAGAATATCGTTTAGCATTCTTCGCAATTGAATGAAAGTATCTGTCTTATGGTCTGAAGGCGCTACGTTCCAATTGATTTCACCTTGATAGAGGGCACCGATGATATTGTGAAATTCAATGAATGCTATTTTCTCTTTATCGAATGCTCCCAAAAAACGAGGCGGCAATAACTTCTCATGGGTTTTTGCCTTACCAATGGTAATAACAAGTTGAACAAAAGAGTCAACCAGTTCTTCCTTTGGACTGCGTTTTGCTTCTGCCCACAGGAAGTATTCTTTGTCAAATAACTCTTCGCCTTCAGTCTTTAAAGTAACGGCAAAGTCTATTTTCCCTAAGATGGGATTAGCATCATAGTCCTTGAAAAAATCATCCCTCAAACGATTTTTTATTTCCTCCTCTAGTATGTTGTTCGTTATTTCATCCATGAATTATAGATATTACATCTTTTTTATAATCGGCTTGAAAAAGGTTATAAACTTCTCTGTATATTCCTTGTACCAAGAAAAAATTTCTTCTTGTTCTGAAGATTTTTTCAGATTACAACCCTTGTATAGGTCGATTGTAGAAGCTTTCTTACCATCGAGCCTACGCCAAGTCAAATCTAAGCTGATCCTATCTGCGGCTTCTTTTTTATATTTTAGAAGAGCATCGAAATATTTTTTATCAGCATCATCCCAGATATATAGTTGAATTGTCACTTTTTGCTCTCTTGTATTCAGAAGGAGACTGATATGCATACTTCCTTTACCTATTGCGATATTCATCCAATGGTCATATGAAGGACTTGGGGTGCGGAATAATTTCGATGGATTATTATTCATGTAATCCACAAATGAACTCCAGAAATCATACTTGAAGTTTTCACTTTCTGATCTACCCTCATTATTGGTGTGGGAGTTCTTAACATCCTTCGACCATCCATTTGGTTTGGCAATAACGTTAAATATAGGTGCCGCCGGGCTGTTCCCGATTTTGATTAATTCAATCTCTACTCCAAAGAAGTTAAACTCTTTATCTGTGATTCTGTTAAGCCAATCTATAGCAGCTCGATGTTCTTCTGTAAAATGCTCGGCTATCCAAATGATTGTTACGGCGTCAAGACCAGCAGCATAAGTGAGTATTTGGCCAAGATGATTATGGTCAGTTTTTTCGAGTTGATTTTCGATAAGTACATATTTATTTGTACCTGGATCAACACAAAGTATATCAGCCCTAAATGGGCCAACATGTTCTTCTTGTGCCTTAATCTCCAGTTCATTCATACCTAAAGCATCTGCCAAAAGAGCGATATTTTCATCCTTAGCCAACCAAGGCGTGAAGTCGCTGGCTTCGTTCTGCCAACAATCTCGAAGATTAACCTTCGTTATTTTTGATAGTTCAATTGATGTTGCCATATCAATCAATTTTTACACCAAATCTCGACAGGTACTTTTTTAAAGCATCGATACAATCGTCATCAAAGCATATACCATCTTTAGTTGTTGTTACCACACGATACGCTATGAGTTCATTAATAATTCTCTCACCAAATTGTGGCGCAATATTAATGATTTCAAAATCTGTAATCCATCTATTCTTGTTGTTAATAAGGAATCTTACAACCTTAACAATACTGCTTCCATATGTTTTATCTTCCATATCGTTTTAAATTTGAGATTACTTTTTATTAGCTCAATCGATATTTTACTTCATAATTATCTTTATCGACTTCTCACCTATCTTTACTAATCCTATATCGCCGGGGTTGAGAGATGTTGGAATAGTCGTATTCTCTGAAATAGCTTTAGCTGAGCCAACTATCTTTCCAGATATGTCATAGATACTAATGAGAGTTCCTTCATCAGCTCCAGAGATTGAAACAGTATTGTCGATGGTCTGTATCAGAACAGCCTTTGCTCTTACATTGGCTACACTATTTGTAATACCTTCTGTCTTGGGGTCTGCTTCTATCCAACATAGAGTGGCCGATACCATATCGGAATTTTCATAACCAGCCTTTGTTGCGTAGACGCTTAGATTATATGTTGCGGTCAATGACACTATATTACCATAGTGCGTTTTGACATCTTTGTATTTATTGGGATTGCTTGTCACTTCTGCCTCTTGTACTTTATTGATTAGATTGTAATACACTCCATCAATTTCAACGGCATCTGCACTCGCCAACATTGGCAGCAAAAAAGTAAATAGAGTAAAAAATAGTTTCTTCATAATTCCTTGTTTTATTGCTATATCGTGAATCATACTCATATTATTGGTTCATTCGCCGCTATGTCATTATTCCCAGAGAACCGTTCTTGCTTATAATACTTCACCAGATTTTCAAGTGATGAAATCCTGCGTAATAGGGTTTCCTTACTCACCATATCCTGATTTTGCGCAGAGCGTTTGTGCTTCAGCTGGGCGTTTGTTGTACTCAGCCGACTGACTTTTTCCTTTAACTGCTGGACCTTTTTTCTCAGTTGCTTAACACTTTTATTATTTAAACTATCATCTGATGGCAGAAAGTCGTTTACCTTTTCTACGAGCGCATTAAAATCCTGAGCGCTCATATTGCGTAGGTCCATCCCTAAACTCAGTCCCATCATATCGAGACGTTCCTGTATTTGGTTGATGGCTCTTCGACCTATATTAGGTATGCTCAAAAGACGCTTCCCGTCGTATTCCAACAGGTCTGCTAGCGTTATACAACCTGATCTAATCAACTTCCTATAGATTTGAGGTGAGAAACCGAAATCTAAGAGATCTCTGGTAAACGGCGCCGCCTGCAAGTCCTGATCACGATGATCTATTTGCAATCGTCTGATATCATCTTTCAATCTGCTAATTTCGTTCTTCAGTTTCTGGTTCTCTTCTTCCAGATCTCCTTTCTCCTTGCAGACTGTCGGATAATTCAAAAATTCGAATAGTTTTGGCGTTATTCGACGCCAATTATGCCTGACAGTCTCCATAGTACACCCTACCTCTCTTGCTATTTCCAATGTAGGTTTACCCTTAAGTACGCCCGAAACAATGATGAAATCTCTTTCAGACAACCGGTCCTTAACGGTATCAACGATGCTGTCTGTCAGTTCTTTGAAGAATTTGTCCTGAATGGTCCGTTGGCCGTCTTCGTATAACCTCTTGACTTTCTGCTCTTCTTGTTGAATCTCATTGTTGATTATCTTCCTCAACTCTTCCAACTTCTTCTCCATTTCAGCCACATCAGAAGCGGTGTCAAAGAGTTTTTCGATACTCTCTTTATCCACGAGCAGCAGATTGTCCACCTTATGCCCTTTGATAATGCCCTTTTCTACCCAATTGGATATAGTCGATACAGTACATCCTAACATAGCAGCAGCTTCATTTCTGGAGATCATGCGCAACTGGCGTGGACTATATTTCACTCCTTTAGCCATTCGTGCTCCTTTCCGCTATTAGATGGTTCACACAAAAATCCCTGCCACTAAAGGCCGGAGCCGATAGCAGCAGGGGAAAATGATCCTTGGGCAGGTGAAATTTGGGATCTGTCTGTCTATTTAACCTATTACAAAATTGGGGGGGGGTAATTTTGTATAAATACTAACGTTTTACACGTCAGTAGCCCAATAGTTCTATATAGGTTTTTCGTTGTCATGTTGCAAAGATAGTGCAAATCGAGCAAAAAACCAAAGAAAATTCATTTTTTATCAAAAAAATTTGGAAAATAAGAGAAAAAATCCTACCTTTGCAGCGTCAGAACATCCGTTTTGGCTATCCGGGCAGAATCCCGAGAAGGCAGGACTTTATGACACCGCCTTAGGAGCAAGACATCACGATAACTACTCCACTTTTAAACCATCCCGAAAGGGGTGGTTTTTTACGTTCATAAGCCCCAGCGATCTAAAATTTTCGGGCTGCATAGGGACAGTCACCTGACATCTCGAATGGATACTTATCTCATCACAATTTGTGACGACATCAATGTCACATTGGGGCCAGGACAATTTGTGACAGTCACGAAGTATCCCGACCCCTGCGTGACACAGAAAAAAAATGTGACATAAATGTTTGGATTTATTAACCACTTGGGATGATTTTTAAGGGTCGTTGACATGGGCTTTAACATTAATTTCATAACAAACATAACATACATAACATAACAATTTGGTTGTTTTGAAAATGCACTTTGGGGGGGATTAATGGAGGGTAAAGAGATTAGATTATATATATAAATATATTAATATATATAATCTACCCATTTAAGACACCCATTTCGTGAAATGTTTGAAAACTGAATTTGTTATGTTATGTACGTTATGTTTGTTATGTTTTTTAAACCTAAATATCTAATTTTGAGGCAATTAGCGTAAATTCCGAGGGTGTTATGTATTGACGCTTCGAGTGGAAAAGATCATCCAGTTCGGGCTGATCCTGACACAACGCTACTATCATCCGCCAACCGATGGTCGGATTGAATGTCGGGAAGAACATAGCTGCCAGTTCCTTCTTCTTGTAGAATCGAGGTTTGTTTTGATTATTCATACTTTTGCTATTTATTAATTATGTATACAAATATACGAAAAATCAATGAGATAGACAAATTATAGTTAAAATTCCTAAAGGTAATATATCTTAGATTTTCAGAAGAAAAAATGTTTGGAAGATATAGATATTCAACGTATCTTTGCAGCAGAATCCAGCGAGATTGACGAAACTCTATGCGAAAGCATCCTAAGGATAAGGAGAAGACAGGTATAGGAGTTTTACTTTGCAGGAAGAAGAGTTGTACTTTGCAGGAAGAAGAGTTTGAGAGAACAGGGGAAGTTCGGGAAGAGACACGCCACGTGACTGGAAATAACGCCTAAAAATTTTAAGATATGGCAGTAAGAAAAATTGCGTTTCCTGTTGTTTACCAACAGAACCAGAATGATCAGTCGAGTGCTTACGGTAAGTATTATCCGAAGCCCTTCAAACCCGACACGTTGAGTCTGCGCGGACTGATCGAGCGAGTGGCGATGGACCAGTCGGTCTATTCGCGTGACATTGTAGAGGGAGTGATCCAGCGCCTGACCAAGGTGATGGTGGAGTTGCTCCAGGGCGGACAGCCCGTGAAGTGGGACGGTCTTGGTACCTTCACCCCGACCATCGAGAGTGTGAAGGGCGGTGCCACCGAGGCCCAGCTGAAGGCCGGCATCGACATCCGCGAGGTGGTTGCAGGTGTTCACATCCGCTTCATCCCTGAGAATGAGAAGGGCGAGGAGATCACCTCCCGCAAGTTCAAGGACCTCGTGGTGTTCACCGTGATGGGTGTGGCCGAGCGCGTCAGTGCGGGCATGACCAGCGGTGGCAAGCAGAAGTACGCCACCAACGTGATCGACATCGAGAGCTGGAAGAACGCCGGCACCTCCCCCAGCCCATCGCAGGGCGGCTCTTCGCAGGGCTCAGGAACCGAGACCGGTCAGAATCAAGGCGGCTCTTCGACGGGCTCAGAGACCGGTCAGGGTGGTAACCAGTCCGCACAGGGGTATGCGCTGACGATCACAACCAGCGGTAGTGGTAGTGCAAGCGTGACCAAGGATGGCAATGCTGTGACTTCGGGTAGCAACCTGAATGAGGACGACGAGGTGGAGATCAGCATCACACCGGCTGAGGGCGAGACGCCTACGGCGACTATCAACGGTTCAAGCATCGAGTTGACCGAGAGCGAGGGAGTGTACTCCGGTAGCTTCGCAATGCCCGGACAGGCAAGTTCGCTGGTGATCAATACGGGCGGAAGTTCCGGTGGTAATGGTGGCGCAGACCTTGATAAGGATTAGAGGCCATAAAAGCTCTGAACACCTGGGGACAGGCCCCCATCGTTTGACTACGTAAAACGCTGATGGGTCTGTCCCCGAGGCGTTCGAGCTCCAACGCCACTACGCTGAATTAATGAATTAATGAATAATGAATAATTATGAAGAAGCGGATTGTTGAGGTGGCGGTGAAGGTGATAGTAGCCGCGCTCACGGCCTTCCTGACGGCCATCACGACCACGAGCTGCATGGGACGAGGACCACTCGTATTCTAAACTAAACAAAAAACAGCAGGTTCCTAATGGAATCTGCTGTTTTTTGCGGTGCGTACGAGATTCGAACTCGTGACCTCCTGCGTGACAGGCAGGCATTCTAACCTACTGAACTAACGCACCTTGTTTGCAAGGCGGAAAAAAGAGGCGGTGCGTACGAGATTCGAACTCGTGACCTCCTGCGTGACAGGCAGGCATTCTAACCTACTGAACTAACGCACCAAGTGGCCTTTTTTTCATTTGCGGGTGCAAAGGTAGGAATAATTTCCGAAACCACAAAACTTTTTCGGGCTTTTTTTAAAAAAAAGTCTGCATGACGATGGCATCACGGTATTCCCGACCGTCGTAAAGCCAATCCTTCAGCCTCGACGACTCATGATAGCCCATCTGTCGGAACAGTTGCAGACAAGTCTCATTCCTGACGTCGATGATGGCATAGAGCTGGTGCAGATGGAGCACATCGAGGGCATATCGCTCGAGCTCCTTCATGGCACTGAAACCATAGCCCTGTCCACGAAACGGCTGCTCGATGACCAGTCCGATCTCCGCACGACGATTGCTGGCGTCGAAATCCACGATATCGGCGATGCCCACCACCTGATGTTCCGCATTCTCGACAATCAGCCGCACCTGATGGTCGGTATAGATATCACCCGAGGCATTGGCCACATAGTCGTGAAGGGCATAACGGCTGTAAGGCACATTGGTGATACCGACGTTCCAGAGCTTCACATCGTTCTCGATGCGATAGAGGAAATCGAGGTCTTCAGGCTCGATGGCCCGTAAATGGATGGTATTCATAAATGGAGTTTTTGACGGACGATATCAATCAGCGCGAGGGCTGCACGGAAATAGATAGCCAGTTTGACAGGCACGGTGAAGAGGAAACTCTGGTGCCCGTAGTGCTTGCGGAAGAAGATGAGCATGGCCTGATAGAACACATGCACATAGCGGAACGACGACTTCTGGGTGGACTCGCCCTTGAAGTGGACGATATCGGAGGGGTGGTACCAGTTCTCCCAACCGCCCTTCAACAGACGGTAAGACAGGTCGATATCCTCGCCATACATGAAGAAGTCCTCGTCGAGGAGTCCCACTTGGTCGAGGGCTTGACGACGGAGCATAAAGAAGGCCCCGCTGATGACCTCGATACGGCCAGGCTCGTCCCACGACAGATGGCTCATGTAATAGCGCTTGGTGAAGCCCAGCATCTTGAGACACGACACCCAGGGCGAGGGAATGGCGCGTCGCGACTCAGGGGCGAGCGTACCGTCGGCATTGTGCATCCGCACGCCCAGACCGCCTGCCTGCGGATGGGCATCCATAAAGCTGACGCACGCACGAAGCGTGGGCTCGGCCACGATGGTATCGGGATTGAGCAGCAACACGTATTCGCCCTCAGCCTGACGGATGGCGATGTTGTTGGCGCGGGAGAAGCCGAGATTGTCGTCGTTGGCAATCAGCTTCACCCAGGTGTAATGACTGCCTATATAGCTCACGGTATCATCGGCCGAGGCATTGTCGACGACAAACACCTCGACGCCGTCGATACCTTCCGACGCCTTCTGTACGCTGTCGAGGCACTGCGCCACGAACGTCCGCACGTTATAGCTGACTATGACGACTGAGAGCTTCATCTTTATTCATTAGTCTCGTCCAGACAGCGTCCTTCCGACGGGAACACAAACGGCAGGCACAGCAACAGGATGATGGCCAGATAGCCGAACGTGGGGTTCATATACATATAATATAAATAGGTGTTGACGATCATCGGCACTTCGAGTATAAACAGTCGCAACAGGCCCCACTTCAACATGGCGGGTTCCTTTTCCGTGACCAGCTGGGTGTGGATCATGGGAAACTTGAACAGGCGCAGGCCCAGGAAGGCCATAGCCAGCGTGGTCAGTTCCATCACCGTCAGCGCCACGAACTCCGTCTGCTTGCTGTCGGCCAATGCGCCCGACTCCAATACATCGAGTTCATAGAGCACCACGATAGCCAGCGCGATGGCTGCCAAAAGAATATAGACGAATGTCAGTTGTTTGCTAATTTTCTTCATATCTCTGATGTTTTTATTTTCCTTCGAACAGGGTACGGTTCTGAATGGAGCGACCCAGCGTCACCTCATCGGTATATTCGAGTTCGTCGCCTACGGAGATGCCCCGGGCGATGATGCTCACCTTCACATTGGCATAGGCTGCCAGCTTGCGGTAGATGTAGAAGTTGGTGGTGTCGCCCTCCATCGTGGAACTGAGCGCGAGGATCACCTCGCTGACGCCCCCCTCGCCCACTCGCTTCACCAGGGAGTCGATCTCGATATCGGAAGGTCCAATGCCGTCCATTGGCGAGATGATGCCTCCCAGCACGTGATAGAGTCCGTGATACTGCTGGGTGTTCTCGATGGCCATCACGTCCTGGATATTCTCCACGACACAGACCAGCGAACTGTCGCGACGGGGGTCGGAACAGATGGGACAAAGTTCGGTATCGCTGATGTTATGGCATTTCTGACAGTATTTCACCTCGTACTTCATCTGCAGGACTGCTTCCGTGAAGCGTTCCACATCCTCGGTGTCCTGCCTCAGCAGGTGAAGGGCCAGGCGCAGGGCCGTCTTACGACCGATGCCCGGCAGTCGCGAAAGCTCGGAGACCGCCTTTTCCAGAAGTTGGGATGGATATTGTTGATGTATCATAATGCTCAATGGTCAATGTTCAATCTCTGACAGTTCCAGCCAGCGGAGAGATTTCTCGTCGAGCTCATCTTTCAACAGCGGGAGACGTTTGCTTTTCTCCGTCAGTTCGTCGATGGAAAGGGTACCACTGCAGAGGGCCTCTTCCAGTTGCTTCTGCTCGGCCTCGAGTGCAGCGATTTCTTTCTCCAGGCGCTCAAACTCGGTTTTTTCCTTGTAAGTAAGCTTACGCTTAGAGGAAAGAGGAGAGTGGAAAGAGGAAAGAGATATGTCTGCTGCGGGATTTGCAGAATCATTAGAGGATTTGCTCTCGCCATTCTGTGGTAATCTCTTTCCTCTCTCCTCTTTCCTCTTTCCTCTATCCTCTTTCCTCTCTTCCAAACTCTGCCACTCCCGATACTGCGTATAATTCCCCGGGAAGTCCTTGATCTCGCCATCGCCTTTGAACACGAGCAGATGGTCGACCACCTTGTCCATGAAGTAACGGTCGTGGCTCACTACGATCACACAGCCGGGGAAATCCTGAAGGTATTCCTCGAGGATCTGAAGGGTCACGATGTCGAGGTCGTTCGTCGGCTCGTCGAGTACGAGGAAATTGGGGTTCTTCATCAACACCGTACAGAGGTAGAGCTTGCGCCGCTCACCACCAGAGAGCTTATACACATAGTTATGCTGCTGTTCGGGCGTGAAGAGGAAATACTGCAGGAACTGCGAGGCGGAGAAATGCTTGCCGCCACCCATATCGATATATTCAGCGATGTCGCGGATGACATCGATGACTTTCTGCTGTTCATCAAACTGCAATCCCTCCTGCGAGAAATAGCCGAAGCGCACGGTATCGCCGATGTCGAAACGGCCTTCGTCGGGTGGCATCTGTCCCAGGAGCAGCTTGAGGAAGGTGGACTTGCCTGTGCCGTTGTTGCCCACGATGCCCATCTTCTCGAACCGCGAGAAATTATAGTAGAAGTCCTTGAGGATGACCAGATCGTCGAAGCGTTTCGACACATACTGGCACTCGAAGATCTTCGAACCGATATACACGTTCGACGACTTCAGCCTGAGCTGTCGCTCCTCGATACGCTGCTTCGCCACGCGCTCCAGTTCGTAGAAGGCCTCCTCTCGATAGCGGGCCTTGTGACCACGTGCCTGGGGCATGCGTCGCATCCACTCGAGTTCGGTGCGATAGAGGTTGTTGGCGCGCGCAATCTCCGCCCGTCTGTTGTCGATGCGCTCCTGACGCTTCTCCAGATAGTAGGAGTAATTGCCGCGATAGGTATAGATGGTCTGGTCGTCGAGTTCGAGAATCAAAGTACAGACACGATCGAGGAAGAAACGGTCGTGGGTGACCATCAGCAGCGTCTTACGCCCACGGGCGAGATAGCCCTCGAGCCATTCGATCATCTCAAGGTCGAGGTGGTTGGTGGGTTCGTCGAGGATCAGCAGATCGGGCTCCGTGAGCAAGACATTGGCCAAGGCCACACGCTTCTGCTGACCACCGGACAGCTGTCCCATGGGTTGCTGCAGGTCGCGTATCTTCAACTGCGTCAACACCTGTTTCGCGCGCAGCACCTTTTCTGGATTCCCCTGATGGTTGAAGCAGGCATCGAGCACGCTCTCCTCAGGGTCGAACACGGGCGACTGCTCCAACATGCCCACCTTCAGGTCGCGACGGAAGATGATACTGCCGCTGTCGTAACCCTCCTTGCCCGAGAGCACGGAGAGCAGCGTCGACTTGCCCGTACCGTTCTTGGCTATCAGGCCCACCTTCTGTCCCTCAGCAATGGAGAAGCTGATATCCTCGAAGAGCACCAGCGAGCCAAACGACTTGGTCAGGTTCTGTACGTCTAAATATGGTATTTCCTTAGCCAAGACTCTTATTGATTTCTTCTATGTAATCCAACACTTCCTCCCTGCCCTGTTTCTTCTCCGACGAAGTGACGAAGATGGGCGGCAGTTCCTCCCATGTCTCCGACAACACCTTCTTGTAGGCCTCGATGTTCTGGCGGACCTTGTTGGCTGTCAGTTTGTCGGCCTTTGTGAAGACGATGGCAAAGGGCACGCTCGACTGTCCGAGCCACTCGATAAACTCAAGGTCGATCTTCTGGGCCTCCAGCCTCACGTCGATCAGCAGGAACACGTTCACCAGCTGTTCGCGTTGCAGGATGTAGCCCTGTATCATCTGATCCAGTTTGGCTATCTCCTTCTTCGAGCGCTTGGCAAAGCCATAGCCGGGGAGGTCGACCAGATACCACTCATTATTAATAATAAAGTGGTTGATGAGCAGCGTCTTTCCCGGGGTGGCACTCGTCTTGGCCAGCTTCTTGTTGTTCGTCAGCATATTGATAAGGCTCGATTTGCCAACATTCGACCGTCCGATGAACGCATATTCGGGTTTTGTATCCTTGGGACACATCGACTCCATCGGGGCGCTGAGCGTGAATTCTGCTTTCTTAATTTCCATATCCGCTATAATTTGGGTGCAAAGATAGCAAAATTTTCGGGAAAAATTTGGAAGTTATGAAAATAATATGTATCTTTGCACTCGATTTTCAAAAACACGCTTCCACTCGGGAAGCATTTTTCACTCATTTTTCAAACAAATCGCAGTTTTCAACACTGCATTGATGTTGTATTGTGTATGTATACAAAAGAAGAATTAGAATCAATGGCAGTACCCGAATTGATGGGTATCGCGAATGAATTGGGCATCAAGGTAAAGCAAGACGACTCACTGGAGACCGTCGTGTATGCCATTCTCGACAAGGCTGCAGAAAACAGTGCGGCTGGTGGAGAAGCCCCCAAGAAGAAAAGGACACGAATTCTGAAAAAAGATACGAGCCGTGTTTATACCGTAAATGGCCAGGACGGGGAGAACCTCGATGCCGCCTCTAATCGCAGGCCGCCAGAGCCCACACCGCTGTTTGCAGAGCTGCCCAAGGCCAAGAAGTCGAAAGCCAAGGCTGAAGCTGCTGCTGAGGCACCTGCTGCTGAGGCACCCGCTGCTGAAGAGAAGCCCAAGCGTCGTGGTCGTAAGAGCAAGGCCGAGCTGGCAGCAGAAGCGGCTGCAGCAGAAGCAGCCCAGAAGGAGGCTCAGGAGCAGGAGAACGAGACACCTGCTGTGCCAGAGGCTGAAGCCCCTGTGGAGACACCAGATTTCGTGCCCGAAGAGGCTTTTCTGGGAGATAATACCGAGGACAATGGTGCCGAGCAACTGCAGATGATGGAGCAGTTGAAGCAGAAGATGGAGCGCGGTCATGAATACCGTGCCAACGAAGAGCCTGTAGTCAACGAAGACGGTGTCTGGGAAGGCGATCCCGGTGACGGCACGGATTTCATCACTGTGCTCGACATCCCCATCGAGGACCAGGCAGCCATCCCCACGCTCGACATCTTCGACCGTCCCGTCGCTGCACAGTCACCCGACAGAGGACAGGCACAGACAAGTGCTACGCCCAAATACGAGTTCAACGATGTCATCACAGCCAATGGCGTACTTGAAGTCCTGGCCGACGGCTATGGATTCATCCGCTCCAGCGACTACAACTATCTCTCATCGCCCGACGACATCTACGTGTCAGCCGCACAGATCAAGGCCAACGGTCTGAAGACGGGCGATGTGGTCGACTGTACCGTGCGCCCGCCGTTCGATAATGAGAAATACTTTGCCATGTGCAACGTGAAGACCATCAATGGCCGCAACCCGTCGGAGGTGCGCAACCGCGTGGCCTTCGAGCATCTCACACCGCTCTTCCCCGAGGAGAAGTTCACCCTGTGTGGCGACAAGGCCACCACGAACCCCAGTGTCCGTATCGTCGACCTCTTCTCGCCTATCGGTAAAGGCCAGCGTGCACTTATCGTGGCCCAGCCCAAGACCGGTAAGACCATCCTGATGAAGGATATCGCCAACGCCATCGCTGCCAATCACCCCGAGGCCTATATCATGATGCTGCTCATCGACGAGCGTCCTGAGGAGGTGACGGATATGGCCCGCACCGTGGATGCAGAGGTGATTGCCTCTACCTTCGACGAGCCCGCCGACCGTCACGTGAAGATTGCTGGCATAGTGCTCGAGAAGGCCAAGCGTATGGTGGAGTGCGGACATGACGTGGTGATCTTCCTCGACTCTATCACCCGTCTGGCACGTGCCTACAACACGGCACAGCCCGCCTCTGGCAAAGTGCTCACCGGTGGTGTCGACGCCAACGCCCTGCAGAAGCCCAAGCGCTTCTTCGGAGCCGCCCGTAACATCGAGGGTGGCGGTTCGCTGACGATTATCGCTACCGCTCTGGTGGATACTGGTTCAAAGATGGACGAGGTGATCTTCGAGGAATTCAAGGGTACCGGTAACTCTGAAATCCAGCTCAACCGCATGCTGTCGAACAAGCGTATCTTCCCGGCTATCGATCTTGTACAGTCGTCAACACGTCGCGACGACCTGCTGCATGACGAGACCACGCTCAACCGCATGTGGATCATGCGCAAGTACATTGCTGAGATGAACCCCATCGAGGCGATGAACACCATCCGCGACCGTCTGGTGTCAACCCACGACAATGAGGAATTCCTCCTGTCGATGAACGGATAAAGCAACAATCCCCGCCAGTTGGCGGGGATTGTTTATTTCTTCTCTGTCAACACGGGTAAGGAAATGTGGTAGCGGACAGCCAGGAAACGGATGAGACAGGTGACGATGAAACTGGTGACCGCACACCATTCCATGGGCAGATTCAATTCCACAAGACCCCAATAGGCGACACCGCCCAGGACACAGGCCATCGCATAGATCTCCTTATGAAAGATGACGGGCTCGTTGTTGAGCAGCACATCGCGGATGACGCCACCAGCCGAGCCTGTGATGCAGCCCATGATGATGGCCACCCAGAACGGCTGTCCGAAGAGCAGGCTCTTCTGAATACCGGCTATCGTAAACAGGGCGAGGCCCAAGGTGTCGAACACAAACCAGGCATTCTTCAAAGGTTCCATCCACTTGCCGAAAAGCACCACCGTCATCAGGGCCACTGCCGTACAGATCATATAAATGGGTGTGGTCATCCAGAAAGGGGTGGTGCCCAACATGACGTCGCGGATGGTACCGCCACCGATGGCAACCGCGATGCCACAGACATAACCGCCAAACCAGTCGAAATGCTTGGCTGCTGCATGACGAATGCCCGAAATGGCAAAGGCAAACGTGCCCAGAAGTTCTATGATATAAATGACTTCGTTCATTTCTCAAACCTTTCGCCCCAGTAATTCTTCATCCGCTCCACAAGTTTCTCCTCAGCGGGCGAATGCTGGCCATGCCAGATGCGCTCGTTGACAAGTTCATCAGGCAGATACTGCTGAGGTGTGAAATGACCAGGATAATCGTGAGGATACTTATAGCCATCGTGATAGCCAAGTTCCTTCATCAGCTGCGTAGGGGCATTGCGGATGGGCAGTGGTACAGGCTGATTACCGGTCTGGCGCACCAGTGCAAGGGCTGCATCGATGCCCAGATAGGCACTGTTGCTCTTCGGTGAGGTGGCCAGATAGACCGTAGCCTCAGCCAAAGGAATACGTCCCTCAGGCCATCCGATCTTGTTGACAGCATCAAAGGCGGCATTCGCCAACAGCAGGGCATTGGGATTGGCCAGGCCGATATCCTCTGCTGCAGAGATCACCAATCGACGGGCGATGAACACGGGGTCTTCCCCACCCTCGATCATCCGCGCCAACCAATAGAGGGCGGCATCGGGATCGCTGCCACGAATCGACTTGATAAAAGCGGAGATGATGTCGTAGTGCATCTCGCCATCCTTGTCGTAGGCCAAGGGGTTCTGCTGGAGGCGGAGGTTCACCAGTTCATCGGTAATGACGATGGGGTCAGCGTTTTCCGACTCAACGACTAGTTCAAGGATATTCAGCAGCTTGCGGGCATCGCCACCACTGAATCTCAGAATGGCGCCCGTCTCTTTGAGTTCGATATGCTTCTCTTTGAGAATGACATCGGTATGGATGGCACGATCGAGCAGTTGCAACAAATCGTCTTTCTCCAACGATTTGAGCACATAGAGCTGACAACGGGAAAGCAACGGACGGATGACCTCGAAGGAGGGATTCTCGGTGGTGGCACCTATCAGTGTAACCACACCCCGCTCGACGGCTCCCAGCAAGGAATCCTGCTGTGACTTGGAGAAACGGTGGATCTCGTCGATGAAGAGAATCGGTGATGCCTCGTTGAAGAACCGGCCTTTCTGCGCCTTTTCAATCACATCGCGCACATCCTTTACGCCACTGGTCACAGCCGAGAGCGTATAGAACGGTGTTTCCAACCGGTGGGCGATGATCTGCGCCAACGTGGTCTTGCCAACCCCTGGAGGTCCCCAGAGGATAAACGACGAGATGCGCCCCGCGTCGATCATCTTCCGCAGGACGGCCCCCTCGCCCACCAAGTGCTGCTGCCCGATATAATCATCGAGCGTGCGAGGACGGAGTCTTTCAGCCAGTGGTTGTGACATATTTGAATGCAAAGGTACACTAAAATGCGAAAAGAACAAAAAAAATGGCCAAATATTTGTGAATAATAAACAAAGTTTGTACATTTGCAGAAAATTAGCAAAAAACATCAAAAATGGCAAAAACAAAACAACAACCAGAAGACACGAATGTCGTGTCATTAAAGACACTTACAAAGAGCTCAGTTTGGGATGTACAGGAGAACGACATTTTCCGTATGCTTGAATCAGGCGTGAAAGATGCGGATATCCGTGAGAATCTGCGCCACTACATCGACCTGATACGCAGCGCCTTTGAAATCATTGATATCAAGGAAGATATCAACACTGTGAAGAAGGCTTACGAGAAGAAAGGCTATAAGGTTTTCTCGCTGAAGATCGACGACAAGAAACTCTCATGGGGCATTAAGAAGAAGCCCATCCTTCGCGTGACCGACCTGACGTATGAGAACATCCGCCACATCTCTGCCAACAAGCTGCTGGAAGTGATAGAGCGCAACTTCGGAGGCGGCTGGGATTCGCTTTCACAATCGGTACAAGACATCATCCTGAGCGGCTTCGACATCTCGACCACCACCCTGCCCAAGGATCGTCTGCACAAGAAGGGCGGCATGTATGAGAAGAAGGTGGACGACGGTTTCGAAGTGCTCGAGATTGCTAAAGGCAACTGGGTGGAGGCCATCTTCGCCAAGCTCAAGCCCGAACAGGAGAAGCCTAAGATGAAGTTCGGTTCTGACGAAGACGAAGAGGAACTCGAAGATGACGAGGACTATGAGGTGAAGGACGACTATAAGAACCACGACGACGAGGACGATGCCGTAGAGGATCCTGATGACGATCAGATCACCGAAGACAATTACTCGACGATGATGGACCTGGGCGGTGACGATCCCGATGACGAGGCCGCACAGCTGTCGGACTACGTAGACGAATAATTCATCAACATTATAAACCCCCAAATTAATTCAACACAAACAATGAACATTCCTTCCGTATTCTGGCTCGTGCCCATCGCATCTGTGGTGGCATTGGGCATGGCGTACACCTTCTTCCGACAGATGATGGCGGCCGACGAGGGTACGCCCCGCATGAAAGAGATTGCTCTCTACGTTCGTAATGGCGCAATGGCCTACCTCAAACAGCAGTACAAGGTGGTGGGTATCGTATTCGTGGTGCTCTGCGCCCTCTTCGCTTTCATGGCTTATGGCCTGAACGTACAAAACCCCTGGGTACCCTTCGCCTTCCTGACTGGCGGTTTTTTCTCCGGTCTGGCAGGTTTCTTTGGCATGAAGACTGCTACCTACGCCTCTGCCCGTACAGCCAACGCTGCCCGTGAGAGTCTCGATGCCGGTCTGAAGATTGCCTTCCGCTCGGGTGCTGTGATGGGACTCACCGTTGTGGGTCTCGGACTGCTCGACATCGCCATCTGGTTCGTAGTACTTAACTATTTCGATCAGGACGGCCTTATCTCCATCACCACTACGATGCTGACCTTCGGTATGGGTGCCTCTACACAGGCTCTCTTCGCTCGTGTCGGTGGTGGTATCTACACGAAGGCAGCCGATGTGGGTGCTGATATCGTGGGTAAGGTGGAAGCCGATATTCCTGAGGACGATCCCCGCAACCCCGCTACCATTGCTGATAACGTGGGTGATAACGTAGGCGACGTGGCCGGTATGGGTGCCGACCTCTATGAGAGCTACTGCGGCTCCGTATTGTCTACCGCAGCCCTTGGTGCAGCTGCCTTCGGTGTGGCTGGCCTCGATATCCAGCTCAAGGCTGTGATTGCCCCGATGCTGATTGCTGCTGTGGGTGTGTTCCTCTCATTGTTAGGCATCTTCCTGGTCCGCACCAAGGAAGGCGCTACGATGAAGGACCTGCTCCGCTCGCTCTCACTGGGTACGAACGTCAGTGCAATCCTCATCGCCATCGCCACCTTCGCCATTCTCTACCTCCTGGGTATCGAGAACTGGCTTGGTCTCTCCTTCTCTGTCATCTCTGGTCTGGCTGCTGGCGTGATCATCGGACAGGCTACAGAATACTACACCTCTCACTCTTATAAGCCCACCCAGAAGATTTCCGAGGCAGGACAAACGGGTGCTGCTACTGTGATCATCAAGGGTATCGGTACGGGTATGATTTCCACTTGTATCCCCGTGATAACTATCGGTGTGGCCATCATGCTCAGCTACCTCTGTGCCAACGGTTTCGACCTCTCTATGACTTCTGAGAGTCTGTCGCATGGTCTCTATGGTATCGGTATCGCTGCTGTGGGTATGCTATCTACGCTAGGCATCACACTGGCTACCGACGCTTACGGTCCTATCGCTGACAACGCTGGTGGTAATGCAGAAATGTCGCAGTTGGGTGAAGAGGTTCGTCATCGTACGGATGCCCTCGATGCTCTGGGCAACACTACCGCTGCTACAGGTAAGGGCTTCGCCATCGGTTCTGCTGCACTCACAGCACTGGCGCTGCTGGCTTCCTATATCGAGGAAATCAAGATTGCGATGGCCCGTGCAGACGTGATGATGAACAATGTGAAAGGTGACCTTATCTCGGCTGCTGATGCCAATATCCCCGACTTCATGAACTACTTCCAGGTGAACCTCATGAACCCGAAGGTGCTCGTAGGTGCCTTTATCGGTGCAATGGCTGCCTTCCTGTTCTGTGGTATGACTATGGAGGCTGTAGGCCGTGCTGCTGAGAAGATGGTGCAGGAGGTGCGTCGTCAGTTCAAGGAAATTGCTGGTATCCTCGAAGGCACAGGTACACCCGACTATGGCCGTTGCGTAGAGATCTCTACCAAAGCTGCTCAGCACGAGATGATCATCCCGTCGGTTCTGGCTATCATCATCCCCATCATCGTTGGCTGCGTACTCGGTGTCGCTGGTGTCTTAGGACTGCTGGTAGGCGGTCTGGCAGGCGGCTTCACACTGGCAGTGTTCATGGCCAATGCCGGTGGTGCCTGGGATAATGCCAAGAAGAACATCGAGGAAGGTGCCTTCGGAGGCAAGGGTTCGTTTGCCCATAAGGCCTGTATCGTGGGTGATACCGTTGGTGACCCCTTCAAGGATACGTCTGGTCCGTCGCTTAACATCCTCATCAAGCTGATGTCGATGGTGAGCATCGTGATGGCAGGACTCACAGTCGCCTTCATGTAAGCGAGACAATCGCAGATCATAAAAACAATAGCCGCTGGATGATGATTCAGCGGCTATTATTATGTGAGGATATCAAAACAGACAGTGCTATAGCAGACGTTCGAGTTTCTTGATGCCTTTCTCCGTACAGAGCCCGCGCAGCGAGACAAACGACAGGCTGGTAAACAACTCCTCGATGCTGTACTGGCTGTAAAGGCGCTGTTCCATGACATAACGGCCTATGGCATCAAAGAGACGAGCCGCCAGTTCGTAGTTGATGTCTTCACGGAAATAGCCCTCATAGACACCCCGCTCAAAAAACTTCTGCAGATTCTCACGCGTATGCATCTTTTCGCGGTTCAGGTAGCGGAGCACGCGCGGATACTTGATAAGGTCGTTATAGAAAGCCTGCGAGGTGGCATGGCTCTCCTCCACCTTGATACGATAGTACTTCATCAGTATCTCCATCAGGTCCTTGCCCTTGCTCAGTTCCACGATCTTCGCCTTCTGGCGCTCACGAAAGGCCTTCACTCCCTCATAAAGCAGTTCCTCCTTCGTGGCATAAATCTCATACATAGTACGCTTGGAGATGGACAGACTCTCAGCAATGTCATCCATCTTCACCGCACGGATGCCTTTCTCTGCGAAAGCCTTCATCGCCGTCTTGAGAATCACCTCGCGCAAACCTTTCTTATAAGCAGTGATTGTTTTCTTTTCTTGCATATTCTTGCAATTTGGCGACAAAGATACAAAAAAAAGAATGAAAAGTAGCAAAGGATGCATAAAAAGAAAAAATATTTTGTAATTTTGCGGTCGATTTGCAAAAAATCAATTCTGAAGGATAATAATACACTCTTAATAGCAATATAATAATGGTAAAGATTTCAAAAGAGGCAGCCCTCGAATATCATCAGAGCGGAAGACCCGGTAAGATTGAAGTAAAGCCCACGAAGGCGTACAGAACACAAACAGACTTAAGTTTAGCCTACTCCCCTGGCGTGGCATTTCCATGTCTTGAGATTCAGGAAGATCCCAACAATGCTTATAAGTATACCGACAAAGGCAATCTTGTGGCCGTCATCTCCAACGGTACAGCTGTCCTGGGACTGGGTGACATCGGTGCCATGAGCGGCAAGCCTGTGATGGAAGGAAAAGGTCTGCTGTTCAAGATCTATGGTGGTATCGACGTGTTCGACATCGAGGTGGCCGAAAAGGACCCCGAGAAGTTCTGCGAGGCAGTAGAGCGCATCGCCCCCACCTTCGGAGGCATCAACCTTGAAGATATCAAGGCTCCGGAATGTTTCTATATCGAGGAGCGTCTGAAGAAGACCCTCGACATCCCCGTCATGCACGATGACCAGCACGGCACAGCCATTATCTCTGCAGCAGGACTGAAGAATGCGATGGAGGTGATTGGCAAGGATATCAAGAAGGTGAAGATCGTCGTCAACGGTGCCGGTGCTGCTGCCATCAGCTGTACCAAACTCTATATGGCCATCGGTGCTCAGAAGGAGAACATTGTGATGCTCGACTCCAAAGGCGTCATCTCCACCGAGCGTCAGGATCTCAACGAGCAGAAGAAGTTCTTTGCCACCTCGCGTACCGATATCCACACCCTGGCAGAAGCCGTAAAGGATGCCGACGTGTTTGTCGGCCTCTCCAAAGGCAATGTGCTCTCAAAGGATATGGTCCGCACGATGGCCAAGGATCCCGTGATCTTCGCGCTCGCCAACCCTGTGCCCGAAATTTCCTATGAGGATGCTATGGATGCCCGTCCCGACGTGCTGATGTCTACAGGTCGTACCGACTATCCCAATCAGATCAATAATGTGATCGGCTTCCCCTATATCTTCCGTGGTGCCCT